>ERZ773233.1711-NODE-1711-length-12624-cov-3.701249_pt1 | contig 12624 bp, 8 predicted proteins | sample MGYA00580991_ERZ773233 | MGnify/ENA primary metagenome ERZ773233 (study PRJEB29015, sample SAMEA2738178) | human oral metagenome | biome: human oral; feature: human-associated habitat; material: saliva | place: China | collected 2161 ...
TTTTTACATTGCAAAAGTATGGTTTTTGTTTTTTGAATGTTATGTTGTTGCAAATTGGTAGCAATATATTTCTTGTTTGAATGTGAATATTTGGCGCAACAAATATGGGTGTTTTGCGATATGCTTGTTGCGTATTCGTGGGTGTATTTTCTAATATTTTTTGTGCTTAAAATGGTTTTTGTTCTATAAAAGAAAATGCTAAGACCAAACGGTTTTAGCATTTCTTTTTGGAATAATGTACTCTTTTTATGAACACTCGTACATTCCTCTTTAATCAAAAACGTATATTTTTCTAAGCGTATGTGTACTTTCTTTTCATCAATAGCGCAATTTTTGCGAACTAAAAATTGTATTTTTACATTCTAAAAATGCGCTTTTTATATTGGTGTTTGGCTTGTTCTCTAAAGCCTTAATGCCTAAGGCGATAGCGAAAAGATAGCTTGCTACCTCACCTTCCTTATGGTTGTGTGAGGTAGCAGAAGCTCGAAGTTAGGTTTAATTCTTAATCATCAATATACTGTTGCCAGCATTTTGCACATCGTTAATGTTGGTGCGCAGTGTTGTTTTGGTATTGTTGGCTTTACCAATGTTTGTTTTCTGGTTGGCGTTAGCACTTGTTTGCTGTTGCGATTGGTCTATAATGTTGCTAACATTTGCCGTGTAGTCCATCTTCACATTCTTGCCTTCGGGTGTAGTCCAGTTGCCTTTGAAAGTGATATCGCCATTGTTTTGTGTAACGGTTATAGTGCCTCCGTTGAACAATCCGAATGCTTCGCCGCCCTGTCCGTCAAACTCTTTGTAGTACGAACCCACTGGATAGGTGGTGTTTCCACGCTTAAACATAGTGCCTCCAATGAATTTTCCTTGTTCGTAAACAGCTCCTGTAACTGGCATAACTACGCTGTAGGTGCCCACAATAGTGTTTATGTCCATTGGAACTTTATATTCTGTGAGCAGCACAAGGTTCAAATACTCGCCTGCTCCTACTATAAATCCCTCTGCATCGGTCTCACAATTCAAGAAAGTAATGGAGTAATCGCAATACGAATCGGTAGCTCTTACATATCGTCCCGACATACTTTTTGGTTTAAAGTCTACATTTTCTGTAATGCTTTGGTAGCCTGTGTCAGGGTCTTTGTTTACAAAATCGAGCTTGCCATCGTATGTAAAGCGTATTTTTCCGTGTTCTTTTAGTTCGCCTTCCAGTAGCAAGTTGTATGTTCCGTTAGGTCGTTGTTCCACCTTAAGGTTGCAGACGGTAAGCGAATCTAGGAAACCGTCCACCTGTCCGTTGGCATTCAGCTTATTAGTTTCTATGTAAACACTTTGTTTGTGGTACACTCCAGCCTCGTCAGTATTATCTACAAGCGTATAGTTTCCGCTTGTTAAGGCTGCGCTATTTGGGTTTAACGAAGGCTTAGCAAGTATAGTTACCCTTATATCGTGCTTATTAATCTCGGTTGGTAAGCCACCTTTCGACAGCTTTCCATCGCAAAGGTGTAGGGTGTAAGCTGCCAATTCGTCGGACACAGAGCCGTAATATATGTTGTAAGTGTTAGTTACAGCCACATCGGCATGGTAGCTATTGCTATTCGTATTGCTGAAGGTTACGTCTTTAACATCGTCGCAAGGGAAGTCTTTAACCTCTCCCGACTTCATTGTTACCCTCATTTTCCAATTGTCTTGTGCATACATTGTTGTTGTTAAACAGCATGTTGCAATCATCAAAAGTAGAAATTTTCTCATAAAGTTATAGCTCTTCTAAAATTCTTCAGTTGTTATATTCCTTTGTTTTATTACTGCTTTTGCAGTTTTTGCTCGGCTTATTGGCTTTGCTTGGAATGTCTTTTCAATATACCTTCGTTTGGTGTTTGTTTTCAACCAACGTGCACTTAGTGTGTCGAGTGCTGTTTCTGTATTGTTAAAAAAATACTTTATTGAATGGCAAAGAAACTATTTTTTTTTTGTAATTGCAAATTCGATTAGTTAAAAAACAATAACTTAGCTATATTCGTTTCCTCTTTTTGATAGCTTTGTTTCGTAGATGTTTTTGCCTATTTATGGTGGCTGTGTGCCCGAATAATCACGAAATGGCGTTGCGTTTCGCATCATTTCGCTACATTAAAACCATTTGGTTTGGATTGAAAAACGGGCGCGATGAATCGGCCCCTACGCCTTACGGAATGTTCGCTGCCATACATTTTGCGCACGATAAATGGTTTGTGCGGTGTATGCTGGATATATTGCTATATGTAAAAACCCTCTTTTTGCATTACGAAAAGGGGGTTTTTGAACGCCAAGAACCATACTTTTGCATTGCAAAAAGGGGGTTTTTACAAAACAACAATATTGTTGTGTGTATAGCCAGTGTGGTTATTCGTCTGGAATATATATAATTTCGCCATTCTCAAGCTGGTAGGCTGTGCCCACACGCTTACCTTTATTGCTCGATTTAGCGTCCTGATTTTTCGATGGAGTGTAGCGTTCTATCTGCTTTCCTTTCTTCGAAATAATCTCCATATTCTGCTTTCCCGGATTCTTTACCACGGTAAAGTTCTCCGTACTAAACATTTCTGTCATCTTATAGTGGGTAACAAGCGCCACCATAAGTGCCACAGCAAACACCATTGCCGCATCGAAGAGGTTGCTGACAACGCTCATTGGGTCGTCGTCCTCGTCGTGCCCAAGTCTTATTTGTCGTCTTCTCATAATTGTTTGTCGCGGTTTTCGTCCAACATATCGGCGATATAGTTCAGCATTCCCATGTCTCTGCGATACCAACGCTGCTTAACCGCCTTCACCACAAAGCCTATTCCACCAGCAAACAAGCCTATTACGGTGGTTGCAAATGCCACTTGCATGTTGTAAGCCATAGAAGCAATGTCGCCCGAAGACAAGCCAACGAGAGCTGGACCCATAGGAATGAGCGTGCCCATAAGTCCTAACATTGGTCCCATTTTAGTAAACATCTTTGGCGTTTCAAGCTCTCGCTCCACCATACACTCGTATTCGTCGAGCAAAAAGGTAACTTTTGCAGGACTGTTACGGTTTTCTAACATTTTAGAAATGCAGGTTACAACGGGCAATTTGCCTTTTGGTAGTCGTTCTGCAAGTGTAGAAAGCTTGTCGGCAGTGAGCTGTTTTACCTCTTTTTGTAGCATTATGCCACTCTTGCGCATAGTGAGATACTGACTGAAGAAGCCGCCCAAGAGCAACAACGACCGCAAAAAGAAGAAGATGAGAAGTAGGACTACGGGTACAAGAAGTCCTGAAGAAATCCAGTAGAGTATGTCTGTAATGTAGTTCATAATGTATTATTGTTTTATATTCTTATTTATTATGTGTTGCGCCTAAATGTTTTTTGTGCAACGTGTGTGTGTTATTCTAACTGTTTCATTTGTCGTTTGGTGTGCCAACGTTGCCACAACATTCCCACAATGCCAACCACAACAACCAAAGCAAGTGTACCTGCGAGGGCACCAAAGTTTGTGCTGTCGGTTCCCACAACGGCAGTTTTGCCATTCACTGTAGCCACTATGCCCACCAAAGCAATGAGCAAATTGCAGAGAAAGAGCAGTTCTAAGCGTAAGAAAGTTTCGGGAAGCAACCGCTTTATGGTGTATGTGAGCAGCAAAATAGCCCCACAGAACACACCGCCAAGCGTCCAAGCAATGAGCGAGAAGTCTTCGCCCGGAAACATAAATATGGTTTCAACAAGCAAAGCAAATAGAGTTGGCACAATCATAATGCCAGGAAAGAACCGTAAAAAGGCATATAGCCAGCGAGCTTTGCGCCCTACGTGTTCTCCAATTTTGATGTTTGCAGCCAGCAAGCAGAATGCCATAGACAAGAGAACGTCTATGTTTAGCACCACAGAAATATCGCGAACCAAGTTTGTATTTGCCAACCATGCAGCTATTTCTGTGGACGATTGCAAGATGGCAACGTGCCAAGCGAAGCCTGTAAACACCATTGCTGCCACCGCAGTAATACTAAGTTGCAAAGTATTTACGAAAGTCTGTTTCAGCAAAAAGCTGAAACAGACAAGCATAAATAGTATGTATACTATGGTTTCCATTATTCATTTATTCTGCATTCGTATTACGACGGCGGCGCACAATGAATACTACTAAAGCTACAAAGAGCAACACTGCACCACCAATAACGATGCTCCTGCTGAGCAGCGGTGAATGTTTTTCTACCTTTTGCGACATGTCTTCGCGTTTCATGACTGTACCCTTGTCGGCATTGGCAGCCGAATTGCGTACCTGTTCTATCTGTTGCTGATAGACTTTGCCCTCGTTTGGTGTAACCTTAGAGGCTATGAACTTGCGCAATTTGGCATTGTCGGTAACGAAGGCAGAGCCTGACGGCTTGTATTTCTTAACCAACTCTACATGCAACTTGGCAATGTCGGCAACCTGTTGAGGCGTTGCTTTCCACATTCCCTTGCGCACTGTTTCGAGCATAACGGCAGTAATCTGTTGCAAGGCAGCCGGATTTTTCTGTTCAAAGAATGTTTTTGTGCCCAGTTTGTACTTGTCTTGCACGTACACACGGTATATATCGTCCCACAATTCCTTGTCTATCGCCTTCGGTTTCATGACGTTCCAGCCGTAAGTATTCTCTACAATCTCTGCAAAACCGCCTGCTGCGCTTGCTCCACCCTTCATTTTCTCCTTTATATATACAGGGTTCAGAATGGTGGTACGGCTCTCTACGCCTATGGCTTCCTTCACTTCTTGCATGCGAACGTTGTGCCTATTGCGATAATCGCTGAGGTAAGCATCAGGGTCTTTGCCCGTTACTTGACGCACAGCGAGGTTCAATCCGCCCATAAACTCGTAGACATGGTCTAAGCTCAAAGCCCCCCACGTGTTGCTCTGGCGGGGTTGCACCACGACATCGGTGCGGGTCAGAGCCGCCTCGAAGGCATATTTGTTGTACTGTTCCCAGTCTTTCTCGCTGCCATAGAAGGTTCCCATGTTGTTAATATAGGTGTTTGCGATGTCCTCTCGCTTCTCCCAGCGGTCGCCACTCATAACCATTGCCTGTATGCCGGTGCCATAATTGCCGTTCATACCTCCGAAGATGCGTTGCGAAGCCATCTTGCGTGCCTCCTTGGGCGATACTCCTTTCTCGGTGAGATGGCGTTCTGCGGTCTTCACACCAATGGAAACTTCGTTCTCAAAAACGTCGTCTTTGGCGTTGGCAGCCATCTCCACAGCCTTGTTTATGAGGAAAAGGCGCGATGCAGCAAGGTCTCTGAGCTGTCCGGAGGTCTGTACTACAACGTCGATACGCTTCCGTCCCAACTCCTTAGAGGGGATTAGGCGCAGGTCGCTGACCCTTCCGAACGAGTCGCGTATGGGTTCTACACCCAGCATGTATAGCACTTGGGCGATGGTAGCACCCTCGGTTTCTATAAATTCGCCACTCCACAGCGTGTAACTTACCTTGTGTGGCAGTGCGCCATTGTGGCGTTGCTTGTACAAATCGATGGTGTTCTGTGCCAACTGCTTGCCCTTTTCCCATGCAGCTTCGCTTGGTGTAGACTCTGCATTTATGCCAAACAGGTTGCGTCCGGTAGGCAATGTGTTCGGATTAACTATAGGGTCGCCACCGGGAGAGGGGGCTGTGTAGCCTCCATTCATGGCGTTGATAATGCTTTCGAGCTCGTTTTGCGGACTAATAAGAAGGTATTGCTTGTACTTTGCAATGTTTTTGAGGGTTCGTTCAAGCTCTCTTACAGCAAAAGCAAAGTCTTTTTCTTCTTTAGAATACGACTTCTTCTTGTCTTTCATCATGGCTGCCATGCCTGCCATTCCCTTCTTAGGCATTCCTTGCATAGCCTTTCCGCCCATTGTTTTGCCCATCTGTGGCATTGTTTTGCTCTTTGTTGTGGGGTGTCCGCCCATATTTTCAGGTTTCTTTCCCATACCTGTTGGCATCTTTCCAGGGTGTCCCATTGGTGGCATACCCCCTTGTTTGGCGTGCATTGGCTTGCCTTTCGGCATTCCTTTGCCCATTCCTGGAGGCATCTTGCCCATACCTTTTGGCATTCCCATGCCCATTGGCATACCTTTTCCGCCCTTGCCTTTCTTGCTCATAGAGCCCATTCCCATCATCATTTTCATCATGTCCGATGGGGCAGTAAGGTCTTCGTATATCTTGTGGGCACGCTGAAGGTCAGCTGGAGACAGGTGTCCTACCTTGCAGACAAAGGCGTCTGACACTTCTGCCGAACTGTTTATGAGCGACTGAACCAATGCTTTGGCAGGGTAAAGGTAGCGACTGTTGAACTCTGAACGGTGTTTCAGCAAGGCTTCGGTGGCTTTCTTGCGTACCTTGTCGAGCGTAAACAGCGAGTAAGCCACAGGGTCTGTGCACATTTCAAGCACACTACTGTTGATGCGTGCAGGCTCGTAAGGCACGCCTAAAGTATAAAGCTGTCCCGTAATCTTCTCGTTTGAGAGTTCCTCGGCAAAGTTATCGATGCGCGTTATCTCCTCTTCCGTGTACGGACGGGTAAGTATGCTGTCCAAACCAAGGTCGCGATGGAAGCCCAAACGCACCACCATGGCTTTTATGGCAAGCGATGTTTGCTGCAGCAAAGCCTTGTTTTTGCCAATGTTCTGGTTGTAAAGTTTCAGTTTAGAGGTCAGTTCGGCGTAAGCTCCACGCATTCCGCTCTCCATGAAAGGTGGTGTAAGATACGACTGTAGTCCAGCATACGAACGGCGTTTGGCTATTAGTCCTTCGCCAACATTGCCGATAGTGTAAAGGTAGAAGTGTGGTAGTGTGCCCACTAAACGGTCTGGCCAGTCGAGATTACTTAGGGCAGACTGCTTCTTTGGAGTAAATTCGAGACTGCCGTGTGTGCCAAAATGTATTAGCACATCGGCTTTAAAGGCATATTGTGTCCACAAATACGAAGCAATATATGTATGTGGTGGAGCTGCGTTAGTGCCGTGAACAATTTGGAAAGCATTGGTTCCTGAGCCTGCAGCGTTCTGTGGAAGCAACACAATATTACCGAACTGAACACGTGCAACAGCTAGTTTTCCGTCGGGAGTCGACATATATTCGCCTGGGAACTCGCCGTTTGCCTTCACCACTTCCTGATATTTCTCTGGTCGAAGCGTCTTTTTCACCCAACTTTCGTATTGGTTTTTGGTTACAAGAGCTGGTTTTCCGTTCTTCATAAAGTCGTCGAACGCACCCTTGGCATATAGGTTGAACACTGCTCCTTGCCTTTGTATGGCTTGCATTAAGCCCTCTGGCGAATCTGGTAAGCCCGCTACGTTGTAGCCTTCGTGCTTTAAACGCACCAGCAAATTGTAGAGCGAAGGTCCCACTTCCATACCTCCTGCGGTTAAAGCGTTCTGTCCCGGTCCTTTATAATAGTAGATAGCAACTCGCTTCTGGCTATTTGGCTTGTGCTTTAAAGCTATGTAGTTGTTTACAGTTTGCACGAAAGTGCCGAGCCGTTCGGGCATTGCAGCAACATATTCAAGGTCGTCTTTGCCTACATAATGTGCGAAAAGGGCATACGGACGTATGGCTCCGTCAATCTCTGGAGTAACTATGCTCTGCGAAAGGAAGCCTCCGCTCATGCCCATCTTGTCGTTTTCCCATTTCTTTTCCTGCTGATTTACGTTCAGCGGAGCGAATAATGGAACATCAACACGCTTCAAATAGTCTACGAAAGCATCGCCTAAGCGTCCGTGCGCCATATTAATGATAGCCGAAACCTTAATGCTGTCGGCGTGATGTGCCTCTACAAACTGCTGAATAGAGTTCACCGGATACACCATATTGCCAGTTTTCTCTAACTCTGCTATTAGTTCTTTAGGCTCGCCCATACTTCCTGTTATGATGATAGCGGGTGCATTGGCTTTCCAAAGTCCTTTTTCTTTTAGGAATTTGTTATATTCTGCCAACGAATTAAACTGTTTGTCCTCGTCGTCGGGACGGCTTGGGTCGGCATGATATAGTAGTCCGAGCACGCGTTCTACCACCTTTCCGGGTTCAGAAGCATAGATAATTTTTTTGTCTATGTACTTTCTTACATAGCTAAGAAGGTTGTGATAGTTTTCGCGACCGCCGTTGTCGATATACGCTTTCATACGATTGGCATTGGCAGTGTCTACCGAACAGAAATCGTTATCGGGATTTGTGATGAGCGTACTCACCACCGGTGTTCCGTCTTTCATGGCCTTTTCCAGTTCAGCACGCTGGTCTTCGGTGAGCCTTAAGCCCATAGCCTGCACGAAAACCATATCGTAGTCCTTGGCTTTCGCCATGTCTTCGGCATCAAGACTCTCTATTTTGACGAGCGGATTGTCGTTGGCACGACCTATTTCGCCCAGTGTTATGGTTTGATAGTTTATGAATGCTATCCGAGTAGTGGACATCCACTTGTTCCAAACGCCGAAACCAATAAGCAGTAGCAGTGCTATAACGGCGCCGATTATTATTTTTTGTTTCTTCATTCTGTTCGTTTTTTATTTTTTTATGAATGGTTTAGCTGTTTGATATTGTTTGTTTACTGTGTGCAAAACTATCTTTGTTGCTATGGCTTTACAGTTCTAACACTATGGTGTAAGTATGTTATATCTATGGATATAACGCATTACATCTATGGATACAACACATTATATCTATGGATATAACGCATTATCACTATGGCGATAAAAGGTTGTCGCCATAGTGAGAGGGTGTTGTTGCTGTGTAAGCAATACTTATAGTTGTGTAGCACAGTATATATAATAATGTGAAAGATATTATTTCCCGAACAAGTCGGACAGGTTTATACCTACTGTAAGCACGTAGCTAATGCCGTTGAGTGGTAGTTGCACATCAGAGTCGGACGCTTTATCGTGATAATTAAACAGGTTGTCTATCATAAAACCAAGGTTTATACCACGTGGAAGTTCAGACCGCAGGTTGAGCGAACATATTGTTCGTGGGTCGTAAACGTAGCGAACGTATGCCTTTGCGTCTGAATCGTAAGCGTAACGTGTTATTCGTGACATCCATTGGCTATTGAGCGCAATAGATTCGGTGGTTTTTCCGAACTTCCGTTTATAGGTTACGTTGAACTTAGCAGAGTGTGGACGTATCCACGAACGGTTGTATCCGTCTTTTACATTGTAGTCGTTTATATACGTATAAGCCCCCATAAAGCTCAAGCCGCATAGCATTCTGTAATTAACAGTAGCCTCTATGCCTGTTGTTTTTACGTTATCGGAGTTGATATAATGCATATCGTAGTTTACACCAGGTGCCAAATACTCGTATGTTATTTTGTTTTTGAAACGGTTGTGGTATGCCGATAGCGACAGATTAAGCCCGTTACGGTCGTATTCTACCGATGCAGAGAGTTGGCTTCCATACTCTGGTTTCAGGTCTTTATTACCATATATAGTAATCATACCTGCCATATTGAACTCCTGATACAGCTCTTTGAGGCTGGGAATGCGGTATCCTTGCGAATAGCCAGCACGAAATGTTAAGAACGAAAGTGGTCTGTAGAGAGCCGAAACCTTAGGTGTGATGTGTAAAGAATAGTTTGGACTTTTGTCGCCACGTAGTCCTACCACTATGTTTAGTGCATTATTGATTTTCCAATCCTCCTGAACGCAGAGCGAGAACTGTGTTCTACTCACCATACCAGTATCTTTCATCATATAATGGCGTAGACTTTCGTGTACGGCTTCCACTCCGGCGTTGAATGTATGCTGTCCGAATGTGCCCGTATAGTATAGGCGTGCGCTGTGGTTAATGTTGTTGTACACTTTTTCTACCAGCTTAACAAGGTTGTAATCGTCTTTTTTGGCGTAGTTATCAAAGGTGTACGAGAATGCGAAACCGTTGTTTTTATTCATTTGCCAGTTGCCTTTTGCACCTAAAACAAGGTCTTCGTAGCGTTGATGATAGCGGCGTCCTTGATAGGTTGGACGTATGTTTGCATAGAAAGAACCAAAGAGTTCGCCTGTAAACTGGTCGGTAAATCTATAGCTAAAGCGTTGTCCTACGTCCCAAATCTTATATCCGTACACGGGCAAATCGCGTGGTTCGCTTCTTTCTTCAATGGCTTTACCATCTGGGGCAATACGTTCTACGGTTTTTCCTTCCTTGTCTTTCACCCAATAAGTGCTACGATTGCGGAACCCGAACGATGTTTGCGAATTTAGTCGGCTACGGTTTATGCCCACTTGAACACCATAGTTCTGTCCGTTAACGCCTGCATAGCGCGAGCTTAGCTGTACATTTAGTGGGCGAGAACTCTTTTTTGTGATGATATTTATTACTCCGCCGATGGCACGACTATCGTAAAGGGTAGATGCTGCCCCCCTTACCACTTCTATTCGCTCTATGTTATCGACGTTGATACGGCTGAAATCGATGTTATGATCGGAGCCTTCGCCACTTATTCGTTCCCCATCTACCAAGAAAAGAACCGATTTGCTGTCCATTCCTTGATAGTTAATGCTTGTGGTTTGGCTCATACTGTTGTAGTAAAACTGTATACCCGGCAATGTATATTCCAAGAGAGTGTTTAGGTCTACTGGGTTTACTGTTTTTATTTCGTCCTGCGAAATGACACGTGTAAGTACGGGAACGTCTTTCAAAGGGCGCTCGCTTCGCGAACCAGTAACCACTACTTCCTCTAAATTAGAGTTGGTTGGAATCATCTTTATTTTGAGTGTGGGGTGTCCAACTGCCGGAACTTGTATTGTGCGGGGGGCGTAACCCATACACGAAATGCGTACTGTGTAAACCTTATTGGCACCAAAAACAAGTGTAAATTCGCCTTTACTGTTGGTGCCTGCCACTATATTGGTGCCCTCAACCTTTAGCACTGCGCCTGCCAAAGGCTCGTCAGAGTCTACATCAACCACCGTTCCCGATAGCTGATAACCTTTTTCTGGTGTAACGTTGTCGGCACAAATAGTAGCAAAGGTTGTTGTTAAGAGTGTGAGAATAAGTAATAGTTTCTTCATTTTAAAGAAGCTTTGATGAATTTATTTCTATGTAATTTAGGTATAAAGTACACCTTATCGCTCTCCCGAAAGGGAACGACAGGCATGTGAACTTATATATAATAAGGTGTAGATTACAGCTAACCACGTTCCAAGCGATAAACATTGGCAATGCTTCTGCCACTATGTTTATCGCTCGTGCTATGGTTTAGCATAAAAGAGTTTGGCTCTGTTATGCTTTCTTTATAAATTTATAGTCGAAGCTTACAGCCTTTTTCTTGCCAGTAGCGTCTAAGTAATCTTTGAATAAAATAAGGGCTTCGTTACCATTTTTAAACTTAACGGCAAACACTTTGTCGCTAATTATCTTTGGTTTACCCATACCAGTGCTCTTCGCCCACTTAGCCATTTCTTTGTTCAACATAGTTTTTGACACTACCATAAGGCCACCTGCTTTCATAGCACCCAACTCTACGAATATCTCGCCCGGTACATCTGCAACATAATTGCCTTGTGGAAGTGTTTTAATACTACTAATATCGGTTTGGTCGGTCATCAATACTGCACCGCCATTGGTACGAACATCGGTAATATGGAAGGCTAAATCCCACTTCTTTGGTAGGTCTTTCTCGCTACCTTTTGCAGGTTCTGTCTTCACCACTTCATATTCTGTCATTGTGTTGTATTTGCGATGTTCGCGTGCACCAAGCTCTTCTTGTTGTTCGTATTTGCCAGTTTCGAGGTCTACATAAACCCACGAATCGTAGCCAGGCATAAGTGTTTCGAAATGCTTAATCTGTGCTGTCTCTGGTGTAGGCTTAACTTTAGGCTCATCGTTTTTATCTTTACTGCACGATGTAAACAGGGCGGCAGCAAAGCAAAGAGCCGCAAAAAACTTTGTCTTCATTGTTTTATTGTTGTTGTTTTATGTTTATATTAAATTTGAATTTTATTGTTTTGCTTATCTAAGCAGTGCAAAGTTAGGAAGAAAGAATGCTTTACACAATACTTATTTTTCGTGATTTTATTTTTAAAGAAAATGCTCTTTTTACCTACTTTGTAGTACTTTTTTTGTATAAAACGGTAAAAACCGCAGAATCGATACTTAATAGTGATGATAGAGAATACCCATTTTTAATATTTCGTTTATTTGTTTTTGTTTTACCAAAGTATGTTTTTTTGTGTTCTGTATTGTTCTTTGCACAGAGCATAACAGTTGTAATATCAATTATTTTCGGTGTTGTGGTTTGCCAATAATACCACGTTTGTTCACGAAACACCCCACATTTCATTCCGCCAGGCGTAGGGGCCTATTCATCGTGCCCGTATCCTGACATAAACAAAAACGTGTATTTCCATAACTAAATATGTGTTCCCACATTATTAAATATGTGTATTCAAATCACCGAATATGTGTTTTCACATTATTAAATACGTATATTCATTCCACCACACACGCATATCCGTTTCTCATTTTGCGGTTGTTTACGTATCTGCAAACATCATAAAATTGTGCACCAACGTAAACTTGTAACTTGCTATGGCACAACAACATACACAGAATGCCTACTTTCGCATTGTAAAAACCATACTTTTGCAATGTAAAAACCCCCTTTTTGCACGCCAAAAACCATAC
>ERZ773233.1713-NODE-1713-length-12618-cov-3.405954_pt1 | contig 12618 bp, 19 predicted proteins | sample MGYA00580991_ERZ773233 | MGnify/ENA primary metagenome ERZ773233 (study PRJEB29015, sample SAMEA2738178) | human oral metagenome | biome: human oral; feature: human-associated habitat; material: saliva | place: China | collected 2161 ...
GCTTCTTAAAGACGCCTAATTAGCTTCCAATAGGTGCCCTTTTGAAGGCTTACTAACGCCCTTTTGAAGTCCAATTAAGCACCTTTTAAAATGCTTCATTATAACAAACTGACTTACTGACAGTTACAAACCCTCTTGATATACTTATTTTTCTCCTTTATTTTAAGGCTCTTATTCAAAAACATGTAAGTATTTTTCGCAACCCAACACACGCCCAACAACCTACCCTTTTCAAAGTATCAACTCATTAAGTTACGAACAATGTTATAGATTGACTGACCGATAGTTGGCATGGTAGGTTTTCTTTTCTATTGATTCCTTGCCACTATCCACAACAATCTCGCATGAAAAACACTTTTGGGCAGCAATAAACAGGGACGTCAGAGCGTTATTGTTGACAGAATAGGTTACGACAAAAGACGGTCATACGACCTATATGAAATTCGATTATGGGACAGAAACAACCTATACCTACGATAAACAGTGGGAACGTCTGCAGATGATGAACCTTACAGCAGGCGGTCAGACTGCAATGGAGAACTGATATTAATCCAGAGTAGATTAGCATAATTCTCAAAAAAATAGTAGTAACAAAGAAAACAGATAAGAAATTATGAGGCAGGTTGTATCGATAATTGTCCTATATGCTTTGATAAATATTCTATCATTGTTATTCAATATAATTTCTTTTTCTACTGATGGGAAGATAGATATTGGCTTCCCTTTTATTTTTATCCATTTAACGAGTGCAAAGTATGATTCTACTTTTCCATACAATAAATTACTCATAGAGCCTTTTTTATGGGATATTATTTTTTTATTTACGATAGTTTGTTTATATTTGTGCTGCCTAAAATTTATCAAAAGGATTCGTGATTGAGAAAACCTAAGAATGAAAAATAAATGATGACCTACGATGCGGTGAGCAACCTCCTGAGTAAACTCACGGCATAGTTGAGAAAGTCTATCGCTAAGAAGGAGCTTGCATACGCATGAGTATGATAATTTGAACACCCTTATCCATGCAAACGGTAAGGCGAACTGTTATACATCCAACACTGCTGGCGAACGCATCATGAAGAAATGCAAATATTAGGAGATAAATATGAGTTGCAGGCGTAGAGAAAGTCAGATGTCTTCTTCCCTGCATTTACTGAGCTTAAACAAACAATTTATGATTATAGCACATCGACTGACAAAGAACATCATGATTTAATACAAAAGTACCCTAATTTACAGGGAACTAAGTTGTATAGAGCAACTAAATCCGAGTTAATTAAACAAAATAGTAATTTAAAAAAAATATTTAATCATGTCTTTAAGGAAAATAAAAAGAAATATTAATTATTGTGTGTTGATTATAGGGCTCGGCGTGTGGGGATCATGTAACTCTAAATCTCAACATGTTTTACTCCCTGTAGATAATGTCAAATCTTATAAAATATGTGAGAATAATGACACAACAACAATTTTCGAAGAAAGAGAAGAAGAATCTCGAGAAGTAATTAAATTTTATAAAGAGGGCAGTGAAATTTTTACTTCCTATAGTGGACACAAAGAATTACTGATGTCCACAACAGAGATGCTGGATACTGTATATCCAGGAAACACTTATTATGGAGAGCATCGAATTCTGATAAAAAAAGAAAATTCCAATCTGTTTTCTACATCTATATATCATATTATTATACACCCTGTATTGGTCTTAACGATTTATTATGACCATTCATATAATATAAAAGCTATTCGTAATTGGTTTGCATTTACGACTTATGAATCGGAACACATTAGTATCCCGTTAATATCGGGACCAGTTAAATATTAATCAAATAACCCCGGAAAGAGAGGACAATCGAGTTCTCTCTTGCAAAAGACTGTATTTCAATTAATTCAAAGAGCTATTAGTCCTCTTTAACGGGACAGTAGTGATCGAAACATGAAGAAAAAGAGTTCTTTTAACAATGGACTCAGACTCCGGCATCCTAACACGATACCAGGCACCAGCCTTGGGTGCGCCACTCTCCATATTATCTACTGGAAAGAAAACATTGATATTCCCGAGAGTGCTACATTTTTTGAATGGGTAGGGAACTTAGAATAGAACATTAAGTATGTTTCAATAATAAGAAGAAATGGTATGAGAAACAGAATAATTAAATTGGGTGACTATATACGACATTACCCTAAATATACGAAACACCGCTTAACTCAACAGATTAGGCGGTGTTTTATATTGTAATAACATCTATAATCTTATACTTGATATAATAAATCAAATATATAATCGTTATTATAACAGAGTTAATTAAAGAAAAGCTACCGTTACGGTGTCAAAATAACAGTAGCTTTGATAAGACTCTTAACCTTATTGCAGTAGGGTAAGGTGTTTTATATTTCATTTCATGAGGGGGTATCAATTTTGACACACCCTCATTTTTAATCCCCTTTCTTATGAATATGAGGTTTCAAAGAAGGTGTATTTCCAGGTGTCTGTTTATTGTCTCTTTGACGTCTGTCAGGCTTTCCTGTTGTAACAGCAATTCTTTTTGGTCCTGGTTTAATTCCCATAGATTAAATTCCTAAAATTTGACATGTGAACTCCCCTTTTATAATGGAGTTGAAGCTCCACTGTCTTATATCGAAAGATTAGTAGAAACGTTGCATACTATTAGGTTTTTGGCAAGCAAGTGCCTATGACACCTCGCTAAATAATTGCAACAACTATACCAAATAAAGAATCTGCCAATTGCGTCGTATTTACATGCCAATCTGTCAGTTGTTGTTTTCTAAACTACCCAACTATAATCTAAATATGGATTTAATCAAGAACATATATATTTCTTCTGTAGAAGAAGCTGAGGAAATTCTGAAATCAGAGATAAGCGTCAATTCTCTATTTGGAGAGTTGAAGCGTATCCCTGTATTAAAGAGCTATGGTTTGACCAAGCAAAACGTTCAAACCAAAATAAACAAGATTTTCAGAGAAGTAAATTCTAACCATCTGACAATAGATTTGAAGGCAGATAATATGGAAGATGTTACTAAGGCATTTAAGGCGTTATTTCCGAAACGTAAGGTAACTTTAGAGTTAATAGAAGATAAGGCTACTCGCAATCAGCAAACCACTTCCTATGATATAATAGTACAGAAAGTTGGCACGTTTCATATATCGGTTAAAGTAGAAAAACCTGTATTTGAAACATGCCGTGTAACTTATGACTTATTGAATGGGACGAGTGGTATCTTGATAGACAACACGGAAAGTAAGGATTTGAAAATAACTTCAAATAATTATTCTGCGTTGTTTGTGAATAACCTCACCTATAAGTCTAAGAAAGAATTAAAGTAACGAAGTTATGAAAATGCCTAAAGAAGAAAGTGACAACGTTAAGTTGAACTTAGGGGATGTGAGAACACTTTTAACACGTCTTCACCTGATAGCAAGAGAGTTGAATAAGCCGTTTGATGCTGGAGATGTTATTGTTGAATATAATAAGAGGTATGGCGGAATAGATGAGCCGTTATGTGCAGCAGTTACACGTCCCATATATTTCCCACCCGAAGAATGCATCTGTTTTGAATAGATTGCATCTAAAGGAATAGACAATTGCTATACCATTCTTTAATATCTTGCGAAACGTTTTGCTCATCAATAAAGCAAATTTGTTCTATTGTTGCTGAATAACGCTTCTCTGCATCATACGGCAAATAATACTCAATGGTATTATTAGGGTTTATAAGATGTATCTTGAATTTGAGACTTGGATTATCTTTAAGATATGCCCATTCTGTTGTTCTTTTCATAAAAAAGCTCATTATATTTTTGCAAAGATACAGATAATTTAGTATTTTTGCAATGTCGTAGTAGACAAAGTTTTTGAAATTAAAGAAAGTGCCTCACTTCTTGTGAAATCGCCAAATCTCTAAAAGAATATACAGAGGCACGGAACAGCTCATATCGGTGGGCTGTTTATCCGTGCGTATATTCAGGTGTTTGGCGATGCCTTCAAGAGTGCATGGGTGGCAGCCCACTTTCTATTAACATTGTTAAATTCTCCGATAGTCTGCCTAAAGAGAACTCTTGTAAATATCGCCGTTATGAAAAGGTTTTTAATCACATTATCATTTACTCTTATTAGTAGCTTAACAATGCTTGGACAAACTCTTTCTATTATGAAAATAGGAGAAGAGATTTTGAGTAAGAATAATTTTTTATCAGCAAAACAGATTATTAAGAGCAATAAGATGGATATATTAAAAAATAATCAAACCCAACTTACAGCATCTTTAATGGAGAATGGCTTTAATTCCATTTGCATTTGCGACGTTTTGGCATTTAGTAAAACCAATAAACATATTAAGCTCGTCAGATTTATTATAAATTATGGTTCATCTTTCCATTATCGTTTAACGAAAGATTTAGAAAGTATGAATTATATTAAGATAGGCAGAACTAAGGATGGAATAATTCCTGAAACAGGTGCATATGTTATACAATCAGAATATTCAAAAGATACGTATCATTGTATCGTTAGACATGCTCCAAGCGATGGAACATTTGAAATTAGACTTGAAAAGAAAAAATAATTATTTGGGGTGTTTATTTAGACACCCCATTTCTTTTCCTTTTCTTCAAACATTTAGAGATAACTTCTCTGAAATCAACATCTGATTTAATACTCTTCATACGTTCTTCAGACATCGTATCAAACGGATTCCACTCTTCTTTCTTTTTACTCATAACTTCCGAATTAACTGGTTGTATGTAATATGACCGCCAAGGTGAAGAAAATAGTCTCCAAAGCGTTCATTCTCTTTAACCTTGCGGGTGTTGTATCTGAAAGAAAACTCGTCAAAGTATCTTTGTAGATGTTTCTTGCTGAGATAATTATAAGTTCCTATGATAGCTCGTTTGCAGTAGTTACTCCAGAAAGCCTCAATGGTATTCGTATAAACCCCACCATCAGCAACGTAAATACCATGTCCGTGGTCAACAACAGCATGCCTATATACTTTTTGAACAGTCTTGTAACCAACCCACTCGTCCATATAGAGCATTGCATTTCTTTCTACGTTCCTAAGTATCGGAGCTGTAAGCTGTTTGTAAGATGTATTCCGAACGACTTTGCAAATGACTCTGCCACCACGTTCAAGCATACCTAATACAGGAACTTTATCAACAAAAGACCTACCTTGGCATTTCTTAGCTTTCTTATTCCAATGACGGTTCTTGTTCTTTCCGCCAACAAACGTCTCGTCAAGTTCTACTTCACCTGTAAGTTTATCCGATGTCCGTTTTGTAAAAGTCTCACGTATGCGCTGCGTCAGGAACCATGCTGTCTTCTGTGTTACGTGTATGTCTTTGGCGAGTTGCATGGAAGAAACACCTTTCTTATTGGAAGTAAGCATATAGATAGCCATAAACCATTTTCTTAATGGTAGTTTCGAACTTTCAAAGATAGTTCCAATCCTTGCGTTGAAGTTCTTACCAGAGTTCTTACATCTGTATGAGCCGTCATTTCTCTTATATACTTTTGAGGCAGGGTCGAAAGGAGAAATGACATTTCCATTCCAGCGGATTTGCTCAAGAAATCTAATGCAGGACTTTTCTGTTGGAAATGCTGCCCGCAAATCGAACAGGGAATTGAATTTCAATGTAAAGTTTCTCATATTCCAAAGCGTTTTGTTCTTTGGAATGAGTAACTTTGATGACTTTGGGAAATATGGTAAATTAGTGTTTAATACGTTAATATTTTTAGAGCGTTATCTCTATTTGAACATTATAAAGCCTTTGCGAAAAGGGATTAACATAAACTTTCTTAAAGATTATTTTACTCAAAGTTTATATAGAAGAATGGCTGCAAAGACGATGTTATTTAGGAAGTGGTGTTTATCAATACCATGTTCTGTCATCTAAAATAAAACGTAGTTTCTATGAACGATAATATTACTTAAACACCTTACGGTATACAGCTACTACCGACCATCCATGTTCAGACGAATAGTCGAAGTAACTGTATTGGAACACTAATCTATATTTCAAGATGTATTAAAGTAATTGTTCATAGAAAACTACGTTTTCTTTACTTATAGCAGATAAGAAGAGTAAGCTGATAGAAATTAACAAAATATAAGATAAAAATGGACGTGATTGCAAGAAATAGGGTAATGTCGTATATAGTCACCTTAAATTGTTTGTTGTAGTTATAGCGTTATTATGTTCTTTTTCGCAACATGCGTTAGGGCAAAGACGAGATGGTTTTGTAGACTTATATGCAGTGAAGAAGCACATACTACTTCCCAATGAATATGATGTGTTTAAATGTAAACAGATATCTGACTATTTAGTTTCTTTATATTTATGTGAAACAAAAAATGATTGTTTAATCAATCCTTCTAACGGATATGAATTTTCATATTACGCAATAGGGAAGGTTGATTTTAAATCCTATTGGCTACTTTTATATGGTCAAACGGATGGATACACGCTTAATATTTATCTTGCATCATATTCAAAAAAAGACAATCGAATAATTGCAAAACTTAGAATCAGTGAAGATGTTACTGGTGAAAAGGTAATGTGGTATAAACTAAATCCTGATAAAACGATTTCAATTTATCGAAATTATGAAATAGGTGGAGAAGTTGTTATGAAAAAAGAAACTTATCGGATCAATTGCACATTTTCTCGAGCAGACAAAGTCTTGTCAAAAAAAACACATAAACCGCTTATAACGATAGATGATATAGAAATAAGGTAATCACGGATAGGATTGGTATGATTATGGTGTATGCCACAATGATGCTGTGCTGGTAAGATGGATGTAAGACAAGGAGTAAATTTGAAACTATCTGGTGTAGAACGGCTAACAGATAAATTTATCGAAAAAAGAGAATATAGGAAGTAAGCAGAACGAAAAATAATATGATGTATTGTGATTATATTTGGGATTTATTATCCCTTGTTGCAGGTGCTATCATTGTATACCGTATAGCAAAGAAAGGAAGACGATTGATAACACCTTCAAGTTTTCTTTCTTTATGTATTGGTTGTCTTATGGTGATATTACCAGTGATAGCTATGCTTATTGGTAAATACCATGGTATTTGTGCAATATTGTTTGGTATTGTTTTCTTCATTTTTACATATCGTGATAAGAACAAGCCTTCCCCTGGTCTTACAATTGATTATTCATGGCATCTTGGTGGTTATGAAGCTGGTATTCTTGCAATTGCTTATGGATTAATCAGATTTTGCGAATAAGTTAAGAAAGCAGAAAGAAAATAATCAAGTAAAGGACATTGAAAAATGATACATTTAGTATGGGGATTTTCATTACTTATTAGTAGTATCTTAGTTTTCTTTTATTTCAAAAAAGATAATAGAGTAACCGCTAAATATTTGTGCTTATTCGGAGCTTTAATAGGTGCAATATTAGGTATACTTAATATTTTTGTGCAAAAATACGATGGCTATTGTTCTATTTGTATTGGAGTATTATGTATATTCTTTACCTATTATGATAATAAGAAACACCCAGTTTCGAAGATAACAAATGCTTATATATCATCTCTTCAAGGGTATGTAGCTGGTATTGGATTGCTTTTGTATGGTATTTTTCATTTATAGATAAAACACTTCTGTAATTTGTTACAAATATATATAATTTAGCATAACGTATGACAGCTGGAACCGTGTGCAGACGATGACTTATCCTAATGGTAAAGTGGTAACTTATCACTACAATGCTGCTGGACAGGTTGAGCGTCTGACGAGCAATCAACAGGAACATCAAAGCATTATTGTTGACAGGATAGGTTACGATAAGAAGGGTCACACGGTCTATACGAAGCTCAGTAATTGGGAGGCGGATAAGTTTACGAGGTACAGTGTTGGATAATCTTACCATTAATAGCTATATCCCATAAATATCAGTTCCCACGTTTCCATTCAAGGACAAATGCCGATTGCATACTGTTTTCGATTTTGCTGTCATTTCTGTCACTTCACTTTTGACATTAACCTACTATCTATAAACCCATTATACGAAGTGTTAAAACTGACAGCAAATAGAATTAAAACTTAATTAGGGGATTTGATGGTTTTCGCTTGGTTACATTTACGCGCACAATGCCCTCCATCCTTTCTCCTTTTCCCATGTTTTTAAGACCCTTTTACAAAATAAAGTTGTATATTTGCCTTTGAAATTGCTATGCTCGATTTGTCTGTTCTTTCCAAAAAGAGAATAACCTTGCCAGTATAGCCACAACATAACACATAACAAAGGGCGTCTGCAGGCACAAGACCTCACAGTGGATGTCGGGTTGTGGTGTAGGAAAACTTCTCCTCAATGCTGTGATAAGCGGCAAAGGAGGGGAATAATGTCCCAGCCTAACATACATTTCCTACCCATACATTATTCCTATTCTCACCACTGAATCCCGATACCGTCTCTTACAGAAAGTTCAAAAAAGCATTAACCAACGTTTAAAATGAAAATAAAGAGTATTTTAGCTGTTTTTATAATAGTAGGCGGCATTTCTTATGCTCTTTACTTTTCATTAGTTACAGATGTTTTATTAAAGTATGGTGAAACAATTCACACAAAGGCTATTATTGAAGAGAGATTAACAGGAAAGACTTCCGATCCAGTGCTGTGCTATAGATTCTTATATGAAAATCAAGCTTATATCGGTTTTGTGTCAGAAACATCACGTTTACATGTGTCTGATACTATCAATATTGTATTCTTAAAAAGTAGACCATCTGTAAACAAACCATTAATAAAATAAATTTTATATGGAAAAGAACTTATTATTCTCATTTGATGATGAGATTACGACTGGGTTTTATTATGATATTGATGGTCATAAAATTGTAGTTTATTTTGCGGCTTATTATGATAATGGGAGGTTCGTAGAGAAGGAATGCCAACTTATTATTGAGAAATGGGAGTATGCAAAAAGTAAATTATCAGTGGATAACCGATATAAAGATTTAGAAGATCATATTGGAATTATAAGCATGGTTTTAGATATACATATTGCAGATAAAAAATTGTTCTTAACAGTGAATACATTAGATGGTCAATATGTAGATTTACTGTTTTATAATTGCAATGTTAAAATAGAAGATATTTCTTAAGTAGGACTTGTATAATACAAAATGTGACCTTATGAATTTAAAAATAAAACCGACTCATGGTACCCCTCTGATAATGGTAAGATGACACCTTCAAGGTCTCTTATGGTTATTCAATTTATAAAAGGTTTACTTCTAATGGCAAAAGAATTTAATATACATACATATCCTACATTCTTTTTATTGTTATTGATAATGTTAATACCATTCGCATTATCAGTAGATGATATTATGAATAATGATCAAAGCAATATGAAAATAATATTTTTGATTTCAGCATTTATAATCATCATTCTTGTTTATGGATTAGTAAAAACTCGCAAAAGAAAAATAGTCATAAATGAGTTGGGCTTACTAATTACAGAAAAGGAAAGAAATATGAAGATTTCATGGGAGGAGATATCGCACATATTTTTTTGTTCAACACCATTTTTGGGACTATATATAAGAATAACATTTACCAATCAAAGAGATCCATTAATTATTTACTTTGGAAAAAGCAGTTTGTGGAGTGTCAATTTTTATCGTTTTCGGATAGCCATATTAGCGTTTTCACATAAAAAGGATATAATAGTTGTAAAATCTAATCAATGGTATCTAAAGCTAATATAAAAATAGGTAGTTCAATTGTCGTTCAAGGTGCTTCGTTAAAAGCTAATAAAATAATTTGGTTTGGCTTTACAACATTGTAACTTTACATTTGATGGTCGATAGCTACACGAAAACAAAGGATTATAACCATGAAACCATTTAGCGTTCAAACGGCAGAGAAACATCTTATCAATATAATTTATTCGGTCGACAGCTTATATTCTTTTAGAGAATCGTGGTTAGGATAAGGAGGAGTAAATCATTTAATTTTAAAAAGTAAGCTATGTTAGAATATAAAAGATATCAAATTTTGAACTTAAATTTTATTAATGAACTTGATACTGTCATTTTAGATTCAAAGCTTAAATATATTTCTGATTTTATTTTCCGTCAAGTACAAGGAAAATCTGTTTTCCTTTTTGAGATGAAGCCAACGAAGACATCAATTCTCTATGATATAGACCCAGAAAGCGAATATCATAGTATTAACTCAAGAAAAATAATTTATACTAAGAATTTAAATCTAAGCAAAAAGGTAATTTCTATGATAGTTGAAGATGAAAGCTTCTATTTGGGACATCTTTTAATTATTATAGGGACTTTCTCAAGAAGTAAGATTTCTAATATTTCAAACATGTGGGAAAATTTATTAGAAACAGGAATAGAGTATTTTAAGATGGGAAATGATGGAGAATCTTTTTATTGGTGCAATCCTCAGATAAATTCAGCAGAGGAAGAGTTCAAATTATTTATTAATGAATTGAACACCTTTGCCAATGGTATCAAACATATTAATAATGAAAACGGATAAGAATATTATTTGGATTATAGCATTACATGTAATAACTTTTACATTTGTTATAATTTCGTGGAATCATTCATTTAATAACATAGGTTTTAATATAGTTTCTGGTATTTCGTGTATGTTATTGGGAGGCAGTTATTTACATCTCGAATTATCAAAACATTCTGAAGAAGGGAAGGTAACATGGTTCAGTATTACGCATACGATTATACCTTTAATCTTCTTGTTATTTTGGGCTGGTATTGCTCTTATGTTTTATCATTATATCGTAATAATGTTTTTATTAGAATGTCTGGTCACAAGTTTAATTCCCCTCAGTTTTTCGTACCTTAGGATTAAGCGTAAAGAAAATAAATATATAACGCTATTACTCATAATTATAAGCGGCATCATTATAGTTGGTCACGTCATATCGGTTGCAAAAACGGAAACGATTCTTCGAAAAAGAGAACACTTCCATCTGTTTTCCGCGGAAATACGCAAAGAGTTTGTTCCGCGTTCCTATAAAACTGCGTTTATGAAGATAGTTCCACACAGGTTGCATTAACGGCATAATGCGAATGTCTTTGATATGATCGGTGAGCACAAGTTTTATGTCTTTATTGATGGGATAAACCGCAACAGCGTTTTGTGTGGGCAAGATTGTGTTGAGGATTTCATCAGTCTTGTGCCCCGTAAACGTATAATGATAGAGGGTTTCGGCATCTCCGGCGACAAATTCCTCTAATGGGATGAGCATCACGGGCGTATCAATGAGCAATTGTGCACGTTGATAGTCTTGGCTAAGCAGTTCACTCTCGATAAATGCTTCGCGTAGATTGGCAGCCATCGACATGCCACTCTTTACAACATAAGGTTCATAGCGCAAACCATTCACCGCCTTGTCATCGATAACGGCGAACGACATTGTTGTGCTGCTCAACCTTAATGTGACGCGTTGAGAAGGGGGTATGATTGGATTTTCGGGCATAGTTTTGTTATTTGTTAATAGACAATTGTGTGTCACCAGCAGCAATATCACCCATGCGGATTCCTGCATAGCGCCCACGCTCGTTGGCTTTCTCGATGAGGTTGGCAATACTGTTGTCGTCAAGCCCATTCAGATAAGTGTCATAAGTCGCTCCGCACTCTGCCAAAGGAAGCTGACGTCCGCTCTTGCTACTGCTACAACGAATTCGGTTGCGTCATAAGTGTAGCCTGCTGCGCCTTCATTCTTCTCACGAATCTTGAAGTTGTAGTTGCCTGCTGCATCGAAGCTTACTGCTGGGAATTCAACAGTACCGTCTGCCTTGTTCTTAGCAGTGCCAACAACTTTACCGTTTTGGTCTACTAATTCGAAAGTGAATTGATCAGCTGCTAAAGTAGCACCTGCCAATTTCTTGCTTGCTTTGACAACTAGGCTGGTTGCTGCTGCCTTATAAGTGTTGGTGAAGGCTTCGCGATCATAAGTCACTTGAGCCGTCTTAACACCTGCCTTGTTGGTTACTTTAACAGTCGCTGTGATATCATTTTCGTCATAAGTCACACCTGGCAAGTCACCTTTGACTTCACGAATCTTGTAGACAAATTCGCCTTCTGTCTTGAACTTAACTTTCTTGAATTTTACAAGGCCGTTTTCGTCGTTCTTGGCAGTCGCCACGACAGAATTGTCGGCAGCTTTCACTAATTGGAACTCGAATTCTTGGGCCTTTAATTGGCGACCTTCCAACTTCTTATTCACTTGGAAGACCACCACGTCTGAACGAGCACCCGTCCCGACACCATCCGTCGTTTTTAATGGCGCAAAGCCATCAAATTCTTGCTTATCTGTGTCAGAAGTGAAACTTACGTGGTTGGTAGCTCGTTTGGTGACTGGATCAACTGGTTCAGTAATACGCGTTTGGTAGATTAGGTAGAGACCACGTCCGTCTAAGCTACCGCCCTTGTTAGGAATCACCGTGAAGTTATTGTCATCTTCATTGGTGATCGTTGTACCAGCAAAGGAGTCTACCCGAGTCCCGTTTTCCCAGTCAGTGAAATAATACCCTGTCATCTCACCAACAAATTCTTGGCCTTCAGGGATGGCGTCTTTACTTACGAC
>ERZ773233.1717-NODE-1717-length-12605-cov-3.223745_pt1 | contig 12605 bp, 13 predicted proteins | sample MGYA00580991_ERZ773233 | MGnify/ENA primary metagenome ERZ773233 (study PRJEB29015, sample SAMEA2738178) | human oral metagenome | biome: human oral; feature: human-associated habitat; material: saliva | place: China | collected 2161 ...
AGAAGAACAAATCCGTGATATGGTGATAACGAAATGTTTGAATTTGTAACATTTAAGAATGGAAGTCTGGTTGAGGAATTCAGACTTAACCATGTAAGTCCTGGGACTGGAAATAACAATGCTACTTTTGGAATACATTTCAAATGTAAAATATTTGTTACTAGTGTTTTTCTTATTTATATTAAAAGTATATGTCTTCATATTTGTTTCAGCCTAAAAATTAATATTAATGACGCATTAATCTTCTATCAAGTTATTGTATGCTAAATCATTTTCAAACTGTAAGATGCATGGTTTTCCAGCATCTCTATTTTTTAACATGTGTATATAAACTTTATTAGTAGTAGATAATTTGCTTTTACCATATTCTTGAATATTCAAGATTTCTGGTCTATGGATTACACATACATAATCACTTGCTTGAAATATTGCGTCTGATGATGATAAGTCACTACGCATTGGGTAATGACTCATCGGATTGTTTATACGTTCAGGAGCTTCTATATTTCTATTCATTTGAGCTAACTGAATGACAGATGTCATCGGTAACTTCTTTACTTGAATAAAAACACGCTCTAATTCACTTATAGTTTCTAATATAGAACCTACCTGTTTTGTTAGTAGCGCGTGGTCATATATAATAAGGAAATGTTTATTAGTTCCTTTTACATATGTGTTATAGAACTCATATATTATATTTTCAACTTGCGTGGGAGTAGTTGGACTATCTACAAAGTAAATAGGGTACTCCTTTAGCTGATTGGTAACATTGATGACCTTTCTGAACGTTTCGTCATCTAGGCTCTTTTCAGAGCTATACAAAGTTGAAGTCGTTCTCCTAAGCTTATTAGAGAGCGTCCTTCCGACCTGCCTAAAACCAACCATCTCTAATGAGAAGTTTAAAACTATAATATCCTCCTGAGGATTTAAATCAATTACGTCTGTGGTAATTAAGTTTGCAAATGAACTTTTACCACTTCCCGAGATGCCTGCAATAGTCAATACTGTATTAGGTTCTATTCCACCCATACATTGTTTATTAAACTTTGACCATCTTGTTTTTAGACTGACGATTTCATTGTTACGTCTGCCTGCTATATAACGAACAGCCTCATTTGCAACTACAGACATAGGACGTATCAAATTAGATAAGTTCTGCTCCATAATCACTCTTGTTCATTTGCTCTTGTTCATTTAACATCTCTTCTTCAATTTCTTCCCACTGATGGTCTTGTAACCATCTCCACATAGTCTTCATATAACTAAGCTTTCCTAATTTAACTTTTTTGTCAATTTCTTTAGCTAAACAACTGTTAATGTGTTCTGCTAAACCTGGACTGCCTTTTATGTAATTATTATAAAGATTTCTGCATTTATTCTTATTAGCTCTTAGGTAAGTTTTCTCACCACTAGGTCTAATAGAATAAACTGGGTACATTTCGTAAAACAGGTCAAAATAGCTACGGTCTGGGGTGACATAAGCCTCAAGCTTCTCTGTTTCTTGATATGTAATTGAATTACCTCTCTCTATCGAGGTAATAAGTCCTTGTTGAATTAAGTATGATATTTCGTCGTCACTGATTAGGCTGACAATCTTTCGGACGCTTTGATTGTTGTTTTTTTGATTCTTATCCAACACCATACTTAAGAAAACCAATTGATTTAAATTTACTTTTTCTGGAATATCCAGAAGTTTTTCTATTATTTCGATAATCATACTCTTATATTCAAAGATTAACAAGTATTATCGTCAAACAAACTTAATTGTTTACATCTTAACTCTTCAACTATTTTCTGAGCTTTTTTAATGTAATACAAATAGTTTATATGACGATGCTCTATTGGCTTTTCGTCATATGTATTTAAAATAGTAACACCAGAATCAGCTAACATATTATAATCTGTATATTTGTGAGCATCGTATTTCTTGCCCTGATATTTAAAATCAAGACCTCTATACTTTTCTGTGTATTTTCTTTTAAATAAATAATAGTCGTTTGTTGATGCGTAAAATCTATTTATCCTTTGCACTTTCTCTGTTCCGTGAAACATATCGAATTTTTTATTTACGCGTTGTCCCATTACGAAGTCTTTAATATCTTTAGAAGACCTTATATATTTGTCAACAGGTTGTTTTGTTAGGAAATAATTCATCACTGCTTTTGGTATAATAGTTGATGCTAAACCACCTCCAAGTTTTGTTTCAGTAATAAACATTCCTATTTTTTCTATCAATTTAGGGTCCTTAGATTGAGAATACCCATCAATGATACCGAAATAATCATTGATTGCGTATTGATAAAACGCTTCATAATCGTTGCTTTCAAAAACAAGTTGTGTAATAGCTTCTACTTCAGAAATAGCTTCCTGTACTCTATTTCTAGCATTCTTCTTCGCTACATACATAACACCATCTGTATTAGCTTGTACAATCTTACAACCTAATTCCAGAAGACGCTCAATCAACATTAATAGAATTAACTGCCCATTAATTCGTATTTTGAAGACGTTGAATGGGTCATATAACCAACTGTTTTCTTCTTGCATTTTCCCTGTTACAGCGTTTAAGGCAAGTTTAAATGTCTTATCCTTTAACTTCTGTTGATTATGTTTTGCTTCTACTCTGATGTTGTAAGCATCGTTGTATACTTGCAAAAAGACTTTTCCTAAATGTTGAGGAGTCAATTCGTATTTTATCAATAACGATGGATACATTGATAATACATCACTGTGTCCTATGTACTCGTCTTCATTTGGACGGATTATTCCTGGCTTGTTGATAGAGTGCAAACCACCAACTCCTAAGGAATAGCCTAGATTCGAGAGAACAAACTTCTTCTCGTAGCCTTTGCGTTCTTTAGATGAAACATTTTGTTGTTTCATATCTTCAAGAATGTCTTTTAATATTCGGTTTTTGTATGTTATAAATGGGAAAATAACATCTTTAAGAGGTATCATATCCATTGGACTAGATAACTCTTTAAGCTCTTTATAAGATATTCCTGTTTTATCACAGTACATCTTAGCTAATATTCTTTCCCCAATTTTAACTCCATCGAAAGATAAACATTGTATATTATATTCATCTTCAATATACAATCTTAGCTCTATATCATTTTTAAGTAAATTCAACAACTCTGCTGTAGAATCTACGTCGTTGACGTTGTATTTAATAACCTCATCAATTTCTTCATTTGCAATCGGTTCATCAAAAGAACCATTGTATTCTTGAACGTTCTTATAATGCATTGTTAATTGCATTTCTTTAAGACCTATTCTTTTCTTAGAGCTAAATTGCATTGTTAACAAGTCCATAGATGGAAATATGTTTGCATACTTCCATCTTTTGAACCCGTCATAATTTCCGTCTTCTGCATTTATTATACATTTAGATAACTTATACAAAGACAAACAGATTCTTTTGTAAGACTTCTTACTCATTATATTATATAAATCTATAATATAATTCATAACAACATCATCATAATGATGATTATTATATCCACAGAACATTATATCTTTAGACATAAAAAAATCAACTAGCTCAGCTAATTGATTCTTTCTATTAGATATTTCAAAAGTGCCTATTTTGTCAGTTGTTGTATCTTTATATGTACAAGTAAAACAGTTTGGAAATATTTCAATATCGTAAACAACGACTTTCAGATTTCTTATTAACATGGCTCATAGACTCTTAGTTTAATATTATAAAAATTCACTTGGCTTATGACGTATCTGCATACACCGCTTAACTTAGTGGTCCTAAGCTGTCCGTCTTTCGCTACAAGTGATATTGTGAGTTATGTAGGAATCGAACCTACTAAAGCCCTAAGCGACTAGTCGCATACTTATAACCCTTATAACTGTTTAAAACAATTAATCAATAATAGTATTATATATTATTAAGAGGTCCATACATCCTTTTTTGCTCTTCTTGAAACAATACTTTCACTTCAGACTTTAATTGTCTTAATAATCTTTCTACATTTTGAAGATGTATGAACACACTAAGGTTATCTTCATCCTTTAGTTGTGTTATATACTCTTGACTTAAATTTTCTACATTGGCATATAATTCATTTGTATTTTCCATAACAACACTTACGTCATCATGAAATTTATTTGTCATTTTTAGCATAATTAAGAGCTTTAAAAGATTTCTATTCGTAAATACTAATTATTAATTCTTAAGTGGATTAGATAGGATTCAAACCTATATTTCAACCTTATCAGTGTTGTGTTCTATCAATTGAACTACTAATCCGAGAGTAGGAAAAGCAAAAAGCGTCAAATCTTTTTAACCATTCCTACGAAAGAAGTAAATCGTCAAATATTTCAACTTCTCCTCAACACTTTGTCAGTCGTATATGCATTGATTTGATACTCTGAAAATATATAAAACATATTATACATCTTGCATCTGGGCTCAAGCGACATACTTAAAGCCAACGTGGTAGGTGTGGGATTCGAACCTCACGACCTCTGCATTGTTAGTGCAGTACTCTAGACCAAAAACTTCTGAGTTAACCTACCGTTTTAAAGTGTTAATAGAGCGACTATGGTTTCTATTAACACTATTGTGTTGTTATACGAAGCAATATTTTGCGTTCATATGTATAAGTTTTCAAATTTCTACAGGTTCGCTTTCTTCTGTTAAATTGCGTCCTATTATTTTAAATATAGTACCATCTGGTAAATCTATACATGCTGTATCATATCCATAAACAACAACAGGCTCCAAACCAAATGTACCTTTTAATGGTTTCTTCTCAAATATATGTTCTCCAAAACCGTCATGTACTAACAATGCCATATACTATAAAATTAATTTAAATATTTATATATACCATTTTGAATGTTATATCAAAATAATTACGCTGCTATAGTAAGCAACACCTTACGTTCGTATGTATAAGAAACTGATTTACAGTTATATTGTTTAGATACATCCTTAAGTGTTTTTTTACATACATCCGCTATAGCATCTTTTTTTACAAATCGTTTTCCAGCAAATCTACATAATGGATATCCAATTACTAATGGGTCCATATCTGGATATTTATAATATTGTCCATTATAATTATTTTTTACAATTGGTATAAGTTTTGATTTTTTACTGTCAAACGGTAATACTGTTTTGTCATATATCGAAATTACGACATCTCTAAAATGTTCAATAGTTTCATCTCGCTCCTTTTCCCAATCTTCAAGAAACTCTTCATAGAATAGGTTTTGTTTATCATTTGGAGCTGGATTATTCCTAATCCATTTGTTTAGTTTGTGTTGTACTAAACCTTCCATATATCTAGCTCTACCTATAGATTTGTTAGTATTCTTATCATGCAGAATCTTTATTTCTGAAGGTTTTCTAAACCATTTTGTATAGTCTCCCCATGATTCATGTCTAGCTTCATAGTTGTATTGTTTTCCACTAACTAATATGTACCATGGTTTTTTATAATTCTTATAATTTTTCTTTAAATACTCTTTACGAGCTTGTTTTATCTGGTTATATGTAACGGCATAACCAGCGTTTTGTGGTTGCGTTGTTATTTTCATTTTGATAATGTCTATTAATAGTTAAATAAATGCGTTCTAAGGCGTTATAATACCTTTTATGATATTATATATGTAAATACATATAAAACGCCTTAGAATGGCTCTAAATAGCCTTAAATCGAATTGTGGTATAGATAGCCTCGAACTATCGCTAAAATGCTGGTCCTTATACACCATACACCTTGTTTGTTATTATAATGCTATTTCATTCTTAAAGAAGTCAGCAATATTGTCAATACATTCAATATCTGTATTGTCATTGAAGCTCTTAAGATTAGCATCGTGTTTGTTTGCTTTCAACTGTTCTGCTTTAAGCAATGAAGAAATCTTAGCTGATGTAAACGTCTCCGTCTTAGCCATATTCTTCTTACCCTTAGAAGCCTTTTCTGTTGGATTGATTGTTGGAATCATCTTCAACTGAGCGATTGCTTCTTTAGCCTCACCTGCTGCAAAGATATCATAGTTATTAGTCTTCTTAAAATCATCATAATTAAAGGTTTTAACACCCATATTAAGAGACATTAGAAGTCCTTTAATAATGATACGCTTCTCAGCCATTTGTGTAATCTCATTATACAAGTTCTTAAGGTCAAGACCTGAGCCCATACCAGACTTAATAGCCTTCTTAGACATTATATTTTCTGAACGAATAATCTTCCAGTACTTATTAATCTTTGTATCTAGTTCCTTGCGAATGTTAATGATATTACTTGAATTTAATTTAATTGATTTGTTCTTGCTCATATATATTATAGAATTTGATTAAAATTAAACATAAAATAGTTTGAGCAAATTATCTACTAGTTTATTGCTTGGAATCGAACCAAGATTTAAAGTTGTCCAACGAGATGTGCACCCCAGCAGAGTGACACATCTCAAATCCCTCAGGATTTTTGGAAACTTATAAATTCCATAGTTTGTGGAAATTAGAATATAGACATATCATACAAAATAAAAGATTATCTAAACATTCGTTGTGAAGTAAAATTCCGCAGAAATTACTTCTACACCCAGCGGATGTAATACTTATGATTTAGAAAATCCTTTAAATCCGTAATCAAGATTTATATTCATATACTTCCCCTCGCTATCAATAAAAGGTATCTTTTTTTCTACCCCGTTTATCTTTATATTGATGACTCTTGGTTCATTAGAGTCAGTATTAAAGTTGTAGCCTGAGTCTTTCTCCCGACACCCCGCAAAGTGTTCTACTTCTTTATACCCGTCACTCTTCTGAGCCACAAATCGCCAACAATCGTATAAACGTTGTATTACGTAGTTATAGTCCTTTTTACGGACAGAGTTCTTGACTATCTCTAAAGATAGTCCATTAATAATCGCTTCTTTATTCTTTCCTTCAGACATGTCTGAAAGAGCAGACCAAATTTTTAGAGCGAAGCTATCAAATGGTATTTTATCCTGGCAATTAATCAGTTGATTCCACCAGCTAACAGACGTTTTTCCTAGAACAATAGTACCATTATCTAGGATTGTACAGAGCCTATACTTTTCTGCGTCTGTTTCGTTTTCAAAAACTACAGCTGATATTTTAGAATCTTCTAACAACACCTTCATCAATAGCTTGCCCATGTTAGAAACAAGCTTTTCCATTTGATTAGTCTTCCTTAATAGTTACATTAATTGTTTGGTCACCAAATTCACGAACGTAAGCATCAACCTTCTTGTTGTTCTCGTCGATTGCTGCAAGAATCGCTTGCTTGTCCTTCTTGAGGTCCTCAATCAAATTGTCAATTCGTGTCAATTCTGAGTTATTTGCTGTGTTAGCAGCAGAAACCAATGACTTAACGTCTGAGAAAATGATATTTTCATCTCCTCGAAGAGCTTTACCAATAGCCTCATCGGTAACCATACCAACAGTAGACAAGTCTGGCGAAATCGGCATAATAACCTTACTAGGAAGGTCTTTATTGATAATAACTACTGGAGCTCCAGAAATATCTTCACTAATCTGAAGACTTTGTACATCATAACCTAGAACGCGGAAACGTTGAATAGAACGGTTAAGGATTAAATCCTTATTACCTGCCATTTCTACATTTCGCTTCAACTCCTCAAAGTTGAGGGTGTTCTGGCGTGCCTCTGGACGATAGTATTGACATCCAAACTGCTTACCAATTGTTGATAAGTTGCAACGATTACTTGCGATTACCTGAGGGTTTACTTTATTAGTATTCATTATATTTCCTCCTTTTTGATATTGTCCATGATTGGACTAACGAGTTAATAATTTTATATAGCTGTAATAACAGCTTCCTGATTTTATTTTTTGAACATTTCTGTGTCTAAGCATCTGAATGCTCGGGGTTAACATACTTTTAATGACTATCTCTCCTTGAGATACGCTTTCAACTTGGCTATTTACACTTTTATTCCTTTAAATGAAGCTCAATCGTGTAAAGGGAATCCAACGGTAGAATTAGCTATGCCCATAAACAAATTGCTTTACAAAGCTTGGAATGTCATTATGCGTATTCAAACGCTATTGTTTTGAATTTTTATTCAATTTATTCTTTAATTAAAAATAATGTATGAAGTATACTGTTTAGCATCCGTCAAAGGCTCTGATACAGAGAGTTCCAGTGCTGAGATGTTAATGTAAGTTTCCATACTTTTATACCAACAAAAAATTGCGTAATTCTTTATATTTTCCACATACAAAAAACTACCTTGCCGCTTTTCTGGGCTTTGACCTTCTATTATAGGAATGTTAATTCATTCCTTCTTTTTTCAATATTATCACTAATATTACGGTTGTGAAGATAATCAATCCGTTTGTTCTCTTGCTCCTCCCAAGAGCTCCATAGTCAAGAGGTACGTGCGTGTGTACCTTACGCTTGGACTTCACGTTTCATTATCGAACAATCTCATCCTTCAGGGGGAATCTCAGATTCTACGGTTGTTTTGACTCTTGGATTTTACTTCCTCATTTTTCTATCTCTTTCTTTCGTTGAGACGTGCATATCACTTGGGATTTCAACCCCATCATCTACCCTTGTCACCCACAACATTCCTTTTTAATATATCCAGACTAGATACACTAACGAGTCACTAACTCCCTATCCTTATTGCAAGGACGTACTTAAGTTCTGTTGCTGCCCATCAGTTCAACGATGATAGCTCTATAGACTTGCTTACAATTGCTTTGTAGTTTTAAATAAACATCCTCGGCCACCTATTTATATATATATACTTTCGGCAACTCAGGCTTAGATGTTTATATTGCTATCTATTCTGCTTAATTAGTTTAAGTGTATTGGCACTCGAGTTTCCGACTTAGTTTCTTTTTTACAATAAAAGTGGTATACCTATCGGGGGACACTCATTTGTTAGACATGTTAATTCTTTTCTCAAACTCTTTTTTCTTAATAACTATACAGTTTGTAAAACTTATACGCACATATGTTTTGTAGTTTACTACTCTACAGTGAGCTTTATGATTTTGTATAAGTGGTTACAAAATTATTAATACTTGTAGTTCTTGAAGGTCGGCGAGTTTCTTCATTACCATTGGCAATATGGCATTGGAATCGTTCCTACCTCGTTTGGACACTGCTAGAGTCCCGCTAGCTCGGTTTCGACTATCAAGTTGTCATCTGTTAAGGGTATAGGTTTTTTATACCTGCTACCTCAATACATTATTTTATATTCCACGTGCAAATGGCTAATGTATTTTAAATCGGACTTTGAACGCGGCCCCGTTTCGCGTAGTATTTCTACTTAAGGATTTGCTCCACCTTCTAGTCATTTTACTTTTATATCCCGCATAAACGACCAAAGCCTGGCGGTCACATTCATTATAAATCAAACTGCTACCCATTCCCTGTTCCCTAACTCATCGAAAAGGCTACCGAATCGAACGGTAAGGATTTTGTTCAGTTGTCGTAGTTACGGTACGACTCGTGAGTATTACTCTCACGATATTGATTACTCATGTATTTTTTCACTCTTTCACACTCTACTTTGGTTGTAGAGGAACACTAAGCTGCACTTTATAAATTGATACTCATAGCGGAATTTGGCCTTGCCTTCATATAACCATACCATGTATTATATTCTTCGGGGTTTCTCACTATATTTCAGCTCGTGTAACGTTCTTATACATAGTGTATCAGCTATATATATTTCCGATACGGCATCTAGTTTAACGTGATTGGCAACTCACGAATTATGCGTTCTTTTCAACACCCTAAATACTATCAAACAAAAAAATAGTTGCGTAGTTTCACCCAGTATAAAGAGCTGCGGCAAGTTGTGTTGAATAGGGTTAGATGCAACGTCCACCCTAATACAAGTAGGCTTTTCACACCTAAATGTCTTCCACCCCGTCTTTTGAGTATTCTCACCCTTTGAGAGGACTAACATATCATAGGGTCAAGTTAATTGCGCTCAGAGGCTAATGAGACCTCCTATATGAGCTTACATGCCTGTTGTACACACCAAGCGCAAAGCTTGTAATGTGTACAACCCGATTAATATACGGTTAGCACAGGTTTTTTATATTGATTTTACTTTTGTAGAATCATGGGAGGTTTCCCAACTCCCAGAAGGTATTTTTAAACTAAAGGCAGGTAGATACGAAGTACCTTCTTTAGACTTAACACGAACCTTCGTTACGTATTTAAGTTTTGTTTTAATCACTTTAACCGTGTCTGTTTTTTTAACAAACACAGTATCCTTATTAGTTCTCTCTATACCTCTCGGTATATTTGAAATAGCTGGTAACATTTGGTTACTAGCGTTAATCGACATAGTTGTTACTAACGTCGGTACAGGTTTATCATTTATCGCTACGCATACGCCAGCTATCGCGAATGCAATACTACAAATGATGGTAGTTGTTTTATCCATACTACTAAACCTCCTCTTGTTCGTCATTAAAAGCCTTGACAGCTCTTTTTACTCGGTTGTTGAAGTTACGAACTTTACCTTTAACAACCTCAATTAGTTTTTTTCAGTCTCTTCTACTGGAGCTTCTTTAGAATCATCCTTAGGCTCGCTTTTAGGTTCTTCTCCAGAACCCGCCTTAGAATCTTCTTTAGAATCTTCTGTTTTCTCAACTTCTTTAAGCTCAGGAACATCTCCTTGAGTATAACCTATGATTTTAGCAAGTGGGTCACGGAACAAATTCGTTATAACACCTGCCTGCTTAATCATATTTTGATTAATGCTCGCTGGTGTGTACTTGAATAAATCTATACCAAAATACAATCCATCCAATAGCGACTTGTACATCTTACAAGCAACCATATCCTTTTGACCCTTCTTCTCAAGAAGAGTTTCAATAGGTTCAATGCTTGGTTCAATGACATACTTAGCAACAGAATTGTGATGCTCTATATTCTTCTTAAGAACTTCAATTCTCTTGTTTTGCTCATCAATAGCCTTTTCGTTCTTCTTCTTGTCCTTACTGAGAACTTTTATATTCTCCTTAATAGACTCGATATTGCGTTTAGTTTCATCGATTTTTAGGTCGATTACCCACAACACTAGCTCGCGAACTATGTCAGCTATAACGTCGTTACCCATGCTGCACTTTCCAGTCTTTCTATCTGTAACAGTATTACGCAAATTACAGAATGCTGAAACTGGTGACTTAGTTGCAGCTGTAGCTGAATATAGGAAATTACCTATACCGCTTACGACTATAGGGGCCTTTCCCACAAGCTTTATCAATTTGTTGAGCAATTGAATACGTGTTAGACTCTTAGTTGAACCTTTCTCTTGCTTTTCAAGGAACGCTGAATATATACTAATTGCTTTCTGAATGTTTATAATATAGTCTTTTCTCTGAGACAACAAGTAAACTAACACTGTTTTCAACTCATCTTCAGAGTTGATTTTATTTACGTCCATTTCTGGAGCATTTTCCAAAGCCTTCTTCTCCTCTTTGAGTTGCTTCTTAACTTCTGTAGGGACCTTAACGTTCTCATTGGTAATTACGACATTGCCGTTTTCATCTGGAGCTGGAAGTGCTTTTGTGTCAATTGTTACACCGATAAGCTTAGCTGCTACAGATATTTTCTCCAAAACAGCTGGACGCATTGTTCTGCTAAATGGATTTTCTCCAAAAGCTACTTCTTGCGCAAGCACTGTTACAAGTCCAATAGCTGTGCACTGATTAATACTCTCAACAGTTTCACGTGTCATGTTGTAGCGCTTAGCTGCTTCTGGGTCATCGTGAAATACCTTTGTTAAAGACGTTAACAAGTCTACTCTACGATTTGGGTCTAATCCTTGTCCATATTGACTTTCGTTCAAAGTCTTCTGGAAAACCTTTGCAGACTCTTCCGCTGATATAACTTCAGCGCTTTCTACTTTGGGAGCTTCTGTTTTAGGAGCTTCTACCTTTGGAGCCTCTACTTGAGGCTTTACTTTTTTGTTATTTTTCATTTTTGATAAATGTTTTAAAAGTTATTATAAAATTTTAATTACTAATTGTGAATATTCTTGATATACTGTCAAGAATCATCAAAGTAATCTGTAGCCCATGGTGGTTTAATCATCTTTATAAAGATTTCGTTTAACCCACTAGAGCTGTTATTTTTGATAGAATTACATAAACTGTATAATACATCCTTACTCGCAGGATTTGCGTTAATTAACACTTGGGTTCCTGCGGTAGCATAGTCTGCCAAAAGGGGTAACCCTGACTTGCTTGCAGGAGCCTGCGTGGGACTTACACAGCTTATCTTTTCTATCTTCTTGTCTTTTCCAGATGTAGCTTTAATTACTACATTTGCTATTGTGAAACTACTAATAAATGAAATTAGTAGAATCCAAAAAAGCTTGTTGCTCTCATTATATCTTCCGATACAGAAGATTATAAAAAGACCAATTAAGAATGAAAGTAAGCTCATTTTAAGAATTTTTAATTAAATTTTTTTTAATTTTCTCCCTAGTTCTTGACAAGATTGATTTAATTGTTCCTGTTGGAATGTTGAGAGATTCACTAATCTGAACAACAGTCATATTATTTATATAAAAAAGTTCAAGAATCTGCTTCATATGAGCAGGAAATTTCTTAA
>ERZ773233.1718-NODE-1718-length-12603-cov-3.047418_pt1 | contig 12603 bp, 10 predicted proteins | sample MGYA00580991_ERZ773233 | MGnify/ENA primary metagenome ERZ773233 (study PRJEB29015, sample SAMEA2738178) | human oral metagenome | biome: human oral; feature: human-associated habitat; material: saliva | place: China | collected 2161 ...
AACCCCATCGCAAACATGCTTATCAGATAATGGCCAACGAATTAAAGATGCCCCATGTCTTGGTTTCTGCCATTTACATGTGTCTGCAAGCTTTGGTTTGTTTTGTTTACTTACTGAAGCCTGGCCTGATTATGTTTGCCGCAGTGGTTGTGGTATTGTCTTTGGCGTATCTTCTTTTTATGAAGAAGTTTTTTCATCTACACCTGCAACGCAAGTGATGATAATACATAAGTATAAAAACAGAATTAGATTTTATGTTGTCTTTTAATAAACTAGTTAACTGGTATTTCCGTAGAGAGTCATTGCCTTACTGGTGCATCTTCCTTATCGACTGCATCATTTGCATTCTTGGTGGCATTTTTGTGTGCATGCTGTTCTTCCGCTTGTCGCGCACTGCTGCCAACATCATGCCCATTATCAACACCTTGTTGTTTTATCAGCTGTTTAATGTGATTGGTTTTCGGGTGTTCCACACCTATGCTGGCGTAATACGCTATTCGTCGTTTATCGACCTCAAGCGGGTGGCTTATGCAATGGGGTTGGGCTTTGTTATTGTAGCCATTCTTCATTATTTCATTATCTTCATGCCCGAAACGCATCAGTACATCGTGCCGTTGCATTTAAGGCATATCGTGTCTATTTATCTGGTTACTACTATCCTGTTGTGGACTTTCCGCATCATGATTAAGGGTATCTACGACACGGTGTTCGATACTGGAAGGGCTAAGCGTGCACTTATCTATGGTGTGCGAGAAGGTGGCGTGGGACTGGCTAAAAATATTGCTGCGCAAAAGCCACAACAGTTCAGACTTTTCGGGTTTATCACTCACGAGGATACTTTCACCAATCATTATCTCATGGGTAAGAAGGTGTATCCTGTAGATAAAGACTTGCTCAAAGTAATTAAGGAAAATCGTATCAATGCCGTGCTGGTGTCGCCCTTACGCAACGAGGTGTTCCGAGACAACACGCAGCTACAAGATATGCTCATCGAGGCTGGCGTTAATATCTATATGACCGAGGGCGTGCAAGAGTGGGATGGCGAAGATTCGTCTAAGGTGGTTAACACACTGAAGGAAATTAGTATCGAAGACTTGCTGCCACGCGACCAAATTCAAATCGATATGCAAAGCGTGGGCAACCTCTTGCGCGGTAAGAAAATTCTTATCACTGGTTCGGCTGGTAGTATTGGTAGCGAGATGGTTAGACAGGTGTGTCTCTTCCAACCTGGAGAACTGATGCTGGTAGACCAAGCTGAGACGCCACAACATGACATCCGCCTGATGATGGCCGACAACTATCCCAACGTGAAAACTTCTACCGTGGTGGCTTCTATCGCTAACCGCGACCGCATGGAGCGCATTTTCGAGACTTTCCGCCCTGATTACGTGTTCCATGCCGCTGCTTATAAGCACGTGCCTATGATGGAAAACAACCCCAGCGAGAGTATCCAAAATAATGTTTGGGGTACAAAGGTGGTGGCCGACCTTAGTCTGAAATATGGCGTAAAGAAGTTTGTGATGGTGTCTACCGATAAGGCTGTTAACCCCACTAACGTGATGGGCTGCTCTAAACGTATCTGCGAGATCTACGTGCAGGCCCTTGATAAGGCCGAGAAAGAGGGCAAAATCCATGGCACAACGCAGTTTGTTACCACGCGTTTTGGTAATGTGCTGGGCTCTAATGGCTCGGTTATACCGCTGTTCGAACGACAAATTAAGGCTGGTGGCCCCGTTACCGTTACCGACCCCAACATCATTCGCTTCTTTATGCTTATTCCCGAGGCTTGTAAACTGGTGCTCGAGGCGGGTACGAAGGGCAATGGTGGAGAGATCTTCGTGTTCGATATGGGTAAACCTGTGAAGATTGCCGACCTGGCTAAGCGTATGATTCGACTCTCCGGGGCTAAAAACATCGAGATTGAATATACGGGTTTGCGCGCTGGTGAGAAACTTTACGAAGAGGTGCTCAACGACCAAGAGGGTACTTTGCCCTCCTTCAACCCCAAAATACGCATCGCAAAGGTGCGCGAGTACGATTACGAACAGGTGAACACCGATGTGATGGAACTGGTGTCTATCTCGCATACCTATGATGATATGAATATCGTGCGCAAGATGAAACAGATTGTGCCCGAGTTTAAGAGCAAAAACTCTGTTTATTCTGAGCTTGATTAAAAGCTTGGTTGTGATGCCCATATAACGAGATGGGGGCGGTAAAGACGAGCAACGATGCCTGCTGTGGCGACGTTTGCTATGTGTCTTGCCGCTCCCATCTTGCTCATTTAGGGCTTTTTATTGCTGGCCTTGTGGCTTGCATCTTCATTTTTATGGTTAATAATCATCCTTTTCAATTTTAATCTCGGCATGATGCTGTATTCTATTCTTCATAATGAGTTGTGGCAAACGCCATTACCCTTTACTTCGCTCAGTCACGAGCAGTTTGTTAAGCTCCAACAGGCTTCTTCCAAGCAAACGATAGAGGGCTTAGTGATGGGCGCCTTGATACGCAACAATGTGAAGTTGGAGCGTGCCGACGCGCTTCTGGCCTATTCGCGCACCATGATGATTGAACAACTCAACCACAAGGTTAACGCTGTGGCTAAAGAGTTGGCAACCATTTTGGCCAACGCTGGCATTGATTATCGCATCTTTAAGGGGCAAACGCTGGCTTTACTCTATCCTCATCCTGAAACGCGAATGCCGGGCGACATTGATTTTTATTGTGTCCCCAACCACTTTGCTCGTGCCCAACAGCTGCTGCAAAAGGCTTGGGGCATCACACTTGGGGGTGAAGAGAGCATGCAACATCGCGACTTCTCTTATAAAGATGTGCCTTTGGAGATGCATTTCTGCATGATGAAGTTTAACAGCAACGCCATCCAAACTTATTGGGAACGTCTGCTGGCCGAGGCTTCTATCGAGCAAGTGTCTATCGAGGGCACGGCTGTCACCACGCTTCCGCCCACGCTCAACGTGCTTTACACCTTTCTGCATCTCTATCATCATTTGGTGGAACTAGGGGTGGGATTGCGTCAATTCTGCGATTTGCTTGTTCTCTTGCATCGTCATTGTGAGACAATAGACCGTGTTGCGCTCGAAAAGCATCTGCGTGCTATGGGATTTTATCGGGCTTTTTGTGCCATTGGGGCTGTGCTCATCAATAAGTTGAACTTGCCCGCCAACGAGTTTCCTTTTACCATTAGTGCCAGCGATGCGCAGTATCAGGATTCCATTCTCGATATTGTTTTCATAGGTGGCAACTTTGGTAAACATCATTCCAACACGGCAGTGCGCTCTGGCATGCGGTATAACATCGAAGCCACCATGCGTAAGTTGCGCCATTATCGCTTGTTTTGGCGTCTCTCGCCTAGAGAGATAAGGGCTACTTTGTTTAAAGAGTTACCCCGAAAGATGGTGATGTTGGGATTTAAAAGGGGAAAAAGTTGAAAAGGGGAAAAAGATGAAAGGGTGAAAGAGTGGCTAACGTCTTCAAGTATTGTTCTCTCATTAACTCTTTTCTCTTTAACCTGTTTACCCCATTAGCTATTACTTCATTAACTTGGTTACTTGATTAGCTATTACTTCATCACTTGTTTACCTCGTAAGGCTATTAATTACTTGTTTCAATAGTAAAAATGTTTAAGGTTCTCCTTTTCTTTTCGTTCTTCGTTCTTCCATCAACAGCGCAAACCAGTAACACAGAAACAGCATTGAGTCAAGCTGGTTATGTAAATGTGCGCGAGCTAGACCCCACTTTGCAAGTTTCGTTGATGTATGCCCGAGCCGACAACTTTGTGGGTTCGGTGCTCTATACCGACCTGCGCCAGGCTTATTTGCATGCCGATGCGGCTGCAGCGCTTGTAAAGGCACAACAACGACTTAAGCAGTTGCGACCCGAACTAAGCCTTAAAATATATGATGCTGCGCGCCCTATGCACATACAACAGAAGATGTGGGATAAGGTGAAGCATACATCGATGAACATCTATGTGAGCAATCCTGCTCATGGTGGTGGCTTGCACAACTATGGTTTGGCCGTCGACATCACTTTATGCGATGCCAAAGGCGACAGTCTACCCATGGGTACAAAAATAGACCACTTAGGAATGGCGGCTCATATCGACAACGAAGCACAACTGGTGACTAAGGGTATTATCAGTCGTAAGGCTCAACAAAATCGCCAATTGCTGCGACAGGTGATGCGCTATGCTGGCTTTAAACCCCTTCGCACAGAGTGGTGGCACTTTAACTTTAAGTCGAGAGCCGAAGCCAAACGCCTTTATAAGGTGATAAAATAGGCTTGTCATGCCTTATGCTCACTTGTTTACTGACCTTTCGGGCTTTTATTAGCCGTGTGTGTTTTGGCTTGACTATAAATGTGGTAGCACTGGAGAATAGCGTTTAAGGCGAAGTAAACATACAGAAACCTGATTGATAGCCCTTCGTGGGCACTGTAAGGCGAGTAACCCCATTACAAGAAAGTGATAACGTTGTTGCACTTACTTGTAATGGGGTTATTTTGTTTTACCAACTTGCTTATAATTTGCACAATGCCTACACCCGTTTGGGGTAAGAAAGCACCCTAGTATTTCGCTCTTGGCCATCTGTCCTTTACGGTTTCGCATGCGCTTATATCCCTCGTCTGTGGGGGCGATATTTAGTCCTCCCTTAAAAACTACGCCAGTTCGGGATAAGATTTTGCTTAGAATAGTTCCAATTGCCTACTCTTTTCAATTCGCACGGGCAGTGCCTCTGGCTTATTCTCGAAGAATAGTATGCAGCCAATGCAGCACAAAGAATGGCTCACTCTGTCGAGTGGGCTAACTGGGCAAGGCAAATCTCGTGTTAAGGGCATATATCCACGATCTGATAGCAACATTTATCCTGGCGCATAACCTGACCGGATATTGTGATGAGTGTAAAATATTCGCACCAAATTTTAACATTGTGAGTGCGCTCGACGAAAAAAAACTAGGCATGGGCCTTAAATTCTCGCGTATTTTTTAAGTTTGTAATGATTTGATTGATAGGTGTTTATGAGGGTGTTAATAGGTGGTGTATTTATAATTGTTTGTAAATCAGAACGTTAACTGCAGAGTGATTGGAGTGGAAGGATGCTTGTAAGCTTATCGTTCTTCATCGGGCAATTACACCAGAAATGGTGCTTTTTTCCCAATTTTTGTGCATTTTAGGGCGGTTTTCCACTTGTTATTGGGTAAAATGCAGCAAATAGCGTTGCGTTTAGCAAGAGATAGCACTGCGTTTTGGTGCATATAGCGTTGCATTTTGGTGCATATAGCAATGCGTTTTGCAGCAAATAGCTTTTCAAAGGCAAAGAATGGGTTTGCGTTTTCTTGTGTTTCTCGCTGTAAATTTGGCGCGATTTTTCTTGAAATAGAAACGTAAAAGCATAGTAAATAACCAAAACAAGGGTCGAAAGGGTGGCGAAGCATTTCGCATTTTCTCCCATTTTGCTGTATTTTAGCTATGTTTTGGCGGTGTTTCTGAGCTAGAATGGTTGGCTAAAGAAGTGTGTTTTGTAAAATATATTTACCGAATTAACGATTTATTGGTGGTCTTATCAATGAGCAAGAAAAAGCCATCGACCACTTTATGGGCCAATGGCAAATTCAATATGGCGTGAAGCCACAATGTGTTGCAGTAGATAAGGGCAAATTAATCAGCGCGATAGCATGGCCTCTTAGTAAAGACCGCTATTTATTGGCGTACCATTTGCGATTGATTTTGCCATTGGGGGTAAGTGCTAAATCTTCCACTTGCTCGTAGAAGAGTGGCACTTGATGGGTTTCTAAATGTGCTTTTAGTTGGCGTGCCAAATCTTTGGGCACTATGGGCATGTGGTTGTTGGGCACCACGAGCAACTTTAGTGCCTGCCCTAAAATGGGGTGGGGCACAGCAATGCAAACGCAAGCCTTAACTTCTGGAAAACTGTTTGCAACCGATTCCACCTCTTGCGGACTAACTTTAAAGCCACCGGTGTTGATGATGTCGCTATTGCGGCATTTAAAGTGCAAAGCCCCTTGTTCGTCTATCTCGCCCCAATCGCAGGTGGTGAAACGGCCATCGGCTAAGGGTTCGAAGGTGGTTTGCTCACCCATGCGCAAGTATCCGCTCATCAACGAACGCCCCCAGCAACGTATATGGCCCTCAGGGGTGATGTCGAAATGGGTGTGAGGAAGTGCCTTTCCCACGCATCCAGTCATATGCTCATGGGTGAACTCGAAGGTGGAAACAACCCCCGTCTCGGTAGACGCATAGGTGTTGAATAACCGTGTGTTGGGCAAAAGTGCGTGGATGTCGGCCATAGTGGCTGCATCTAGGGCGTCGCCGCCTGTCTCTATAAAAGCCATTTTGTTGGCCAGTCCCTCCATTTGCTTACCGCCAAAATGGGTAAGCATACGTATGCACGAGGGTACGAGGAAGGCTGCTGCAGCCATATCGTTGCATTGGGCAGAGACCGCAAACAGCTCGTTGAGGTCGAGTTTGGGCATTAGATGGCAAGTGGCGCCCATTGCTAGTGTGGCAAACACCTTGGAGAGACAGCCCAAATGATTGAGTTGACCGGGAATAATGAAGGTGATATCAGGGCGATAAGCCTGTGCGTGGATGATGTTTTCGGCAGTGGCTGCTATGGCTTGCGTGCTAATCACAGCCCCCTTGGGTGTGCCTGTGGTGCCTGTGGTAAACAATACGTCGGCCGAACCCTCGGTGAAGGTGAAAGAACGCAAGGCATTTTGCATCTGGTGCACCTGTTGTGGGGTGGCGGTGGCAGGCAAGAGCACGGCTACGGCACCAGCCATGTGCACAGCGAAGTAGCTCACGAGAAACTCCACATCTGAAGTAGCTGTAAGCACAACGCCTTGTTGCTGCATGCCCTGGTATTGTTGAGCCTGCGTGGTGGCTTGTTGCAACAGTTGCTGATAGGTGGTGGCACCGTGGGCGGATACCACAGCCAGTTTGTTGGGTGTGTGTTGCGCATGTTTTTCAATGCGTGCCTCTATACTAAGCATTGTCGGCCATCTTGCGTTTAACCATCTCGGCGAGTGTGTCAAGAGTCTTGAAGTTGGCGGGGGTGGCGTCGGTGGCATCTATATGGATATTGAATTTATCCGATAGAAGCATCATTATTGTTGTGACGTCTAGCGAATCAAGTTCGGCCATTAAGAATTGCGAATCCAAATCCACCAAGGGCAGTGCATCTTCTAGTATTGTCTTTATTTTCTCTTTCATTGCATAAAGGTTTTTTTATATGGCATTTGTGTAGTGTGTGGCATGCTGTGCGATGCCCGTTTGCATGGGATGGACAGGCGCAATAAACGAAAATGTGCGCGCTACCCCATGGATAACGCGCACAAAATTAATAACAATCTCACAAATGGCAAGCGTTTTTGACTCGAATTTGCTTGTTTTGGCGGTATCGCTGCCCTTGCTAGTCTGCTTTTGCACGATTATTTGCGTGGGTGCAGGTAGAAAAGGTGCATTCTATTGAGTTGTTGTGTGGCTCTGTCTAGAAGCTTTGTTTTTAGTTGGGTTTAAGATTTTGGCCCACACATAGCCAGGGTTGAATGTTGAGCAGATAGTTTGCCCCTTCAAGTGGCTAACCAAGCATTATCATTGGGTAAGCTAAGTGTCCAGTTCTAGGGTGAAGCGAGGGGAAACCTGCGTTTTATTTGCTATTGTCGGCCGTGTCGTTGTTGAGATAATACAAGTCGCCCGAAAGAATTTGCTTTACACGAGCAAACAATTCGATGCCCATCAGTGTGAACGAGATGGCTTTGCCGTCGGGGGTGATGAGGATGCATTTAGGAATGTCGCGAACGCCGAAGAGGTTGGCCGAGGGCGACACCTTGTCTTGCGTGTCGTAGGCTTGCAGCCATCCTTCGTTTTTAATGCCCAGAGCCTTTACGGTGCGGGTCCAAGCATCGCGTTCCCTGTCGATAGACATATTTACCATAGCAAACTTGTCGGCAGCGTTACGTGTTTCGTCGTAGATGCGCTTTAAATTCTCCATTTCATCGAGGCATCCAGGCGCCCATGTGGCCCAAAAAGTGAGCAGCACGTGCTTTCCACGTAGGTCGCTCAGCATAATCGTCTTACCATCTTCTTGAGGTAGACGGATGTCGGGCACTTCGTTTCCCTCTCCCAGGTTCAAGGCTTTGATACTGTTTTCTAGAGCGATGGTGTAAGGATGTTTAGCCAGAGCTGGCGAAATGCTGTGTGGCAGTTGTCTAACATGCTCTTTGTTGTAGAAGGGTAGCATGTCGCGTTGTAGCAAAAGCGGAGCCAGAGGCAGGTCGTTGTGCTCGAGTAAGAATTGCATTCGGTTGGCGTTCCATTCCACTTCGGTGGCAGCTCGCAAAGCTTGTCGGGCGTCTCTACCAGCATTACTGGCCATAAAGTCGTTACCCATGCGGCGTTGCAGGGCCAAAACAGAATCGTTGTAGGCTCTATCGCGCTGTTGGGCAAGCGCCAGATAAGCTTGGTAAAGCGTATTGGTGGTTGGGCCTGTAACCTTTACGCCACCTTCTTGTCCAGGCATAGGCACCACGATGTTCACCTCTCCTGGTTCTACCCAAAATGGGATGGCATTGCTTGCAGCCCCAGTGATGTAGTAGAGCATGGAGGGACTGCTGGGTGTTACGTCGCGGTTGAATCTAAAGCGCCCCTTGTTAGTGACGGTAGAAGCCACTTTCACCAGGTTGCCATCGCCGTAATCAACGCAGAGCGACACGTTTTTTACTTTCGCTTTAGCGCCAGCAGCCACCAGCGAGGCAATTTGTCCGCGTATAACGCAAGTTTGCGAGGGGGGCTCGGGTGTGGGAAGCGTGGGTGTTTGTGCCACAGTGTTAAGCGGAAGCAGCGTGCAGGCCAAGGCCAAAGCGGTGTGTAGGAGGGTGGCAAACTGCTTTAGGCCAGTGCGACACCATGTGTTGGTGCTGGCCAATGGGGTTTGAAGTTGGGTGTTAGTCATGGCGTTGTTCTCCATTTTTTAATCGTTTTACGGTGTTGATTAGTTGTTCGCCCTGCAGGTCGTAGCCAACGATATTGCCTTTAGGGCTGATAAGTATTGTGCAAGGAACCGACGTGGCATTATACAGTTTAAGGGCTTCCGAGTCCCAGCCCTTTAGGGTAGTGATGTGTTGCCAGTCGTCGTTGGCTATCTTGTTTTTTGTGATACAATCTGTCCAGTCTTTCTTTTTACTATCAATCGAATAACTAAGCACCACGAACTGCGCTTTGTCGCCCGTTGTTTTTAGCGCCCGTTTGATAAAGGCGAACTCGCGTCGGCATGGCGCGCACCACGAAGCCCAGAAGTCGAGCAACACGTATTTACCGCGCAATTGCGAGAGGCTAAGCGTCTTGCCATCGGGCGTTTCGCCCTCCACGTCGGGTGCGGGGTTGCCAATTTGCATGTTAGATGCGCGCACCAGGTTGATGAGTTTTTTGTAGACGGGGTGTTTTCGTGTTTCGGCAGGAATGGCGCTAAATAGTTGCGATTCGATGATTTCGGGTTTAAAGTATTGCAAGAGCTGATTTTTAATGATGTAGAGTACCACGGGCGAATTGAGATGTTGGCAAACAAAGTGCATTGTGGCAGCTTGGAGGTCGAAACTATTGGCGCAGTTGGCCGACCACTGGTAGCGTTCCATCATCATCTTATTTGCCAGTTCGCCCAGCGACATGCCCCGTTTCATACTATCAAGGCGTTGCATTCCTTTTTTGCCCATTTCATCGGTAAGTCTTTGATATTCCGCGATGGTGTTGTTGGCCAGTGTGCCTTCAACCTTAGCATGCGAAGGATATTGGGCGTTAAAGGGCTGTATGACGATATTTCCAGGTTCGAGAAACAATTGAATAGCTCCATTGTCGAAGCCCGTGATGGTGTAAGGAGTAACTACTTCGGGAGCTTCCCCTTTGAAAGAGAATTGCTTGTTCATAACAGTGGCCGAGTCGATGACCACCTCTTGGCTGTTCACTTCGTGTGTTAAATACACCTTTTTAATGGTAGCCTCAGAGTAACATAGGGAATCGTTGAGCATTGTTCCCGAGATTACGAACTGCCTTTGTGCGCCAGTCGTGAGGCTATAGGCCAGCAGCAATAAAGGTAAAGCATGTTTGGTGTGCATGGTTCTTGATTTTTTAAATACTATCTCTAAATTCAAATTCGTTTTTCTATGGTGGCAAGGGTGCGCACAGTAAGTCGCTCTTTGTGCCAGGGTGTGGCCGTTGAGCGGTGTCTTGGGGCATGCTGGGGCAGCTGTGCTAAGTTACACCTTAGAAAAGGAGTAGCATAGTTGAGCAAAGAGCGTGTGCCGAGATGGGCTGCAGATACGCCTTAGGGTGGCATTTCGGCCATCTTACATGTGTGGTAGTGCGATTTTGCGTTTGTTCATGGCTAAATTTTGAGTTCTCTACTCTCTAATATTTGCCTTTCACGAGTTTACATCTTATTATGCGAGCATTGCTCGCGCTTGCCACGTAGTGTTTAGGTGGGGCATTGTGCTTGCTTCCTTAGCGGTGCGTGCGCATTTGATGCGATTAGCAGCATAGTCAGTGTTGAAGAGCATGTCCCAGATGATTATTATGACATGGCAAAATTACAAAAAATACAAATTGAGCGTTGTATTTAAAGTTTAAAAAAGTTTAAATATTTGTGTGTTTTTGATAGTGTTTGTTCTTTAAAGTTCTTTGTTTTCTGGTATTTCGCATTTGTTATTCTGTTTTTCTTCGTTCTGAATATTTGATAAATTGCACTATGCATATTGTTTAAGAACACAATCAACTTGTTGGTATAGGGTGCATCAGTGCAGGAAGGGGTGGCCATGCTTTGGGGTAGATATGGCAGGTGAGTGCATAGTAAAAGAGAAAGAACAGAAATAGCTTAGTGGGCAAGTGTTGAACAAGCGTCAGGCAGAGGTAAAGGGAGACTTCATTGCCTAAGATAGCGCGCATGTAGAAGTCATTAGGCTACTTCTTTTTTGTTTTAATTCGGCTCTTGATAGAGCGCACGCTTCCTGGACTGATACCGAGGATGTCGCCAGCATCGGCTTCGCTTTTGCCCATCTTGCCCGTAACGATAAGGAAGAGGTATTGGCGAGAAGACAAGCTGTTGTAAGTTTCATCAAGAGAGGCGATAAAAGGCGCGTCGATAAATTTAAAATACTCGATGAAATCGATGAAATCGTTGTTGCTCCAGTGCACCGTGGAATGGTTTTGCACAATACTTTCGTAGAGCAATTTGCCATTACTCAGCACCTTAAGTTCTTTATCCTTAAGATTGTTTACGCGCTGTCGCAGGGCACTTAGCTCCTTGTTTGTTTCGGTTTGCGAGTGTTTAAACTGGTCGAGACGGTCGCTATATTCGCTAATGAGGAGACGTTTTTCAAGAATGCTGCGTTTAGCTTTGGTTACTTTATACTTGTGATAGAGCACCAACGACACCACGGCCAGCACCAACACCACTGCCAGGCATGCCATATAGATGCGATAAGAGCGAATTTCTCGTTCGCTGGCCTCGATATCAAATCGGTTTTGAATTTCGTAGATGTTATTAGTTTGCCAGTCTTGTTGTTGTTTTTCCTTAAAAATAAGTAGTGAGTCGGCCGTATCTGCAGCACCGGCGTAGTCGCCCATCTTTTGTTTTAACTTAAAGAGATTGTATAAAGCCTTTTCGCGTGTATACACATCATCGCTTGCCAGCGCTTTTTGTAGTAAGTCGAATGCCTTTTGGTATTCCCCGCGTCGCATATACAAGTCGGTAAGGATGGTATAGGTGTAGCTGTCGGGGCGTTCTTTAAGAGCACGAAGTATAAAATTGGCCGATTTCACCGTGTCTCCCAGTTGTCTGTACGCATCGCTGATATTAGCTAGGAGCACCGTTTGCGTTTCGGTGTCTAGGTGTTTGTAATATTTAAGTGCCTCAAGCAGATAGGTGAGGTTGCTATCGGGTTTCGCCAACCCACTGTAAGCATTACCCGTGTAAGTAAGGCTATAGGCTAGCCACATATCATTTTTCCCCTTATTAGCCATTTTTCTCGCTTTTTCGGCATAAGCAAGAGCAGTGTTATAATTTTTGGTAGTGAGGTTAACGTAGCTAATGGTGGAGTAAATTTTGTGCATCAGTGCAACGCCCCCATATCCTTTAGCAGCGTTTTCGGCCTTTTTCAAGAGTTTAACGGCAGCAGTAACGTTGTTGCGGTTGAAAAAAAGGATGCATGCCTTATAGTAATAGGCACGAGCGAGCAAATCCTTGGGTCCGTGTTGTTCGTAGTAAAAAACAGGAATATCAATCGAATCATTGTCGATGGGTTGCATGTCGCGATAAGCAGCTTCGGTTTTAAGTAGCGTAAAATAGGCCATTTCATCGCTATTATCCATTTCGTGGGCAGGGATTGCCTGAACCATGGCGTAGGCTTTCTCCACCTGGTCTTTACTCAACAAGGAGTCTATCTGCTCCAATCTGCTCGAGGTGCGGTTGTTACAGGCGCAAACCACGGCGATTAGTGCAAACAATGTCAGTAAAGGATGTTGTTTGTCGGCGCACATCATTGTTTTTGCTTTCGTTGATAGTAGGCCGCTT
>ERZ773233.1723-NODE-1723-length-12581-cov-5.042791_pt1 | contig 12581 bp, 11 predicted proteins | sample MGYA00580991_ERZ773233 | MGnify/ENA primary metagenome ERZ773233 (study PRJEB29015, sample SAMEA2738178) | human oral metagenome | biome: human oral; feature: human-associated habitat; material: saliva | place: China | collected 2161 ...
TCGTATTGATTAACGTTTTGAGAATTGTGATGCTTTACGAGCTTTCTTAAGACCTTGTTTGGAAAGTATGGGTTTCAGTTGGGTTTAAAACAGCGTAATATCAATACTTTTCATCACTATACCTACTGATTAATTTCATAAAATTTAAATCAATAAATTCTAAATAGGGGAATAGTTTAGTTCTGTAAAAATTAACTTCTACAACCATAAAGCTTAATCTGATAGACTTTATAACACAGTCTAAGAAAAAAGGTAGAGATTGAAATAATAGTAGAAATTCAGCAATCGCAGTTTCTATCTCTATATTTTAATCACTCTGACAACTCTGTTTCCACCTTGTATTTCTGTTATACAGTTACTTAAATCTTGAGAGTACACAAACTTACTCAAATTGACAAATAATAAAGATTGAATCTTTTTAGTCTTTGAGTTATCCACCTGTTTGTTCTAAATAGATTATAAAAACTGTATATTAAACTCTAATTACTCAAAATATTATTTGGAAAACTGATTTGTTACATTTTTCCAAAAATCTCCTCTAAACTATTCCTTATCTCTTCATAAACGTGATTAGATAATGGGGTATTTTCACTAAAATTTCTTGAGAATAAAAGATTTGAAAAAGCGCTTCTATATATAGAACTATTTTTAGGAGTTCTGCCTAATAATTGATAACTTTGTAATATTTCATCATTTGCGCTTTCATAATCCTTAAAAGAATCACCAAGTGATACTTCAACTAAATTTCTATCTCCCGAACAGGCGACATGATAATAGCATATCCACGGGTCCCTTTCATAATCTTTATAAGTGATAAGCAATTTATATGGCATATCTTGAAATTTTGAAAAATATCTATATATATTGGGGAAGTTATGTTTCACCATTTCCAAATAACTAGCTTCAGCGAAATTAAAAAATGTCTCTACGATTTCTATTTTTCTTTTTGTAGAATATAAGTTCATTGTTAAGCCGTTTGATTCTGAATAATCTCTATCGCGACCAGGTATAATAGAATTGTTATAATTTACACCAGAGTATAGTAAAATAGTTAACAATTTATTTAAACTAAACAACTCTACCCCTTCTGAAGTGGTAAAACTTGCAACCTTAGGACAATCTTGAAGAATTTCTTCTATTCTTTTTCTGACCTTTTTACCCATTATCGATATTTCATCAATATCTTTAAGCCAAGGTAATCTTCCTTTAGTATTTTTCAAAAGCTCACACAAAATATAATTACTTGCTAGTAATGTTTGCTTTTCTAAAATACTTTTTAAATTGTTCTTAATAACATCTATTGCTATTTTTCGCCCACTATCTCCAACAAGTCCTGATAATTCCAAGTTTGTAATATGCTGGACCATTCGAGTGGTTTTTGAAAAAATAGTGGTCTGGTACTCTTGACTCGCTTGACTCAGCTGGTTGGAGCTGACAATTTTCACATCTGGTACTTCTTTATCCACTATATCAAACCAATAATAGAGACTATTTTCTACAATACTTCCAGTAATCCCGATTTTCGATTCCATTTGATTTTCTGTTATAAATGGTTCAAATTGTTCTGTGATAGGATGAAAGTAATTACCAACAATAAATGTGTAAGTTTTATGTATTTCCAATAAAATTCGTTCTATATTATCCTCCATGGAAAGATCTGTTATTCCATTATTTCTCAACAAATCATTTTTAGAGTTAATACATTCAATATAAAGAGGTAAGTTATGTTGTAGAACATAATCTAAAAATTTATCCTGTTCTTCAATGGTTGAAAATAATCCTGAGATAAAAATAACCACCTCTCGCCATTCTTCATTATAGATAATTTTTTCAAGAAGTTCTGTATCTGATGAAACTGTTAGGCTATTCGTAATATAGTATGCCGCACAAAACTCCTTAAATAACTTATGAGAAAAATTAATTCTATCTGAAATACTAAAAATTCCAAAATTTAAGAAATAATCAATTATATTTCTTTTATTTGGTGTAGACACTGGATAAGAACTTATTATTTTATCTACTTCACTGTATGTAAAACTAGATCGATCAAAATGTTCGTAAGAAAATTTGCCAAAAAGATTTAATGTTTCATGTAGGGATAATTCTGAATAACTATTTTTGTAGCGATAATTGTTTTCGAAATACTCTGTAAAAATTTGGGTTCTATTGAGCAACTCCTTATTTTGTCTATTAGCCAGAACAGTTTTACCAATCTTATAAAATAAAGGATTTCTAAACAATTCAAGATATGCTTTAGGAAGATTACTATACCATCCAAGTCTAATTAAATCACTTTGAATCATACTATCAGCAAGATTCGTTAGAAAGAAATTCTTTTCTTCCCCAAGCTCATTCTTATAGCGATTATTTCGTGTGGTAAAAAAGAAAAAATTTTGTTTATATTGTGTCATTAATTGATTGACTTCAGAAAAAAATTTCAATCTCTTTCTCTCATCAATAATATCATCAATACCATCGAAGAACAGTGCTAATTGATTATTAGCGAATAGCTGATTAATAGCCTCTTTAGAATTTCCTTCACAGAAAGGCTCCATTTTCGATTGAATAATCTCGAATAATGTTCCTAAACCATCCACGTACTGCATTAACGGAACATATACAGGAATTAATTGATAATTAGAATATTGTGCACATAATTGATTTATCAGTTTAAAGGTTTCAAATGTTTTTCCAAATCCAGCTTCTCCTTTCAATACAACTTTATGGTATTGTAAAAGAGTATCTAATGAATCTTTTTCCTTACTACCTTCGGTATCCTGAAATAAACCACGTTCAAAATAGTTGGACTGATCAAATGAATCACCTAATGTTTCTAACAAGGTTTCAATATAGGAACGTATTCTAAAATTACCATTTACAACCTGTTTTAACATCGCATTATTATCATCCACAATAGCCGTTATGTGCTGCAACTGCCTGTCTATGCCTTCAATAATCTCTCTAATAGTCCGACACAGTGCCTGCGATTCAGGAGTCCCTATTTTATTAAGTTGTCTAAATATAATTTCAAAATATTTTTGAATAATATGCTTTAACTCAATATTATATAATTTATACTTAGGGTATTTTTCAACAAACAAATTCATGTAAAAATCTACTGATTGATTTATTGTTTTCGATTGTAAAACATCTTGGTTAAGAAAATTTTTTATTATTTTTTCAAGAACATTTTGTTCAATTAAAAATCTATCAAAATCAAGATAATATATCCTATCTCCATATTTCTCTAATATCGAGACTTCGACTTCATTTTTTAGTTTTTTACTGAAAAGCTTCAGTCTTAACTTCCCTAATACTCCTCTAAAATAATTTCCTAGTTCTTCTATCAGTAAGTTTTCTATTAAAGAAATAACAAGCATACACAATCCCCTTCTATATTCGATAATATTCCATGTCAGCATTATCCAATGCTTTTTTTAATATCTCAATTTTCTCTCTGATACTAGTATTTTTAGATTTTTGATAAAGATATAAATCATCGACAGCATTTGAAACAATAGTTACTATGCCAAGCACCGATAAACGTTATCCCATTTTCAACTGAAAATATCTCTTTTGATTCAAAATTTGCTCATTATAAAATTTACAATAAATCTCTCTTTAAGTTTCTTAGTTTCTCCTTTTTCCCATCTCTCTAGTTTTTTTAAATTGTGACTCTTTAAGAGTCTTTTTCAATCCTAGTTTGATTTAAATCCATCTTAGAGAGTTTGAAAACAGCTTGATATCAAAATTTGCCAGAGATCATCTGTTTTCTTTTTTTAGAAAATTTGAATAAATTTGATCGAAATATGGAAATTTCTCAATACTTTTTAACTTGTTTGTATGTATGTAATCATAATTTAGAATAATAAAGAAACTAACAAAATGAAAAGTTTATAATTTCTGTTATAGATAAAAAGGGATCTCAATACATATTATATCCCTTTACTATTTATAGTGTTATTATAGCAAAAAACAATGGAAATCCCATTGTTTTTATATTCAAATTCAAAAGATTTTATTAACTTTCCGAAAAATAAGTATTTTCTCGAAAGATACTTAATAGTAGATGACAGCATCTATATTATACTTGTGATATTTATTTGGTATAATGTTGAAAGGAGGAAGTAAGATGAAAAAATTAATCACTTTAATATTGGTATCTATGTCTGCATTTCTGCTAATGGCCTGCTCTAAGCAATCAGATAACTCCTTAGATGGAGAATATTACTGGATAAACGAAAATAGAAATGAAGTAGCTTTTGTTATATCTGGGGATACAGGAACTATTAAACATGGAGAGGCCGAAGGGTTTACTATAGACAAAGAAAAATCAACAATTCAATTAACGGGAGAAAATATCATTAAACTTACAAAAAGTTATACTTTTAAAGATGATGTATTTACTGTAGATATCTCAGGTATGAAACACGACTACTATAAAAAAGATAGCAAGGCTTATCAAGAAGCTTTAAAAAAGTATGGCTATCAATAATATCCCCGAGAATTAGGGGAAACTTCACTTAATTCATAGGAACACTACATTTGAGTGTTCTTTTTTGTATCTGTAAAACATTTTAAAATACTTCTCTATAATCTGTATATACCGTTCAGAGTTATTTTTTATCATTTGAGAATTATTAGAGTAATCATATAATTTCTTTTGATATGATATAACCATGAAAAATATAAAAGAAAATAACATCCAAAAAGCATTATGGCATATCAAACGCCATTGTTACCATATAGAAAATAACTACTCTAACAGCGATATAACAGCTGAACTATTCCATTTAAAAGCAAGTGTTGAAATTTTAATTCGAATTTGGAATGATGAAAAACCCTATCCAAATTTGGATAGGGAGGATGTGTGGTAAAAATATCTATAAGTGCTATTCAGTAAAAATCCAGATTTATATTTTAAGGATCCAAATTTATTTGAACGCAGTAAATTGAGGTTTCAAAACACCATTTGTATCAAAGAAGAATTTCAAACAATTCGTAGTGACTGTTGAAATTTGTGGATTAACATATGTCACATTTATCCTCGAATCAATTCCATTTAAAATTTCAAATTTATTACATTGAGAAAATTTAAATCTTGCTTTTCCTGGATTTTTTCCTGCCGCCAAAACCCTGCTTCCATAATAAGATTCCAATTGACCATTTGGCATTGACATTATTGATACCATTTCAACTTCTTGAGTTACCGAATTAGATAAAATTACTACAAAAAATGACAAACATATTTTTTCATCTGGGGTCCCAAATGAATAATATCGAGGAAGATTTGGAGTATAGTGTTCTACATTTCCTCCTTTTTTATTTATATCACCCTCATAAGAATTCTGGTTTTCTCCAACAAATATTGACGTTTTAATATCTCCAATATTATCAGTTACCACAGTTTTCATATCTAGATGAATGTATGCATCCTCTACCTCAAAAAACATATCACTCGATACTGGATTAGAATTTGGAGTCCCAAAGGCTCTCCCATTTAACAAAGCATAAACAATTCTTTCAGCACCAACCGCAAACTCTGAAATACCTCCATTTCCCGTACCATAAAAAGGGGCCCAGTCAGGTCGGATTTTATCTTTTGAATTGAAACCTTTAATCATTTCATCTTCAACATACTTCAAAAAAAAAGAAAATTTATTCAAATACTTCTTTTCTAATTCTTCAATTTCAATATTTGTTAACATAAAATATCCCTCCGATAGGATTATACCAAAGAAAACGCTTTCCATCAAGTGCATTAGTTGCATTTTTTTCAAAACTATTATATAATTAAAATCTAGAATACTTTAGGAGGTCAAAATTGAGTAGTTATAATTTAATTTCATTATTTTCTGGAGCCGGAGGTATGGATTTAGGTTTTAAGAATGCAGGTTTCAATATACTGTGGGCTAATGACTTCCAAAAAGATGCTGTTGAAACATATAAAAATAATATTGGCGATCATATTGTTCTTGGAGATATTACACAAATCGATTCAAACGAAATACCAGGAACAGATATTGATGTCGTTATTGGTGGTTTCCCATGCCAAGGATTTAGTATTGCCAACAGCAAAAGAAATATGGAAGACCATAGAAATTTCCTCTACCTAGAATTACTTCGAGTAATTAAAGATAAGCAACCTAAATTTTTTGTTGCAGAAAATGTAAAAGGTTTGTTATCTATGCAAAAAGGTAAAGTAATCGATATGATAGTTAAAGATTTTGAGTCTTTAGGATATAAGGTCGACTATCGATTACTAAATGCAGCTGAATACGGAATTCCTCAGGCAAGAGAACGTGTAATAATTATCGGGAATAGACTAGGAGTCGAAAATCCATTTCCAAAACCAACCCATAAGATTGTAGATGATAATGAATTAAATCTTTTTCCTGAATTACCTAATGCAATTACAACTGAAGAAGCAATTGGTTTTTTATCAGACGTAGAATTACAAAATGGGAAAGTTGCAGATCATATTGTTGTTGACGGGAGAAAGATCTATAATCATATTGCATCTACTAAAGTACAAGATACTTTTTTTGGAAGAAAATATCCTGTAAATCAACACGAAATTTGTGATTACTTAAGATACTATCGAGATAAATCTAATTGGACAACTAAAAAAATTGACGATTACTTTGGTTACAAACATACAGCGGGCCACTGGTTTAGGAAAGATAACAATTCCGGAAGTATTCCTAAACCGAGTGACTGGTGGAAACTTAAAGAAATTCTTAAATTTGATGATAAGTATGATAAAGTGGTTACTACATTTGTAGAAAAACCTATTCGTTTTGAGCAATCATTACGGATTACGAATTGGGATAGACCAAGCGATACTATTACTGCAACTTCTCCTGAAATTCACATCAATAAAACTAGACGACTTTCAGCAAGAGAATGTGCAATTTTACAAACATTCCCAGACGATTTTGTTTTCTATGGCAGTCTAAATTCACTCTATAGACAAATCGGAAATGCCGTACCCGTAAAACTTGCAGAAATGATTGCATACGAAATTAAACCTTATCTTAAATAATTGAATAGCAAAAAAAGAGTTTATTTTGAACTCTTTTTTTCTCTATAAAAATAGGTATCTATTGTGCTTTGGAAAAAATTATTAACTATACCACGTTAATTTATTCAAAATCCGTAGGATTATTTTAATAATCTGATAATTAACAAAAAATCTTTAACCTTTATCCTAAACCTAATATATTTTTTAAAATTAACAGTAGTTGTAACCCTGCTTTCCTTCTAGCTTCTACATCTGATAATTTTTCACTATCCCACACATAGGCTAAAGATTTTCCCTTATTGTAAACAAGCCATACCTTAAATTTCTTTACTGCTCTAATCTCATCCCACCTTGTCTGGTCGAGCAATTCTGGTAATTCTCGACTCGTAACGAAATTGTTTTTTTTTCAATCTCTTTTTTATCCGTGCTATAAGTGAGGGTTGGTAGTGATTGAACTCTTCAATCATCATTTCTTTTAGTTGATAAAAGTAATTGTGAAGGGAGGCATTTTGACCGTCTAGGTATTCATCCATTGCCTGTTTGATGGCTGATTCAGTATCTACTTTGTAAACTCTCAACAAGTCAATCAGTCGGAAATAAAGTGCCTGCTTTGAAACTTCTAGATTCTCTTTGACCTTTTGAAAAGAATCACAAGCGTAGTAAATCTTGGATAGTAGCACAATATCAGGCATCAGAACAATAGCCGAAAATACATTGGCTTCTCTCTCTATAATAGATTCCTGATTATCCACTGACTCTGTAAAATAAGAACCATCGTGTTTCAAGATAAAGTGGCCTAATTCATGACATAAGGTAAAGTTACGTTTGGTTACTGGATTGTCTTGTTCATAGGAAAAACTCGTCCCTAGTTTATCAATAACTGTCAAACCTTCAATTTTATGATTTGAAAAGTGGTGACTAATGACTTGAATGTTATTCTCATGAATGAAATAATCAAAATAATAGTGAAAGTGATAGTTCAGGGTTGAAATTTCTTCTTCTTTTATATAGGGATAAAGGACTTGTTTTGTGATTTTACTTACTCTTGAATACAATTCATCCAACGAACAGTACCTCCTTTAAGTCACTAGTTATAAAACTAAACCTATTTAGTTGAGTTGATTATACAAAAAAAGTGGACATTTGTCCACCTAAAAAATGTTAGATATTACTTTAAACAAATTATCCAAGACTTCGTCACTGATATTGAAAGCTCCTTCAAATGCTAAAAATATTAATTTAGACTCTACTCTAATTAAAACGACAGTACCTACCTCTTTACTAGATTCTATATTTTTCAATATTTTACCATCTATATAACATATATAATTCTCTAAAAAATCTATATCATCAATCGCTATAGGTTTATTCTGAAATTCACCATTGAAAGATTTTAATTTATAACTGGAAAATTCTTTTTCAAAAACACCTACAAATACACAGTTTTTAAGTTTAGATTTCAGTAATGCTAAAAAGTTTGATTCTATTTTTAACTCTGAATTTTTCCAAATTTCTTTTGTTTTTTGTATTCCGTCATTAAGAATCGAATCAATCTGACCTAATTGATTGTCATTGACACGATTAATTAGAGATACTAAAACAGCCTCATTATTCAAAATTGATTCAATGCATAAATGCTTAAAGAAACGTTCATCCATTTGGAAATCTTCAGTAATCCTTTCACCATCCAATACATCAAAGCTCTGAAGATATACACGTAAATTTTCTTTAGTAAGAATGCTTTGTTTAGTCTTCAAAATATAAAAAAAGTCTTTTATCAGATTATGGAAAACAACTTGAGTTATTGACGAAAACCTTTCTCTCAGACCATATATTTCAATATTTTTACAAATCTCCTTGTAAATCTTGTTATTTTTGAAAATATAGGCAACATCATTAAAGTTTTTTATGTTTATATTAACTCTACTATCCTCAATCGAATTACTACTGTTCGGAATAATAGAGACTTCTAAAAGATGTGTTAAATCATACCCTTCAAAATATGGATGAAATACTCGTTCACTAATTTTTTTATTTTTCCTTGTATTACAATAATAACAAATTGGAACTAAGTTAATTGGAAGAATAGCCAACGATGGATATATACTCTTCGGAAGAATATGATCTAAAGTAACTTGACTATATCCAAATGAAGCACCACAAATTGGACACCGCCCTCCAGATAGTTCAACTAATTTAAGACGAAAAGCATGAAGTTCTTTCCCTTTTGAATATTTTTCATACAATTTTTCAAAATCAGAAAAAATACTAGTATCTTGTTGATCAAAACTAGCAAGATTATACTGTTTCCCCATGATTATATAATTACTCTCTAACTGTACTTGCCAATCATATAATAGTGTTTCTAATTCATTACTACTGATCTCTTCGTTATCTTCTTCTGCTCCGTATAGTATCAAATCCTGATACTCAAATGTTGTCCTAAGATTATCTAAAATTTTTATAACATTTAGTTCTGATTGATTGAAATTTTCTATATGTTTCACAACTATCCTTAAATCCTTAAAAGTAGACTTCCTTCACTACCTGTTATTCTATTTAGATTTTCTAAATCTTTATGATCGCCATTTGTTTTTAGAATATCAATTATTTTATAGTAACCGGTTTGCTGAAGACCTATATTAAAAATACTATCATTAATGGTATTGATACTTTCACCAAAAGTTTTCATATCAACACTATCTAGTTTATAATTTCCTTCAATATCTCTATTTGCAATTTTGACACATGTATTGGGTATTTCTTGTATAGTGATTGGTGAATGCGTTGCTACGAAAGCTAAACCATTGTAATAACTTATTAAGTCGGCAAGCAATCTTATGTAGGCTTTAATCATTGGTGGATGCAAAAAGAGCTCTGGCTCATCCATCAACACTACTGTTCTCTCATATATTTTTAACGCTAAATTTGTTAGCACTAGAATAAATATTTTTTGACCAGAACTTAATTGACTTATTTTTTTCATAGATTCTTCTTCTGCTGTGTAAATAAATGAGGTTTTGCTATTTTCTTTCCCTTCAGCACTATACTCCGGCCCAATAGAAAAATCATCCCTATAAATACCCATAATTTTATCAGACCATGACTCAAATGATATCCTTCTCAGCATTTCTCTCCACAATCTTCTTCTAGATTGATCTGGATGATTCTTTATTTGTTTTAACAATGATAATAATTCTCTATCAATTTGATCATTGACTCCTATATCGTTTGAATAATTTTGCACTCCTATATATTCTGAGTCTATATCATTTTTTTCAAAAATTATTTTCTCATCAAAAGGACTGAAGGATATGTAAATTACTTTCTTGATTACGTTTGCATCTTCTTTTGTATCGTAGATACCATTAACTATACTCAATTTGGATTCACATTTTGCAAAAGCCTTCGCCAGATTCCTTAAAAATGTTGTTTTTCCACTTCCATTCTTACCAATAATACAAAAAATATTATTTGAAATAATAAATGGCAATTCAGATTCATTTGATACGGACTCATTCAAACTAATTATTATATTATCCTTCGGTTTTACATCGACCTTCAGAAGTTCATGAGTTTTGTTCTGTATATTAAGTTTATAATTTGATAAAAAATCTTCACCAATTGTTAACCTATGACACTGATTTAGCAAGTCTCTCCAATGTTTAATTTCTCTAAAGAAAGAGCGATTAATCATTCTAACAAAATTAATAGAATTATTTAATTCTTCTGAATCATGGTCTAAAATATCTTCTCCAAAAGTATTGTTGGCATAAATATTCAGAGCATTATCATACTTGTTAATAAACTCTTCATTCCTATAAGCAATATCTCCTGTTAACCTGTACCATTTCCCAGATTCTTCCTCATCTTGTAATTTACTTTTAATGAATTCGTAGTAATCTGATGAGCCACCCCAAAATATTGTTTTAAAATTGCTATTTTCGATTTCATCTACACCCTGAAGTATTCTAGAAATATTCTTTTCATCATTAGGTTCAACCTTAACATAGAACTTCAGATTATCTTCATAATAGAACTTCATAGTCTGTTCGAAACCATAATCATCCCAATTATCAACCTCAAGATGGATTTTCTTTAAAAATTCCTCAATTTTCATTATTTTCGACCTTTTCCCCTTGCTATATTATAAACTTTCTCTCTTAATAATATCAACTCATCCAAACTAATCCCGAAAAAACTTGCTACATCAATTATGTGTTTCAAAGATGTGCATATAATAACTTGTTTCATTTTAAAATAGCTCTTACACTTACTCCAAGTTTTTTCGCTAATTTTACTTTAGACAGTCATCATTCATCTCGTAACTATGTGATGCTCATAGTTCATCAATCGACTTTATCAAAAGCTTTCTTACGTTCCTCCATAAACTCAATCAACTCTTTTTTGAAAATTTCCTTTTCTTTTTCAGTCAGTCCTTTTGAGTTCATACGGAAAAGCAATTCAATATTGTCTAATTCATCTGATGTTTCTCTTAAGTTTCCAACTAAATAGTCAACTGATACATTTAAGACTTGAGCAATCTTAACAAGATTTTCTTGTGTTGGTTTTTTTACTCCACGTTCCCATGAAGCATATGCCTGTTGGGAAATATTTAGTTTTTCAGCTATTTGAGTTTGTGTTAGTTTTACTTGTTTCCTTAGTGTTTTCAAGCGTTCTGCGAATTCCATATGTGACCTCAAAAAATTATTTTAAAATTTTGCAGAAAATCGTTGACATTTACAACTAACGGTTGTATAATATAATCAACAACTAATAGTTGTATAGAGATTGAAAATAATAACCTTATCTTCAAGGCTAAATCACGATCATTGACAATTAAATAAAAAGTGCGTCTGACAACCAGAGGACTGATCATCAGAACATCACATAAACTTCGTACCTTTATTGTAAATGCTTTGACAGGAAAAGTCAAATCCGTTGATGGTTGAAGTGAAGATTTAAAACAAGTATTTGTGGGCTTCCACGCATTTCGGACTTCTGCACTGTTCCGAATAGTAAAGTGAACTGGTTGTGCTAAACGGCAGCTCTGTTGCTCCTGCCCCTCAATGTCTTTGCTGAAAAATTAGTACTTAAAAAATAAGAAATGAAAGGATAAATTACATGGCCAAAATTGGATTAAACTATGGAGAAAAACTACAAATTGCAGATAAAACCTATCGTGTTATTACAGACGGACTGAACGTTCCAGAGATTCTTGGAAAACTGACTTTCCGAGGTATCGAAGGACCCGATATTATTTTTGAAGAAGATCGCACGCAACGAAATCCCGATGGATCATTTGTTCAGATCAACACCGGAGAGATCCGCTGTGGGAGGATAAACTAAATAATAGACCACGAAAGTGTCTCAACTGGAAAACTCCTTATAAAGTATTTTGTGGTGAAATTGTGTACTTAATTTGACAATTCAAGGACAAAACAAAGAAAAAAGGTTTATCCAAATCGGATAAACCTGTTATATCAAGCTTTCACAAGCTTCTTATGCTTTACCTTCTGAACCGAATACGTCGATACGTTCTTCAACTGATGCTTGG
>ERZ773233.1730-NODE-1730-length-12556-cov-3.413567_pt1 | contig 12556 bp, 5 predicted proteins | sample MGYA00580991_ERZ773233 | MGnify/ENA primary metagenome ERZ773233 (study PRJEB29015, sample SAMEA2738178) | human oral metagenome | biome: human oral; feature: human-associated habitat; material: saliva | place: China | collected 2161 ...
TCGGTGGTTCTGCACAAGTAAAGAGTATGAAGAAAGTTGCAGGTACATTAAAGATTGATATGGCTCAGTATCGTGAGTTAGAGGCATTCTCAAAGTTCTCTTCTGATATGGATCAAGTGACAGCAATGACACTCGACCGTGGTCGTAAGAATAACCAGCTATTGATACAACCTCAGTACAGCCCAATGCCAGTAGGAGAGCAGATTGCGATACTCTATTGCGGTGTACATGGTTTGATGCGTGATGTTCCTGTTGATCAGGTTCGCCATTGTCAGGAGCAATTCCTTGATAGTATGCGTTCTTCTTATGCCGATGTTATCAGTTCCCTTGCTGCAGGTCAGTTGGAAGATTCTTCTATAAAGGTAATTGAGGAAGTCATGGGCAATATTGCCGGACAATATAAATAAGACAAGAAGAAATGGCATCGTTAAAGGAAATAAAGACTCGCATAGCCAGTGTCCAAAGCACGCGTAAGATTACGAGTGCAATGAAGATGGTAGCATCAAGTAAGTTGCATCATGCACAGAATGCAATCGAGAATATGCTCCCTTATGAAGCGATGCTCGAGCATATTCTCAAGGCTTTCCTTGTCTCTACACCGAATACTGAGACTCCTTTTGATGTACAGAGACCTGTGAAGCGTGTAGCTTTACTTGTGTTCTCTTCTGATAGTTCGCTTTGTGGTGGATTTAATGCGAATGTCATCAAACTCATGCAGCATACAATCGATGATTATCATGCTCAAGGTTTAACTAACGATGATATAGTTATCTATCCAGTTGGAAGAAAGGTTGCAGAAGCGGCAAAGAAACGTGGTTACACCTGTGTTTGTCCGTATCCACACCTTGCTGATAAGCCTAATTCGGAAGAGTGTCGTAATATTGCGAAGGAGCTTGGTCAGAAGTGGCTAAAAGGTGAGTTTGATAGGGTAGAGATGATTTATCACCACTTTAAGAGTGCTGGTAGTCAGATTCTACAGTCTAAACCTTTCTTGCCAATAGATCTCAGTGAGGAGTTAAATCGTGATAATGAGCGTGACCTATCATCGGATGTTTCAACCAAAGCAGCGCAAGACTATCTGAAGAAAAAAGGGCAAACCAATCAGCATAAAACTGATAGTGAAATGGTTGTTCCATTGAATGATGACTTCATTGTGGAGCCTGATTTACCTACAGTATTGCAGGCTTTGGTACCAAAGTTACTCCATCTCATGGTTTATACAGCCCTTTTGGATAGTAATGCGTCAGAGCACGCTGCCCGTATGGTGGCTATGCAAACAGCAACGGACAATGCAGATGAATTACTTCGTTCACTCAACTTGCAATATAATAAGTCGCGTCAAGCAGCTATTACATCCGAGTTATTGGATATTGTCGGAGGTACGGTGAATAATTAATTTTGCCATTGCATAGTATTTGTGATGGGATATTATCTTATAAAAAAGGTACAGACTTCTTCATAGTCTGTACCTTTTCTATTTTAAAAGTATGAAGAAGATAGTAATCGATGCGATGATTGCTTTAAATGATAGAAAGATTCTGACGACTATTTTATAGGAATAGTTCCTTCGTTTTAATAAGGTCTTTAGGACAGCTCGCTGAGAACTACTTGACCTAACAAAGAAGCTCTCGCAACTGATTATAAGAAATACTTGATAGTTTTATAGAATGGGTCGGGCAATTTTATAAAGCCTACTAATTGTAGAACAAAGACAGCTCCTCAATCGCTTTTAATATATGCAATAATATGCAGGAATAGTTACTATTGTTTTCAAATTAAGGGCGTAATTGTGAAAAATATCATTATATGGGTCTTTTAATCTTTCATTTTTGTATCTTTGCGATTGATATAGTCTGATAACAACAAGTATTGTCAAATATTAAAAAGATATCGTTATGGCACACCAAAAAAGATTTCTCCTTGATGAAAAAGATATCCCTACGCAGTGGTATAACATCCAGGCAGATATGCCAAACAAGCCACTTGCACCGCTAAATCCAACTTCTCATGAGCCTATGCGAGTAGATGATCTTGCAAAGATATTCAGTAAAGAATGTTCTAAACAGGAGTTAGATACAGAACACGCATGGATAGATATTCCAGAAGAGGTACTGGATATGTATAAGTATTATCGTTCCACACCGCTTGTACGTGCCTACGCTTTAGAAAAAGCATTGGATACGCCTGCCCACATTTATTTTAAGAATGAAAGTGTAAATCCTTTAGGTTCGCACAAAGTAAACTCCGCTATTCCGCAATGCTACTATTGTAAGAAGGAAGGAGTTACCAATGTTACGACGGAAACTGGTGCTGGGCAATGGGGTGCAGCCTTGTCTTATGCTGCGAAGGTCTTTGGATTAGAGGCAGCAGTCTATCAAGTGAAGATATCAATGCAACAGAAACCTTATCGTTCGCTCATCATGCGTACCTTTGGAGCTATGGTCGAAGGGTCGCCCTCCATGTCAACGCGTGCTGGAAAAGATATTGTAACACGTGATCCCACTCATCCTGGTTCGTTGGGAACAGCTATCTCTGAAGCTATAGAACTAGCAACAGCAACTCCAAATTGTAAATATACTTTAGGTTCTGTGATGAATCATGTAACATTACATCAGACGATTATTGGACTTGAGGCAGAGAAACAAATGGAAATGGCGGGAGAATATCCCGATAAGGTAATTGCTTGTTTCGGTGGAGGTAGTAACTTTGGAGGAATCGCTTTCCCCTTTATGCGTCATAACATCTTCGATGGTAAGAAAACGGAGTTCATTGCAGCAGAACCTAATAGTTGTCCCAAGCTGACAAGAGGTAAGTTTGAATATGATTTTGGTGATGAAGCTGGCTATACTCCCTTATTGCCAATGTTCACATTAGGTCATGATTTCAAACCCGCCAATATCCATGCAGGAGGTTTGCGCTATCATGGTGCTGGTGTCATCGTCAGTCAACTGATAAAAGATGGCTATATGCATGGGGTCGACTTCCCACAATTAGAGACATTTGAGGCAGGTATCCTCTTTTCGCACACTGAAGGAATCATTCCCGCACCTGAGAGTTGTCATGCAATCGCAGCAGCAATACGTGAAGCAAATAAAGCAAAAGAAGAGGGCAAAAAGCAGGTTATTCTCTTTAATCTATCAGGTCATGGGCTTATTGATATGACTGCTTACGATAATTATATTAATGGTGATTTGAGAAACTATACGCTGTCGGATGAGGAAATTAAAAAGAACCTTGAGACAGTTCCTAAGATATAATACTTTTACTTAATCAAAAAGAGTCATATCAACCCAATAATGTGTAATGATACGACTCTATTCTTTACATAAAGGAGTATAATTCTATCAGTTCTGTCATAATGTTTCTGGAAGAATCTAAAGGGATTTTGTTTATCCAATCCTATCATAAAGCTTAATTGCCTTGCTTGAATGCGATTCTTTTATTTCCTTTTGGAATGATATTCCCGTATACCTTTCGATGTTGATAGTATGTTTTTTAGGGATAGTCAAGCCCCGTAAAATTATGCAAATATCGTTTCTAAAAAAGGTACTATCGTTTCAAAGAAAAAGTACTATCGTTTTGCTCAAAAAGTACTATCGTTTTCATGAAAAGGTAGTATCGTTTTTTTAAGACCTGCCATTGTTAATTTCTTTTCTATTACAGGTTTTTTTCGTGAAGATATTATTTGATTTGTAAAATATGATGAACGCATAAAAAAGGTCGGTTGGAAGAAGTTCCAACCGACCTTATGATTTGTTTTTATCGTAGTGTAATTCTACTTATTTGTCATATTACATGACAACAATCTTCTTACCATTATGGATGTAAATACCCTTCTTTAAGCCCTCAGTTGTTGTACCATAACGATGACCTTGTAGGTCATAATAGTGCTCATCCTTAGTCTGAGGTCTAACACTGATATATTCTATTGCTGTGTTAGTATTCTTTCCATCGCCCAAATCATCTGGCTGATCAGGATTTGCGATGAATCTAATCTCCTCAAGCGGAATATTCAACTCAATGGTAAACTTGTTATTGTCGTGATTAATCTCACCAGCGTAACGACCATTATAGTTATCAATCCATGCTGTAACAGTGTGCTTACCAGGTGTCGCAACCCATTCATTTCCTTGCTGACCACCATTTGCCGTCACCTTTGCAAAGGCGTGTGACCTCACACCCTGGGTGTAATTATCCGACCACGTAATAACGTCTGTATTGTTATCAATGATAAATTCAACTCCTAATTGCTGACCGGCAGGTGCATCTTGATCACCAGCATTGGCAACATAAGCAGAGAAATTTACTCTATCACCTGGCTTGATACTCTTTTTGTTCATGAGAATCTTGGTAACGACAAGGTCGTAACCACCTGTAACAGGGGTGAATGATCCCTTATCATCAGCAGATTCGAGTACATTAAATCTCTTTGTTCGGAGATTATTGTCCTTATTTATGTCATCGGACAAATAGTTGCGGTAATCAACTTCTGCGACGATTGTATGACCGCCAGCTTGCGCTGTCCAAGTAGTGTTTGTTGTTATAATGATAGGCTGATTAGCTTTCAGACCATTCTTATAGTTCGTTGAGATGTAACTATCTTTGCCATCCACCGTAACTCTTACGCCAATACTAACTCCAGCAGGGATATTCTTGTTAGAAACAACTGCCGTCTTGAATGTTACTTGGTCACCTTCTTTAAGATTCGTATTACCATTTGCATTCTCCCAACGTAAGCCTTTAAGCATAATGTCATAGTTGGTAATGCCTTCCATTGGATCAACCAGGCCACCACCTTGATTCTTATCAGCTTCTGGTGCCTCAGGAACTTTGTAACTTACATCTGTTAGATAATCATAGTTAACAGCCTTTGCACGATCCTTATTATTGTCAGTCCATAAAGGCCATGTTTGATTGTTGCCAACCTTATCAGAACTTACGTTTGCAATCTTAAGTCCATCGATAAACTTAACGTTATCGTTCTCTAAACGGATAGCACCTGTTGAGTGTTCCCATGTAGAGTACTTCGTTGTTTGCCCCGCAAGAGAAGCCCCCAGAATCTCAGTATTCTTAAATACAATATCAGTTGGACCTTTAATTATACGAATCGCATCGAAAGGAGAGTCATATATTTTCGTATTATTGAAGGTTACGTTACGCACACCACCTCTGACATCAACGGCTGCAAGATCCTCATGCCAGCTATCATCATTCGTACCGCAACGTACAAGCACGTTATTATCAAAGCTGATGTTCTGTGTAGCTTGGAATTTCGGACCTCTAAAGTTGTCGTTCAAATGGATACCTGATGCCATAAACATATCAGCAAGGTAGTTGTTGTAAACCTTATGTCCGTCACCACCATAGATGGCAATACCACCCGCACGCCATATAAATTCAATTGTGTTATATGCGAAAGTGTTATTCTTCTCATCATGTGCTCCTAAATAATCGTCATTCCACATTGCTAACCCATCATCGCCATTATTGCGAATACTACAATTATATACAGTAGCATTTGATGTTCCTTGACAGAAGTTCACACCATCCGCAAAGTTGTTGCGGATTCGACAATTATAAATCTTCAAATTATTGCTATAATCAATCGTTCCATTATAGTCAGCAATCCAGAAACCACATTCAAAATGATCTTCCCAAATGTCATGAATAGCACTTCCACCTTTGAAAACATCCATGAAACATTTGTAAACAGCTTCTTGGTTATAACGACTTCTCAGACTTGAATTGATGTAAAAGTTACTAATGTCCATGTTATTGCAGTAATCATCAGGATCATGTTTGCCATTACCGCCAGAGATACCACCACCAGATTGGTTAGGATTGGTAAACTTAAGGTTCGTGTACCATATACCAGCACCAGTAATCTTTACGTCTGAACCAAACATATACCATATACCACTAAGCTCATAAGTACCTGCTGGGATGTAAAGCTTCTTAGAACCTGCATCGGCATCCTTTAGAGCTTCCTCGAAAGCCTTCAGATAATCTTTGCCATGAACGTATTGTTTATATTTAGAATCGGTGACACTAACTGCACCTGCTGGGCGTTCGATCTCCTCTGGAACAATCTCCGTTTCGATGAAGTCGACACCATATTTCAATCCTTTTGCGCCAGAACTCTGAATGCGAATACGGTCATTAGGGTGTAAAGGCTTATTCAAAAGGAAGTGAGTCTCATCAAAGGCGAAACATCCAGGACCACCATCATTTGAATCAGAAGGGTGACCACCAGAGAAATATTGCCACATATAATAAGAAGTAAGGTCAACCGTCTGCACTTTCTTATCATTGATATAAACATCTAATGAACCATCTTGCCCCATACCATTTGATGTATCAGGCAATGTGAAACGCAATGTAACACCATTGGCAGAAGTCTTCATCGTCCATTCAGCATACGAACCATTTGAAGGCAATTCTATATATGACTGCTTAGAAGCCTGCGTTGCAATATCCATGCGTTTCCAGTTTGTGGATTTAACAAGAGTAGCTCCGCCTCCAAGCCTTGCCGTCTCAGAATCGTAACGTGTGTAAGGCATTAATGCTCCTACACGTCCATTGGCATTTGCACCAGGTACAGTAACTTCATCTGCATAGCTTGCATGCATCATGAGGGTTCCTGTAAGCAAAAGTGTTAATGCTAACATCAATTTCTTTTTCATACTTTCACTAAATTTTGTCTTTAACAAGAGAGTTATAAATACTCAGTATAAACTTTTCGTTTACAAATATAGAACATTCCAATTAGCCGTGAGAGTTAAAAAATAATATTATAAACAATATCCAACTAATACAAAATTAAAACTACTGATTATCTGTTAGTTATATTCGGATAACTGCTTGCTTGTATAAAAAAAGAAAGTAACCTTTTCTTACAATGATACCACCAATAAGGTCGCTTTACTTGAATAAAAGTACTTCAAAAGATTTTTTTACGTCCTAATGATAACTTTTGTCTTGATGTTTTTTATGTAAACTAATAAGTATAGAATAAAAAAGTTGTTATCATTTTTGGGCTATTGTAGATGTAAGATTGCTATCAACGAGAAGGCAGGATTCCAGTTCTTAAGAGTAGAGTCAAGGTTATTTGGTACCTTAAAAACCTATATTTATTTCTGTTTTATATTGCTGTCATTCTTAACACTTCGCATAAATCCTTTGTTCTTGGAGGATGATTAGACGATAATTAGTGACAAGAATGATAGCAAAATGTAAATGCTAGTCTAATAAAAGAAGTTGCAAATCAGTGAATGAATCGTTAAGGCGGTGTGTTGATTATAGGCAGATTGATAGGGAGCGACTAATGTCATTTGCAAAGATAATATATTTGTGTAGAATAACAATAATATCCTACTTTTGTGTATTGAGATTTTAGAGAGTCATCCTTATCACCATATTTTAAAAGGAGAACATCGGTGGAAAAAAGAGATGTGAATGCTTGTTTTATCAGGTTTTTTTATATCTTTGGCACAGAGATAGTGGTACACTAAATATCAAATAGAAATGAAATATAAGCTATTAATATTCCTTTTGATGCTAGCAAATAACTGCCTGGCATTAGTATTCCAGCCCGATACGATTGCAATTAGTAATGGAATGTCACATAATACATTAGATGAAGATGGTTATGATATGACTGCTGACACCGTTGCTAATTATTTGAATAAACCTATTCAACATCTTATGAACTTTCAGAACGATACCATACAACTAAGAATCTCCGTCCCCAAAGACAACAAGGGCTATTATCAATGGAGAGGTTTTACGATTTCTAACTTTTATGTGAAGTGTTCGGAAGCTACATTCCAGGGGATGTCTGCTGCGATATTGTCACCAGTCACCATGATAGCAGGTGCTGATAGTAATACAGATTCAGTCTATACTGACCGCCTACTTATCATTGAATACAAAGGGAAGAAATGGGTATATGCTAATGTTATCCGTAACACCGACTGTGAAGACTCGTTCGGTTTTGAAGATTTAAGAGCAGGAGAAGAAGGATTAGAATTAAGCTATATGGTAGGACAAGGATATAAGTACTTTTACAATATACTCATCGCAATGTCTTTTGGTCAGCCCTGTTTAATGAACTTGGATGTAGAAGAACACAATTCAACTGCGCAATATCAAGTCACTCATCAGTATGATTTTACAGCTTCGGATGAGGCTGACAGCTATCCTCTTTACGCTTATCGACGACACTTCCCAATGTTACTTCGTGGTGGAAATTATGATTCTTTCGTCAGATAAGGATAATTATTACTTATCTGTGGCACATTCTTTTATCAGTAAACACTCTATGGCTTCCCTGTTTCTTTGGGTTATTCAAGGAGTATATTTGCACCTTAAAAACCTAGACTTATTTATGTTGCTGTCATTCTTAACACTTTGTATACATCCTTTGTTCTTAGTGGATTATAAACCGATAGTTAGTGAAAGGAATGACAGCAAATAGAAATAAACGCTTACATTCAATATGTAGTTAGTTGATATTTATTCCTTTGGCTGTTTATATTTCTTACCATGTAAAGTTAGCCAAGAACAATTCTCAGGGTTGCCTGGAGCGCTATATACGTTTCCAAACTCTCCAACTTTTTTCCCATTAAGATAAATATAACCTATGGTTCCGCCAGTACATCCGCTCATAGCAGAATCCTGTTTGACAGTGTATTTGATTCTCTTCCCTCCTTGCCTATAATAGAAATAGCCATCCGATGAGGATCTATCAGAAGTTAAACCACCAGCTTCAAGTTCAGCATTCCTTCTTTCTTTCACGCTATGCATTATAAATTTTACTTTTTGTTTACCTATATAATAGGTTTCTGTGTAAGTATTGCCAGAATTATCCCTAAGTACTTCTTGCACTTCATTGGTACCTGGTATGGAGGCATAGAGTGGAGTAGCCGTCGCAAATAAGAGTGTTAAGGTAGCTGCATAAAATAATTTTTTCATAATTGATAATTTATTTAGAAGTTAATAATATGATATGTTTAGAAAACTTAGATACCATTTAATTTATGTTTGATTTCTATTGTGGATGTAATTATTAGTAAGTCTTTTCTTCTTCTTTAGTTATATTCTGAGGCAAATATAAACACAAATTTTGATTTGAAAGTCATTTTAGATATGTTTAACATAAAGATTGTTCCTTTATATTAATAGTTTCTTCTGTTTTGTTCTTTATTTATAATAAATTCCTCCAGAAAGCTCTTCCTGTTTACCAATCAAATGTATTTGTCCAGTTAGGAGCATTACTTCTAATCATGGAAGTTGGATAACTAGAGGTGCTCAAACGCCATGTGAAAGTTTCTTCTTGTCCTTCATTGTCAATTAATCGAACGGGTAGATGTGTTGTTGCTTTACCTAGATAAGCCTGCGAAATAGGCATATTGTGTCTCGTTGCTTGGGTTTGTTTCCTATTCATCAGGGGCTGATACGACTCAAAAATTATTTGTGGAAAGTGGAAATGAGAGGAGATGTTTTGTAATAAAATACTGCTAGTTGAGGGGCTTGTATTTGCGTTTTTTTCAGCAAGCAATGCCCTTCTCTGTAAATAGGCGAATTATGAGAGAGGAAAGACGGGCCGTTGTAAGATATTGATAATTAGTGAGTTGCGTGTGAGGGTGCTATCTTTTGAGTGAGATTTGTGTACTAATTCTGTAAAAAGGAGCTTGTTTTTAGTCTAAAAGTAGGTGCTTTTTGCTCAAAACGGAGGTGCTTTTTACTTGAAACGGAGGTATGTTTTGCCCAAAACGGAGGTACGTTTTCACAAAAACGATAGTACTTTTTCATAAAAAGATAGGATTCTTCTCATTTTTTCGTTATATTCTTCTTGTTGTAAGTCTAGAATGAAAAAACAGATTGTAAAGTATATTTTGTATTAAAAGCTATGGACTTTGTGCAATTCAATGAGGTAAAAATCATCCTTTTGTTAGTCCCTAACAGCCCACTTGTAATTTGTTATTTTAGTTTCAGTTAGTTCTTTTCTCTGATTTAGAAGGTTATAATTGGAAAAAAACTGCATAGATTTTCTTGTTAAGTGAAAATATATGTTTATATTTGCAAGTCATTAGTTCTGGAATCTTTCTAAAGGTTTTTTCAAACGATGATAAGTAGGCAGACTGGAGTTATTATTTTATATTGAAGTAAAGTATTCGGCCTTACCTGATTTTGATATCATAAACTTAGTAAAACAATAAAACGATTCAATGAAGTATCACCAACACATGTCAGGAATACGGAAGAAATTGCCTTCTTTGCTATTCCTTGCTACCTTCTTCTTGATGATTTCGTGGACTTCTCCCGCCTTCTCACAGGTGGTTGGGAAGAAGTTTTCTATTTCTTTCAAGGATAAAGGGGTAGCAGAAATCTTAGACTTTATCGCTACGAAGGGCGATTATAAGATTAATTACACAGATGATGTACGGAACGATTCATTGCTATTGACCATCTCTTTTGATGAGGTCGATGAGTTGGGAGCCGTTCAAAGTCTGCTTTCTCACACTCCTTTCACTTATAATGTGAGTGAGAAGGACATCAATGTCTTTAAGATGAAGAACGCCACTCAGGGTCAGTTCACATTGAGTGGTACGGTGAAAGACAAGGATGGGGCGGGGATTCCATTCGCCACTGTGCAGATTAAAGGAACGTCGCAGGGCGTTATTGCCGATATTGATGGCAATTTCTCAATGCCTGTAGAGAAGGAGGAGGGCATGATTAGCTTCTCCAGTGTGGGGTATGAGAGTAAGAACTTGAAGTATCACGCTGGAAAACCAATGAATGTTGTTTTGCCTTCTTCGGCTTATACGATGGGCGAGGTGACAGTGGTTGCTTATGGTAAGCGAAACACCCGTGAGCAAGTGGGTGCGATAACCTCTGTGAAGGTGGAAGACTTGCAGAAAGCTCCTACAGCCAGTCTTGAGAATCTTTTGCAAGGTCGTATGGCGGGTGAAGATGTTACCAATCTTTCAGGTTCGCCAGGCGGTGGTGGCTCTCGAATCACGATTCGTGGCTTTAGTTCTTTGAATCAGCAAGGAGTGAATGATGGTAGTCCGTTATTCGTTATCGATGGTGTTCCTGTCAATAGTACAGGTAATGCGAATACGGGTGGTATCAATCCTTTGTCAGCCCTCGACCCCTCAAGTATCGAGTCAGTACAGGTGTTGAAGGATGCAGCCTCGGCTTCGCTCTATGGTTCGCGTGCTGGTAATGGTGTGATTCTGATTACAACAAAGAAAGGAAAGTCAGGGCGTACAGAGGTAAGCGTGAATGTATCTCAGTCGCTTTCTTGGTTGCCACGCACACCATTACAGACACTTGGTAAGGGAGAGCGCGATATTGCTTTGCTATTGGCTAAGAACCAGCGTACGTCTCATTATGACTATACAACCGACCGACTGATTAATCCTGGATCATACAAAGACTCCTATGGTTGGGATGCAGAATACGATGGCTCGTATGACTACTTATGGCGCAATGGTCAGGTGCTTAATAGCGATCGCAATTTACCAGCTATAGCACAAGACTCCTTGAACACCTTTTATAATAATAGAACAAACTGGTGGAAATATGCCTTCCGTTTAGGTCGTGTGACCAAAGCCGACCTTCAGTTGGCAGGTGGAACCGATAACCTCCGTTATATGGTGAATGGTGGTGTCTATGACGAAACAGGTATCATGATTAGTTCCAACTTCCGTCGTTATAGCTTGTTGAGTAATCTTGACTTCAATCTCTCCACCAAGTTGAGTGCCTTCACACGTATTAATCTCTCTTATGCCACGCAACAGACAGGCTCCGATGCGGGTCGTGTTCAAGGATTGACTTTCGATCCGAAGCGCACTTCCACATTGTTGCCAGGTAAGGGAAGTACGGCAGAGCGTGTTGCATTAAGGCAATTACGTGATATTGACAAGTTGAATTCTAACTATAATATTCGATTGAGCTTAGGTTTCAATTACAATATTCTTAAGAATTTGAAGTTCTCTTCAACTTATTCTCTCGACCATTATTTCACACGTGTCTACAGCTTTACGCCAGATTATCTGACCTATGACCTCAAGTCGGCGATACAGGCTGCAAACATTGCAATGACCAATATACAGACAGAGAATATATTGACTTACAACCTCCTTCTCCCACATGACCAAAAGTTGGAGTTGATGGCAGGTATGACCTATAACCACGAACTTTTGCAGAACTTGAATGGTACTGCAAAGGGTGGTCCAACCAATTCTATTAAGTATGCAGGCGAAGGTTGGCCTTCACTCTTCAATGATAATGGAACGATAAGAGCCGCTCAGAGTTTCAGAACTGATAAACAGGAACAAGCCATGATGAGCTTCTTGGGGCGTGCAGCCTATAGCTATAAGAAACGTTACATGGCGGAATTGTCCATTCGTTCCGATGGGTCAAGTGTATTTGGAAAGGACGTTCGTTGGGGTACATTCCCATCGGTAGGTCTAGGCTGGGCATTCAGTGAGGAACGCTTTATGAAGCAGCTTTGGTGGTTGAGCTTTGGTAAGATTCGCGCCTCATG
>ERZ773233.1732-NODE-1732-length-12550-cov-4.563906_pt1 | contig 12550 bp, 15 predicted proteins | sample MGYA00580991_ERZ773233 | MGnify/ENA primary metagenome ERZ773233 (study PRJEB29015, sample SAMEA2738178) | human oral metagenome | biome: human oral; feature: human-associated habitat; material: saliva | place: China | collected 2161 ...
GGTATCTACCACATTTTCTGGCGTGAAGATATGTTTACTTCCATCATAAGGCGAGCGGAATTTTACTCCCTCTTCAGTCAGCTTTATTCCTACTTTGTGGGTATGTTTTTGGTCATTGAATTTTTGATTTGCTAGACCAAGAGAAAAAACCTGAAATCCTCCACTATCGGTCAGAATCAGTCAGTCTTTCCAGTTTTCAAACTGATGTAACCCTCCAGCCGCTTGCACAATTTTACTTCCTGGACGCAGATAGAGATGAAAGGTATTTGCGAGAATGAGCTTGATCGGCTCAATCTGACTTCCAATATAGTGTGAATCCTGCAAAAGATCTAAAATCAGACCTTTGATCGTGGCTTTAGTCCCCACCGGCATAAAAATCGGTGTTTTGAGGGTGATTCCATTGAGGGTGATTTCACCGATTCTGGCCTTCCCTTTTTGCCTGAGGATTTTGAAGTTAAGTTTTGACATGAGAATTTTAGATTTAGTAATCAAAGCGTAGATTATTGTTTTAATCTCAAAAAATAAGTATGCTTATTTCCCTGATAAAATCAATTAAACTTTTCTTGACTTTATATAGTATATTATAATAATATAGTATGTAAAATTAAAAAAATTAAAAAAATGCAAACAATTGAAAAAACTTTTTTCCTAGTTCTTGCTATATTGATAGGAATTGGGTTGCTAGAGGGCTATAAAGCGTTTTTAGCATTCGTCTCTCAGCAATGGGGAAGTATTCTCGTTATTGATGTTGTATTCCTTTTGTTCCTTTTTATTTATCAAATAAAAAGAAGTGTAATATTTGGAATATTAGCATCAATATTTGCTAGTTTCTTATTGCTTTCTTTATTGGAATATTCTTGGAATTTATTCCTTTTTATTCCTGTGTTGGGCATTATGTCCATAAAAAAATAGGTAATTAGACATGACAGATAAAAAGCATTGGTTTGTCCAGTGCTTTTTCTGACTTGAAAAAATGGAATATTTCACTATACTACACTGCAGTGAAATTCAGGTTTACTTCCTATTTTGATGCTCGTGATAGACAAAATAAAAACACAACTTTCTTCTGAAATTTCTTTACAAACTAAAGCTGGATTATTTTTCTCAGCCTTTGATTTAAAAGGGCAACTTCTCGCCTCAAATGGAGTAATGAAAACGGATAGGACGATAGAGATGCTTTTGCAGAGCTTTTATCTTGGAATATTGAAAAAGTTTGAACCACAGATCAAAAGTCTGATTTTTGATGTTGTAGAGGATATTAGACTACAAAACGATCCTAATGTCTTGATCAAACTTCCATTGGATCAGTATGGACTGTTTCTCGTAGAGGGAGAGGGACAGAATAGTGGAGTTTTACTTCCTAATACGAAAGGAATCAACACTATTCAAGAGGCTCTAGCTGCAATCAAAAAAAAATATAATCTGAATAATCAGGTTTCTGTCTTCATTTTCAGGACAAAAAAAATCCTTATCAATCTTTAGGATAAGGACTTCTACAAATTATTCATTATCTTCCAAAGAGAAAAGTTCTTCAATAGGAACTTGGAAAAATTTTGCAATTTGTAAGGCGAGTTTGAGTGAGGGGTTGTATTTCCCCATTTCTAAGAAAACAATGGTTTCTCTCCTTACTCTAACCTTTTCTGCAAGTTCTGCTTGAGTCAGATGATGTTTCGCTCTATATTCTTTAATCTTATTTTGCATGATCTTTTGAAAAATACTAAAGTCAGGTTTTGTCTGGATGATGAGAGTAATATCGTGAACTCAAAAGCACTAAAAGTCCACCTAGCATTAAAAAGGCTGAAGTCATATCTTTTGCATTATACTCTTGTAAAAAAGGAAAATAGACATCTACAAAAAGCATCAACATCGTAGTCAGTAAAAGGAGTTGACAAGATAGAGCTAGTGAAGTATATCCTGCTTTTTTAAACATTTCATCACTCTTTGGCTCGTTAGCGCTTTTTTTTCAAAAAATTCCTGATACCAGGAGGAAACTTCCAGTAAAACATGGGATAAATGCGGTAATTCGTGTAGAGAAAGCTCAGTCTTTACCAAAAATTCATAAACAGATTCCTCCTACAAGGAGAATACTTCCCATTACAATCCTGATTTTTGCTTTCATAATTATTCATATGAGAAAATAAAAAAAAGTTATAAATTTATAACAATATGTTATATAATCATAACTTTTTAAAAATCAAGAGAAAAGTTAGAAATTATTAACTTATTGAGCTATATATTCTTTCAAGGTTTTAAAGAACGTATCTAAATCTGAAATATCATTGTAGAGATAAGCACTCATTCTGCAGGTTCCTCAGAGCTCAAACTGTTTATGCAAAGGATAGGCACAATGTCCTCCGCAGCGAATACAAATATTCCTCTCAGCAAAAAACTCTCAAACCTGATTGAAGTTTTCTTTCCCCTTAATGATAAAGGAAAAAAGAGCCACTCTATCTTCACTTATAGGACCAATGATTTTTACCTGATCTTTTAGAAGGTGAAATTTTCCTAATGCATATTCAGCAAGTTTTTTTTCATGTTCAGAAATTATTTGTAGGGAGCTTTTGAGGGTTTTTTCTGGGGAGAGAGTTTTTAGATACTCTAATGCATATTCTAGAGAAACCGCTCCAATAATGTTTGGAGTTCAGGCTTCAAATTTTTCATTATTTGATTGTAATTCAAATCCATCACAGGAAACATCTTTAATAGTTCCTCCTCCAACACTAAGAGGCTGAAGTTCCTTGACTCGCTGATGTTTCAAAGCCAGTACTCCAAGCCCAGTATATGCCATTATTTTATGGGCAGTAAAAATCAGTGCATCACAGTTGATCTCTTGCATATCTACTGGCATATTTGGTATAGATTGTGAGGCATCAACCACGAAAAAAGTATCTTCACGGAGTAAAGATCAGATTTTTTTGACATCATAAATTCCTCCTGTTACATTAGAAACCTGACCACAGGAAACTACTTTAACTTCTGGAGTATATTTCTGTTGAAAATCTTCATAATCTACTTCAAATTGATTATTTAATCCAAAAAATCTGACTTCAAATCCAAATTGTTTAGCAAGTGACATCCATGGTAAGGTATTGGCATGATGGTCCCGAATTCCAACGAGCACAGCATCTCCTTTCCCCAAGAATCCAGAGTTTACAAGGCTCTGAGCAAGGAGATTAAAAGAAGCAGTTGCATTTGCAGTATAGATAATTTCTTTTGGAGTACAGTTAATGAGATCGGAAACTAGCTTTTTGCTATTATGATAGTGGAGCTCGGAGTTTTCAGAAAGAGAATACAGTCCTCTGTGAATATTTGCATAGTCATTTTGAATAAAACGGGAAACTCCATCAATCACCATTGCTGGTTTTTGGGTGGTCGCCGCATTATCAAGATAAATAATCTCTGGATGATTGGCTAAAAGAGGAAAATCTGATTTTTGCATATTAAAAGAATAAAATAAAAGCTAGGTTTTTTATCTTCAAAAAACATATTTCTTTTAATCCCTTTGCAATCTGGAATATTGTAATTTAACTATAGGAATATGTATGAGTTTTGCAAGAGGAAGCCCATTCCTTGAATTTTAGAAAAAACAGACTTTTACATCTGTCTTTTCATCAATATTCTTGAAAGATATTTATTTCTTATCTGGTTGTAGAAGGAGCGGTAGGAAGAAGTTTTTGTGCTTCTGGAGTAGAGAAAATTGCTTGCAATTCCTGAACTAATGCCCAGTGTTCCTTTTCTAATTCTGCAACTTTATTCTTGAGTGCCGCAAGTTCATCATTTGATGTTGATTGAGCATGAGTTGTCTTTGCTGGGAAAAGTTGATTTCCTACTGCTCATGTCGTAGTTCCATTATCAAGGCATTTTGGTTCTCAATAGTTTTCGCATTCCATTAACGTACATGAGATTGTCCCATCAACTCATCTATTACAGGTGTTGCATCCATCATAAAAGGTTTTACAAGTAGTTGGAATCTTACTGAGGATCTCATTTGAAACAGAAGTTTCATTTTCCCCTGTAGCTATACTACACTCAGGACAATCACAATCAGCTTTACCATTCTCATTTCCTTGCTGAAGTCCTTGATTGTAAATATTTTGCCAAACAGTATTAGGTACAATGCTTTCAATAGCAGAAGCCACTCTTACTTCTCGAAAACTTGCAGCCCAAATTCATCATAATACCAAAATCCAAAAAAGGCTGGTCCATACGATCGTTTTGAATACTTTCATCTTTTTTTCTCTGTAAATAAAGTAAAAACTAGGTAAAAAGTCTGAATTCTTGAGGAAGTGGTGCTTCAAAGGCAATCAGCTTTCCATCAAGGTTTTTGAACTCATACCTCCAACAGTGTAGCAATTGCCTCTGAATATGCAAGCTTTTGTAAATAATTCTATTCAATACAGGTTTTCCATAGATTAAATCTCCTAGCACAGGAAAATTCTCGCTCGCAAGATGGATTCTGATTTGGTGCATTCTTCCGCTATAGAGCTTGACTTTCACGAGTGAAATCGTTTCAAGTTCGGAATGTTGCATTGTTTTGAGCAGTCGGCATTCAGTTTTTGAATCCAGACCATCGCTTTCATTGAGTTGCATCTGCGCCCTCGCAAATTTTGCATTATAGGTCTTCTCTATCGCCTTATCAATCACGAGGTGCTGAGGGAACTTTCCAGCCACCAAAGTCTGATAATACTTACTAATCCCTCTTTCTCTAATCACTTGATTGATATATTGCAGTGCTTCATAGGTTTTTGCCGCGATCAAAACGCCAGAAGTATCTTTATCCAGTCTATATCAAAAAGAAGGTTTAAAAGTCTGACTTTCTTCCGTTTGGACTCCGGTTTTCTCGCAGTACCGCTCTAAATAATCGTTCATACAGAGGTCGTTTCGGTGCTTATTGCTCGGATGCAAGACAATTCCTGCTGGCTTATTGAAAACAAGCCATTGCTCATCTTCATACAAAATCCGTGATTTTACGAGTTCAGGATCCAGCTTTTGAAACTTTTTTTCCTTTTGAGAAAGGGCGAGTTTGGGATCTTTTTTCCCTAAGCAGTGATCAGGAAATTCTAGAAGATCGCCTTCCAAAAGCCTGGCTTCCTCTTTAGTTTTTTTGCCATTGACTCTCACATCTCCCTTACGAATCCAAGAATAAATATCAGAAAGTCTGACCTGAGGATAGGGTTTGCAAAACTTCCTCAGAAAGCGGTCACATCTTTGGTTGGCTTGATCAGCCGTGATGGTAATTTGCATGTGTGATATGAAAGTAAACTGTTTTTAACTATACCAAAAGCTTTCATAACTTCAAGAAAAAAAATATTGACTTGATGGAGAAAATAAATATATTCTGCTTTGTTTTTTAGTATTAATGAATTGAAAAAATGCCTGAAAATCCAGATAAGGTTATAGAATTATGTAAAGAGGTTGGTTCTTTAGGAGAGGAAAGAGAACGTAATATTGGAGGAAATGCTTCTCTTCAAAAAGAAATAGAGGATAAAATTAGAAGAACTTGTTTAAAAATTTTAACAGAGTTGTTATATAATAAAAAAAAACCGACTTCTGAATAAGGAAGCCGGTTTCTTTTTTATCTTCTAGTGATTTTTCTCATTTTCCCTCTGGTCCATCCTGATGCTGGAGCGATAACCATTTCAGAGCCTCCGGACGGAGTCCTGATATATCTATAACCATCAGGGTCAGTTCTTAGTCTGGTTTCCCAGCATACTTTTCTTCCTCTCAAAAACCAATTGTAAGTTGCTCCTTTAGGATTAGTATATACACCGATTATTCCGAGTTCTTTTGCCTCTTCCAGTTCAAGTTTTCTCTTAGGGTAGTCAAATCTTCTACTTCCGCGAACTCTGCTTGCTTGTTTCGCTTGCTGAGCCTTCTTTTTCGCGATTCCTTGTTTATTGGTTCTACTTGCCATATTATCTTACTGCTATCGGTTAAAATTTCTTGTTTTTTAGACTCTTCGCTTTGCTCAGAGCATGATTATTGAGATGAATTCTTCATTCTGGATATTTAACTGCTGATTAGTTCAGGTTTCCCTTTATGAAACAGCATATTCCATTTTGCCTTCAAAAGTACGCGATATTGCACGGCATATTGTACCACACTAAAGAGTGAAGTTGTTGCTAAATAAAGTCCAATACCTGCTTGGAAAGACCAAACAATAGAAGCCATCATTACGGTCATCATAATATTCATTGGAACCATCATTTTTGCCATATCTGGCATTGCTACACCACCAGGCATTGCTGTAGGTTTATTTGCTTTCTGAGTCAAGCTGGTAAGCCAAAATTGGAGAGCATTCAAACAGGCAACGAGAATAGTCAGAATTAAACTGTTTTTTTCAAAAAGATCAATCCCTAAAAACATTGAATGAATATTCTGTGTATCTAGATATTGGTTCCCAAAGCTGAAGAAGAAGCTATAAAGCCATTCATTTGGGACTTCTCCAGTAGCAAATTTTCTAATTACATAGTAGAGACCAATAAAAACAGGAAGCTGAATAAGCATGGACAAACAACCTTTCATAGGACCAGCTCCTTCTTTTTTGAGAAGTTTCATAGTTTCTTCAGAGAGTTTTTTCGGATCATCTTTATATTTCTCTTGAATTTCCTGCATTTTAGGCTGGATATTTGACATTCCTTTGCTCATATTGGCTCCAGCTACGGAGTTTTTTAAAAGCAAAAATCTGATCGCTAAGGTGAGTAGGATAATTGCAATCCCAAGGTTTCCTCCGAATATTGCCAAGAAAACAATCAAAAGATTAAAGACCGGACGGTATAAGAATTCTGCCCATAAAATATTCCACCAGTTCATATGCTAGTTTATTATTGAGGTAAAAAATCTGTTTTTCTCTTAAATGCACAAAATAGTGCTTATACTTTCATAACTTCATCAACCTTGGCTTTTACAAGATTATCGATTACTGCTGACTGATTTTTTGTCAATTCATCAATATTTTTTTCATTTGCTTTATGGTTGTCTTCAGAGATTTCCTTTGCAGTAAACTGCTTTTTGGTATCTGCCATTGCTTCCTGTCTGATGCTTCTAATCTGAGTTTTTGTGTCCTCTCCCATAGCTTTTACTTGTTTCGCTATGTGATCTCTTCTCTCTTGAGTTAGTGCAGGGATTTTTACGAGGATATGAGAACCTTGATTATCCAAACCAACTCCTAAATCTGCTTCATAAATAGCGTTTGCAATATGTTTTGAGCTTGCTTTATCTCGAGGTTCAATCTTCAATGTTGTAGTATCCATTACGGTAATGTGAGCTAAGGTATTGAGTTTCATGGTTCCATAATCGGTAGTTACATTAAGGTTCTCAACGAGTCCTGTTGTTGCTCTTCCAATCTGCAATCCTGCAAATCCATTTTCGAGATAGGCAATAGCTTTTTTCATCTGCTGTTCATAGGTTGAAAGCTCCATTTTTTCTTGTATTTTACTTGATAAAAAGTTCAAATTTAGTATATAAAGAAAAATCTGACTTTTTCAAGGAAAAATCGGAGTTCTTACTGTGAAAACGAAAATAGGAAAAGATTTAGCCTGAATATTTGATATGAAAATCTATACTTTACTCTTTACTGTAGTTTCTATCTGATTTTTTTCTCCTTTTTTTTCTTATACTTTTGCTCAAGAGAAGCAAAGCTGTGAAAGTAATCCTCCAGTTTGTAGTGCAACACCGCAAACGATGAATCTTTATCTAGAATTTCAGAGTGAGGCTGCTGGATTTCTTAAAACAAATAAATTTGAAACTGCTACTGAGGCTGTAAATCAAGGAGAATGAGGAATTTTTACAAATAAACTCCTAGAAATTAAGGCTTTGGAAAGGTTTGATGAAAGTTTAGCAGGGCAGGCTCTTAAGCTTTTTTATGTTACAAGTGCGAGATCAGCGACGGCATTGATTACTTCAGCTTTTGTTTTTGAACTTTCTGCACTTTCTACTCTTGCAGATTCTAGTGTTGGACTGACAATTCTTTTTCATGATAGGCCAATTGTGAGAGATTGGGCAAAACTATTAGAGATTGAACGAAATCTGAATCAATCAGCCTATCATCTAGGGAAAGTTTGAGAGATTACTAAAACGCTTACAAAGGCAGAGCAGTTAAGATCTCTTTTGAAGAATTATGAAAAAAAAGGACTTTTTCAAGATACTGAGAGTTTCCCATCAAGTATTACCTATACAGATCTTATCTCTAATCTGGTAAGATTAAATCTTGCAGTGAAAGCTTTTCTTGCTTATGGATCAGTTCAGCCTTTAGAGCAGCGAAAATTTTGATGAAGTACGATTACTTTTAGTCCAGTATGGATAGAAAAAATAAAGTCAGAATACCAATGTGTGAGATGGAATGCTGGGTTTAAGTGTAATCCTTCTTGGAGCCGTGCTTTGCAGGATTTTCAATCCCTTTTGAAGAGTACTGAAAATCAGGGAGAAAAAAGTTGGAGTCAGATTTCTCAATCTTGGAAAAATTTGGTTCAGGCTTTGGGAACTTTTCCACAAGGATTTTCTGCAAATCTAAAAGGAAAATCAAGTGATGCGTATCTTACAGAAAGAGAAAAAATTCTTCTGAGAGATATCTATGGACTTGATACGACAAAAATGACAAAAGATGAAGCATTGAGCATTATTTCTCTTAGTAAAACGACCAAAAATCAGCGGAAAGAAACGAGTAAAAGTTTAGGAACCATATGGAAAAAAACTCGAACTTCAGTAACAGATACTATCAAAGACTATAAGAATACCGTATCTGATGCGATTCAATCTAGGGCTAACCAACTCAAAAAATTATCCAAAGAGAATGAATCTTCTTCTCCTTCTGTTGGAGAAAAAGCTGAAATTTTTGAACAGGAATTAGCAGAAAAATTACTTCTCCTTTCTACTGCAAAAGCACAGGCAGATGCACTTTCAGATAGTTCTAATAATATTGCGCTGACTCAGCAATTTGGAGTGCTATCAGTAATTACAAAAAAACTCTTAGACACCATAGGAACTAAAGAAAAGAATCTCAGAAAGACGCTAAATGCCGTTTGTGTTTATCAGTGCTCAAATAAAGGAACTTCAACTTGTTATGTCCAATAAGCTTTATTCACTTTTTAGACTTGATGAAAAAGACCCTCTTTCTCTGATTCAGTATAGTAGTGCTTAGTAGTAATCTAGTATCTGCAGATAATAAGATAAATTTTGTAGATGAGAAGCTCCTCTGAACTATTGTTTCGGAACTTTCTTCAATTAGGCAAGCAACTACGAATCTTCAGGATAAAAAAGAAGTCGTTCAAGCCTTTTGTTCTAAGCTAAAAAATAAAAACTTTTCTTCAGAACAAAATTTTCCGAGTAACCAGTCGCTTTTTCTCGCTCTACTCTGTAATCATAATGGCGTTCATGCAGATTATTTCCAACAAACAACCTTCAGTTATCTCAAGAAAAATAAACCCTGAGATTCCGAACTGCTTTCCTATAAAACAGCAAAATTTACCCAATCTTGTCAGTCTGAATATCAGGAAAAATGTAATCTTGCACTATTAGCTGATGAAATTATGACTCAACTATTTTCCGAGCTTTTTACACTCAAACAGGCAGAAATTTTTGGACTTACTACACTCAAATTGACGAGTGATGCTGATATTAATAAGGAGATTAATAAGTATGTTTTAGAAAAATTTGCAATTCCTAGTGAAGGAAAGAACGGCTTTTGCTGAGAAAATGAAGATTTAAATTATCCTAAAACCTGTGCTCTTCTCAAAAAACAAATGAAATCTTTTCTCCCAACAATCCAAAAGTTTAAACTCTTAGATCCACTTCCTTTGTATGATACCATCAAGGAAAAAAATCAGACTTCTACTTTTAAGTCTTGTCAATCTAATGGAAAAATGTCTTATGATCTCGTTCTTTGTGGAACATTATGAGAAACCGATAATGGACTCCGTCCCTTTATCAATATGCTGTATAATGAATTAACTCGATACTTTACCTTTACAACCTATTATAAGCAAATTCTTAATCAGAGAAATATCGTAGATGAAGCGACATCAGATGAAATTAGTCAATTAGAAGCTAGTCAGGAAAAGTTACTTTTCTTGACGAATGAAACGTTAGAGGATCTTGTAACTTTTTCAACAAGTTATCCAATCCATATTGGGATGCTTATCTATCAGGAGGATTTACTTCGTTTTAGAAATAGATTGAGTAAGGTAGTTACTCCATTTTATACCCTTTATCATAAACTAAGAAATGTCCAAGATAGTCAGTAAAAATCAGATATTGAAAAAGGCTTTTTTTCTCCTTTTTTTTATGCTATTATTTGGACCAGTTTTTGCTGATTCCAAGATAGAGTTTGATATGTTTTCTTTATGGAATAAGGCATTTTTTAAGTATCAGGAAAAAAAATATGATCAAGAAAAACTTTTGCCTACCAACTTATTTAAGATACATGAAGAGCAGTATTCTACAAAAAAGAAAGCTCAGATATTAAAAGGAATTTCTGCTACCAAAGAAGCTCTTAATGCTCAATATGCCAGTTGTTCTCTTTCAAATGATCAGATTGCTGCAATTCTATTTTTTACGAACGATGATTTTGCTAGAGAACTAAGGAAAACAATTGAGGGGAAAAGACTTCCAAAAAGAGAAGTATATGAAACAACATGTAAAAAACTGACTTCATGTATTGAGGGGAAAGCAACTGTAAATCTTAATAAAAAATGTGAAGATATTATCAATGAAAATTATTCTTTCTGATGGAAGAATCAAGCTCGTAAATTTATAGTAGAAGAAAGTAATCTCTGAAAGGATAAGTATCAGAATGGAAATATCGAGGATTCAGCATACGATCTTCTTTATGATATTGGTCAGATTGGAAAGATTCTTTTTGATGATACTAAATCTCCAACTGAAATGCTATTTTATAGATTACCAAATTTTCCTTCTCAAACTTCTCCAAAAAACTGAAATCAGGCTTCTGCTTCTTTGAATCTAGGAAATCAAAAAAACTGAAATCAGAACAATCTTTCATTATCTGGTTCTGCTCAAGGAATAGGATGAGAGAATGTGGCTTCAATAAGTCAAAGTTCAAATGGGATTAGTGATGATCCGACAATTAGTCAATTTATTCAAGCGAAAAACGGAAACAAAACGACGCTTGTTAATAGAGCTTTTGTGAATAATTGTGTGGTGGTAGGAAGCCCTATACTTGAAAGTTTACAATATCAAAATGCGGAAGCTTCACTTCCATCTCCATTCTCTATCTCTGAAAAAGACCTTGATAAAATGGTTGCCGATATTTTAAAAAATAGTGATACTATTAAGCAAACCACGGCTCCTAATCTTCCTAGAGGACAAGAGGTAGGTGGGATTCAGCTCCCTGATAATATGAATCTTCTCAATGATATAAAAAAACAGTTAGAATCTTGTACTAAAAAATGTGATGGTTTGAGGCGAGATGAGAGGCAGGTGTGTAAACTTCAATGCCTTTGTAAAGAATATCATTCACCGGCGCTTGCCAAAAATGCTACTTTCCACTTTTTAGAGGAATGAGCTTTTAAATTGAGAATTTGTACGATTCCTAGTAAAGTTGTTCTTGTTAATACGAGATCAAAAATGCTTTATACGATAGAAAGTGTCCTGAGAGAGATTCAGGATAGTATTAATGGACTTTACGAAAGTGGGGAGTTGACGACTAAAACGAAAACTAAGGAATTTTTTGATACCTCACTTTCAAAATATAAATTCTCCAAGAATATCAGTTTTATCCTTGGAATAGGGAAAACTCCTTCTACAACAAATCCTAATGAAAAACAAGAACAAAAAGCTGAAGAAAGCTTTACAGAAAGTTTGAAAGAAAATATACTTTCCACAGAGAATGAGAGGAATCGTTATGTGATAATCGATACCTATGACACGACGAAAAATTCTAGAAGTATAAGAAAAACCGTTGGAGTACCTCAGAAAAATGAAAATTTTCTTACTCCATCAACAGTCCTTACTCAGCATAAATTTGCAGTACTTAACGATCAGGTGAGTGATTATTTGGACAGAAATGCAAACCTTCTCTTAGAAATAAATGAAAAACTCAAAGAGCTTGATCAGGTTTTAGGGTCATTATCTCAGAAAAAATAAAAAAGGACATCAGAATTTCTCTTAGTCCCTTTTTATAAAATATGTATTTTTTCTTAATCTAACTTGTGAATAACGAGTCCACTTCTAAGTTTTGGTTCAAACCAAGTTGTCTTTGGTGGCATGATATTTCCGGTATCAGCAATATCAATGAGTTGCTGCATACTTACTGGGTAAAGTGCAAAAGCAACTTTCATTTCTCCATTATCTACTCTCCTTTTGAGCTCTCCAAGTCCTCTAAGTCCTCCTACAAAGTCAATTCTCTTGTCGGTTCTGAGGTCTTTGATTCCGAAAAGTTGATCCAAAACGAGATTTGAAAGGATCGTCACATCAAGCACTCCGATAGGATCTTTATCATCATAGGTTCCTTCTTTCGCAGTAAGGGAGTATCGTTTGTTTCCTAGATACATACTGAAATTGTGGAGTGCTGTTGGTCTATATTCAGCTTCCC
>ERZ773233.1733-NODE-1733-length-12548-cov-4.425358_pt1 | contig 12548 bp, 9 predicted proteins | sample MGYA00580991_ERZ773233 | MGnify/ENA primary metagenome ERZ773233 (study PRJEB29015, sample SAMEA2738178) | human oral metagenome | biome: human oral; feature: human-associated habitat; material: saliva | place: China | collected 2161 ...
AACCATGGATTACCGCATACTAAAACGCCACGCCACAGGCGCAGTACACTATCAACCCACGTTACACAATCTTCATTGCCTTTCATTGTAAAGGGTTTAGGCGGCTATGTCAATGGGGTGCGTATGATTTTTTCAGAGATCTCAGGCAGTGCTAGCTTTCGTCGTAAAACCAAAAGAAAGAGCCTCGTTCCCCACGCGGGTTACGCGGGGGAACGAGGCTGTGGGGAGCGAGCTAGCGAACAGTCGTCGCTGTCTCAAGCTCCCGGTGGTGATCGAAGACCGCTTCCGCGATCTCCTCGTTTCGCACGATTCCCGCCATATAGGCGTAGTAGGAATCGACGGCGAAGCCGACAGCAGCCACAATGCCTCCGATGACGGCTACCACTACGCTTACAGTAGCCGTGCGGTAACTCTGATTGCTTGCTGCAACTAGAGCAAGGGCTATCCCTGCACATTCTAGAACGCTAGCAACAAAGCTAGCATGCCAGAAACACTTCTCCCCTTCCACTCGCAGCTTCTGTGATTCCAAATAAATCACATGGATGCGCCTAAAGCGCATCGGACAGAACACCTGCCAGCCGCTGTACGCGGCGCAGGCGAAACCAGCAATGAAAAGAATAATGATAGCGGCGGTCCAAATCACATCAGACATTTTTCACCTCCCATAGTAGAAATGTCTGTGCAAATCCTACAATATCACATCATTACAAAAATTGCAACAGCGCCTAGCGCCCGCGCCGGATCATTTCGTCTGCCAGCCCATACTTCACCGCTTCATCTGCGCTCATCCAGTGGTCGCGCTCCATGTCGGCTTTGACTTTTTCGAGTTTTTGTCCGGTATTTTTCGCGATCACTTTCGCGAGCAATTCTTTCATGCACACTGATTCGCGCAAGCTAATTTCCTGGTCGGTCACCATGCCTTGCGTACCGCTGGATGGCTGGTGAATCATCACCCGCGCATTCGGCAGCACGAACCGCTTGCCTTTAGCGCCGCTGCTTAGCAAAAATGCGCCCATACTCGCCTGCAGCCCGATACCAATCGTTTGGACGTCCGGCTTGATATATTGCATCGTATCGTAAATTGCTAGTCCGGAATAAACTTCTCCACCAGGCGTATTGATATACATGATGATATCTTTCTCAGGATCTTTCTTTTCCAGATAGAGCATCTGAGCTACGATCGTATTGACCATTGCGCTATGCACCTGCTCTCCCACGAAAATAATTCTATCTTCAAGGAGTCTTGAGTAAATATCGTAAGCTCTTTCTCCATTTTTGGTTTTTTCAAGGACGGTAGGAATAAGGGTCATTCGTTTCATTTCAAAAAGAATAAAATTCTGATTCAGTCTAAGGTTTTATGTTAGGATTTCAACTTATTTTTTTCTGTAGCGAGAGGTTCTATATAGGCCTCTATCAGTACTTTATTGTTACAAAAATCCTTATCAAGTTTCATGAGCTCAGAAAACTGAACAGTTCACCAAAAGTATCAATATTTATGTCTATTTTCAAATATTCACCAATTACTATAATCATAACAAGCAAGATATTCCCATCTTCCTTGAGAATTAAGTTGAAAGACACTTTCATATCCATCTCATGAACCTCATCAACAACTATCTACTATTGTCATAAGAAGTTTTTTGTTTTTTATGATAAAGTAATAAATTTGATTATCCAATGATCTTGCACATCAGTATTGAGGATGGAAAAATTCCCAATTATCTTTGTAGGTAAAAGCAAGTCTTGCTTGAGAATCCCCTTTTTTGGCAATAAAAATATAAGGAGTTCTAAAAGGAGTTATTAAATAATATTCACCAACTTTAAAGACATCTGGGCGTGCTCATTCTTCTTCATTAATGTTTATTCATGCAGGTAAAATGAATCATGGATACTTTGATGGGAAATGGAGTGTTTTTCCTTTCTGAAGTTCTCCAAGTAGTCCTTGTATATCTTCTTGAGTAGCCAATCCAGAAAGGTAGTTATATTTATCTTTTGAAGAAGCATTCCATCTTTTTGCACATCGTTTTTGAAGTTCAGGATTTTCCGTGTTTTTGGAACATTGATACATGAGCTCTTCGATAAGTTTTTTAGAATTTATGTAGTGTGTTAACCATTCTTGTTGAAATCTTTTATTTTCTCTTGTATTCCAAGACGAGTTATAAGGTACTAAAAAAGGGAGATCATAAGTAAAGGTAAATGAATCATCAAGCATTTTAGAAGCTGGAAAATAAGGAGGGAATTGATATCAAGAGCTTGTTTCAATTGATGATGCTATACTTTTCTCACTACTAATGAATAAAAATATAGATAGGCAGCATAAAAAAATAGTTTTCTTCATTATTTTCCCTCAAAACAAGATAAAGTACAAGAATAGTAAATATTTTTATTATAAAAGCTAGGGTATGATAAAATTATAGAAAATTTCTTGTTTTAATTCGGAGGAAGAAATAATTTTTGCTTATCATTCAAAATGAGATTTTAACTTGCAATTTATGATTAAAACCTTACCAACAAGTATTCATCTTCTTTATTTTCTACTGATAAAAAATGAAAAAAATCTGAATTTTATTAGGAGTTGGAATTTTTACATTGAGTAATGCTACTTTTGCAGCTGTAAATCACTCTCAAATCAAGGATTTTTCTTCAAAACTTGAAACCAACAAGACGAAACTGATTAAAAATATTGATGAGAGTAAGGTAAAGCTCAAAAATGTCGCTAAAGAAGCGAGTAAATTCTCTGATACTTCCTTATTCAAGGCTGCAAGTTGTCTAGGGGCGATCCCTGCTGAGGATCAGAATTTAAATTTTGATAAAATTACTACGACGCTTAAAGAAGAAATTCTGAATGAGTATATCAAGCTTGATGGGGAGATTAAGAGGCTCAGCTTTGGGATGAAAGAAAGTGATCCTTTGATTTTTGGAAATAGTCTAGATACTTTTTACAATCAAAATGCACTTAAAATCAGTAAGATTGAGAATGACTATTATCTCAAAACAGAGAAAGTAAAGAAGACCTTTCTTGAATATGTAGAGAATAATAAAACCTTGCTTACCAAGCTAGCTCAAGATCTGGATTCTATTGAAACTTTCCAGAAAGCGGCAAGTGGAGCGACAAGTTCTCTTGAAACTTTCAAAAAAGAAGTAAATACGCGTTCAGAATTCTTAAAAACACTTGAAAAAGCAAAAACTGATAGCGAGGCAAGTTTCGCAGCAGAACTGGAAAGGGTTTTCAATCAAGCTATGCTAGACCATCATCCTGATGATGCAACCCAAGCGAAATATCTTATTCATAAGGATAATTTCCTCAAAAAATTTAAATCTGAAATTGGTCAGGCTCAGTATTACCTTTTTTCAGCTATTTTTTCTTATGCAGACTATATGGATCTTATAGCAAAAAAAGCAGATATTGAAAAACAGTTTTATACAGCTTCAGGAACCATTGATTGTAATCTTTTGTTGACTACAAGTATGAATCTTGGTAAATATACTCAAGGAGCTGATACGAAATCAGAAAAGATTCAGAAAGGACTCCAGCTTCTTATCGATGCTACAAAAAATGGTAAACTTAATATGAAAGTCCTTGAAGAACCAACAATCTCTTATTTCAAAACTACGAATGAAAAACTAACAAGAAAACTGATTGCTAATTTTAAAGCGATGTTGGATGCCGAGAAACCTCAAACTTCGACACTTACTACTGGAGAGGTAACTAATGAACCACAATCTCAAACTGAACAAATTCCTTTGCCTCCAGAGAAGGTAGTCTTTACTCAGGCTTTTAAGAAGGGGCAGTATCATGAGCAGATAAAAACTTTACAAACCTTGCTCAAGAATTGGGGATATTACCAAGGGGAGATTAATGGAGTCTATTCTCCAGCCACGATAGAAGCGGTTTATAAATTTCAGCTCAAAGAGGGGATTATTACCGGAAAAGAGAAAAATAAAGCTGGATATGGACGATTCTGAGTTAAGACAAGAGAAAAGCTTAATAGTAGTATGTAATCAGATTTTTCATTTTTTTGAATAGTGAGATTCCAATGATAACGAGAAAAAAAGGGTTTACCTTGCTTGAAATTACCTTAGTAATTATTATTTCTGGATCAATTTTGACAACGGTATATGGAATTATGACCTTTTTGCCGAAAGTGAAGAGTTTTAATGATGCAAGACAAAATCTAATTCAGCAAACGAATGATGTAATGGATCGTTTTACTATCCTTTTTCAGGATTATACGATTGATTACGAAGAATATTTTAATAGAAAAATGGTCGGTTGTGATAAAAATAAAAAAGGAACAGCTTTTGAGTGGATGGTAAATGCAAGCGGACATTGTGATGCTTTCACTGCCTATGGAAATGAAAATGCAAAATTACAGGGGGAAAATCTTAAAGAACATCATCTTTCTTATTGTTCTTCTGATCGTTCTTCAGATGCAGGAAATTTACTTTTAGCTTATCCAACCTGCAAGGATGCTACTTTGCCAGAGGGAGGAATTTTGGCTTCTAATGATGGGAAACTTTCATATGGGCAATATAAGCAGTTTTTCTGGGATATGAAAAATGATACTGATGGACAATCTATTGCCGAAGGTAAGCCAAAAGAAGTAGGAGATTCTGATGATAGAGATGAGGGGACGGGTCCGATTGCTATTGGACAACCACAAAATATTCAAGAGCTTTACCTTATTTCTCATGATGGAACGAGGAGGCTTTTTCTGAGAAAGCATTTAAAGATCTTTAAAAATCTGAAAGGGGAACTTTCTACAGGATATACGATTCAGATGCTTAAGTTGAGAGGATTTGATGCTGGGAAAGCACATCGTTTTGATGCAGAGCATGATAATGAGGTCTATGATGGACAGATAGACACTTGGGCATGTGATGCGGGACAAAAGTTTTCTTGTAATGGAAAAGAAATTCTGAATTATTCTTGATATTATCTTCCAAAAGATGCAGATGATGGATGGGTAGATTTGTTTGATGATAATCTTAATATTATTCATTGGAATATTCAGATTGCTCCTGTTAAAAATCCTGATTATGCTTGGGCAGAAGAAAAGCAACAGATTAATCCTTATATCCAGATTTCTCTTACTGCGGGTTTGAATGAACATTTATGGGCGAATAAACTTTGATGAAGTACTAATGGATATCAATACACTCTTCAAAATCTTTATGATACGAGGGGATTTTATTTAAAGTAGATGTATAAAAAATCTTAATGGATACTTTTTTAGGAACAAAGAAGTTTAGTTCTTCTTCGGTTAGAAAGGGTTTTTGGATTAAGATACCCTTTATTCAACAGCTGTTAACAAGTAAAGAATTTGCATTGGTTTGTTTTTTTTGTTGTTTGTTTTTTATTCTGGGAGTCAGGCTTTTTTGGTTGCAAGTAGTTAAATATGATCAATATGATGCGCAGTTGAGTAGATTACATTATAAAGAATCCTTATTAGAACCAGAAAGAGGTGATATTTATGCATTAGATAAAGGATGACATCCGGTTAAATTGACAGAAAATTTGACTTTATACGATTTGGCACTTGATCCCAAAGATTTAACGGTTTTTCCGGCCGAGAAAGATCAGAATGGAAATATTACGATGCCAGAAAAGCCTATGAAGCCTCGTTTTATTGAACTCATAGCTCCGATTATTTATAAACATCTTTGTGAAATCAATGGAATGAAAGTTCCAACAAAGGCTGAATGCGTGAAGAATGTAGAACTTTTTTCTAACGAAACACTTTTGCCTAAGAAACCAGATTTGTTTTATTTTTGACAAGGAGCAAGATCTCCTGAGTATGAAACTTTTGATTTTACAGGATATCAAGAGAACTTTAATAGTGTGGTTGAACACTTTACCAAGCAGAAGGCAATGGAACTCATTAAGGCAAGGCTCGATCAAAAAATTCAAATCTGAATTAAGACTTCAAATTACCTCGGATATTTTGTAGAACCCAGATTTTTAGATGAGGTAAAACAGCTTGATCTTCCCTATCTTAGTGTTGAAAATGAGAATTATCTCTACATTATTCCAGCAAGGATTGAAAACAAAACGAAAGCTATTAGCCAAATGAGATCGCTTCTGAAGAAACGAAGATATCCTATTGGGGTAAATTTTGAAACCCTTTTTGAAGTTCAAGAGTGGAGGTATATTAAGCTTATTTCGGGACTCAATCCAGAACTTGCTCAAGAGATAAGAGAGTTAAAATCAGAACATCAATTTGAAAAATCTAAAATTAATAAGGAAACAAATACGATCGGAATCCCAGTATTGTATGGACTGATTTTAGAGCCGTTTATGACGAGATATTATCCATATGGAGAGTTTATGGCAAATACTCTAGGATATGTAGATAAGAAGGGGGTTGCCTATTATGGAATTGAACAATATTTTGATAATATTTTGAAAGGAAAGAAAGGGGAAGTAAGAGGAAGAAGCTCGGGAATTGCAGGTAATATTTGAACTAATGAGTTTGAAATTCTCCAGCCAATTGATGGAAGTGACGTCTATTTGACTTTAGATATTGGACTCCAAAGAGAAGCTGAGGAAATTGCTCGTAAAGAACTTGCAGGTTTAAGGGCAGATGCAATCAGTATTTTGGTTTTGGATACAGAAAACGGACAGGTAAAAGCTTCAGTAAATGCTCCTACTTTTAATCCAAATAGTTATAATGATGCGTATACGTTAGTTCCATTATGAGAAGAGTATGCTCATTTGATAGATAATTTGAGTTATGTCGATGTCCCTGTTTATGTTTATACAGGAAATGATTATCATCTCGCAACAAGGTTAGAAAGACAGAATACTGGACTCCAAAAATTTATCAATAAAAATGTTTTTGGACCCCAGGTTTTTGTGGATAAAAATATTAGTAGCCCTTTTGAGCCTGGAAGTATTTTTAAGGCCTTTACAATAGCTATTGGTTTAGATACTGATGAAATGTCGTATCAAGATAGATATCAAGATGAAGGTTCTGTTAAGGTATGACCCTATACAATTAAAAATGCCTCTCGTGCGTGTGAGGGAAATCATAATTTTTTACATGCCTTTATTCATTCTTGTAATGTAGGAATGGCAAAAATTGTTCAAAGAGTTCAAAAATATGTGTTTTATAATTATCTTACAAGGTTAGGATTCTGATCATTGACAGAGATTGAATTAGCAGGAGAAAAAGAAGGATTCTTAGATAATGTAAATACTGTATCATTAGCTAGATTCTTAAATAATGCTTTTGGACAAGGGTTAACTACTACGCAGATTCAGCTTGCTGTGGCTTATGCAGCTTTAGTTAATGGAGGGTATTACGTAAAACCAACGATTATTGCGGGTATTTTTAATAAAGGTTGAGCAGAAAATGCTAAATCAATGATGCCTCAAGAAAAGAAGAAAATTCTTAGTTCTTCTACATCAGAAGCTCTTAGAAAAGGGCTTTGAGAGGTGTTAAATAATAATCCAGAAATTTCAAATAGTGCAAATATTCCAGAAGTAAAACTTGGAGCAAAGAGTTGAACGGCACAGATTTCATATAGATGAAGATATCAGAGGGGAGAGGGGCGAACGAATGGAACTTTCGCTGGAATTATTAGTGTGGATCAGCCAAAATATGCGGTCTTAATATGGGTTCGTCGTCCGAGAAGGAATCAATGGTGATGATTTACGGCAGGACCAATTTTTAAGCAGATTGCTTCTTATATTTTGACATACGATATGTAATTATTTATCTTTAAGAAAAAAAATGCAGACCATTAATCTTTCTAAATTGGTGATGAGTTCTTATTTTATAAATCTTTTAGAGCAAGAGGATATTAGATTTGATCAGATTCTTACCGATAATCCATATTTGGCAAAAGAGTGAAATATCCTTTGTATAGATGGTGATCTTACCTCCTTTTTCCATAAACAAAAAAAAATAAAAACCTGACTTCTTATTTTAGATCAGCTTAGTTTGCAGGATATTCTACCTTTTGCTGATGAATATTGTGAAAAATATTGTATTATTGATGCTCGAACTTGAGTTTCGAGTTTTGGAAAAAAGCTTTCACCAGAGCTTAACTATCTTGACTCATTGCTTAGCGATGCAATTTTTCCTTTTGATGAGAATCACTTTATACAAGCTCTAAAATCAGAGACCTCCTGTGTTATTTTTCTTACAGATCAAGAAGTCCCTGAAAATATCTATGCTTCCCACACAGAGGAGCAATTACAGATCGTAGATAAGGCGCTTGTAGAACAACCACAATTCATTTCTCTTTTATCTCCAGAAAATCCTAGCCTTTTTCTCATTGGAACAGGGAATCATTTGGAAGAGTTGATAAAACTTTCTCAATTTTTATCTCTTCATGAGCAAAAGATTGCTTTAGGAGTAATAGGTAATCTTTCTGTAATCAAATCTCTAGAATTTCAACAAAAATTTCTATCAGTAAAAAAAATCTGAATCCTAATTGACCATACTCCTACTAATTTTTTTTCTAAATTTTTTTCTACAAATAAAGAAATTACTTTGATTACACCAAAGTATCAACAGTTGACAAGTATTTCTCCAGATTGGGCTTTTACACAAACAGAATTTGATGCTGAAGCTCTTTTGAAAAGGGTAGTTGAATGAGTTGAGTAAACTTCCCTTTGAAAAAAAAATCGGAAACCTTACACTAACAAAAGATAAAAATCAGAATTTTATTATTTTTTTAACAGAGCTGATGAGCCTTGCAAACAAGTATCGTCCACAAACGTTTGATGAAATGATTGGTCAAGAGCATATTATTGATATTCTCAAGGCTCAGATGTTGGCGAGGGATACCGTACATCATAATTATCTACTTTTTTGACCTAGAGGAACAGGGAAAACAACTTCAGCAAGATTGATTGCTAAGGGGCTCAATTGTCTCAACCTTCAAAATGGAAATCCATGTAATCATTGTGCAAACTGTGAACTCATCAATACCGGAACAAGTTTGGATTATGTAGAGATTGATGCGGCTTCTCATACAGGAGTAGATAATATTAGAGAGGAAATTATTGATAAAGTGCTCTATCCTCCTACAGCACTGAGAAAAAAAATCTATGTCATAGATGAAGTCCATATGCTGAGTAAAGGGGCTTTTAATGCACTTTTGAAGACGATAGAAGAACCAAAAAGCAATGTCTGCTTTATTTTTGCGACGACAGAAATTCATAAAGTTCCAGATACAATTATTTCTCGTTGTCAGGTGTTCAATTATAGAAAGGTAAAAAATGATGTGATGGTTCAATATTTGCTTCATATTGCAAAGGCTGAAGGCTTAGAAGCTACAGTTCCAGCTTTAGAAATTATTGCGAGTATTTCAGAAGGTTGCGTGAGAGATGCTGTAAAATATGTAGATCAGGTCAGTATTCTCGGTGCAATTAACGAGGAAAATATTACGAGATTTCTAGGAGTGGCTGGCGAATCAACCATTAAAAATCTGATTGCGACCATAAAAACCTGAACGAGAGAACAAATTTTTGCTCAGCTTGATCAAATCAATCAAAATGGAATAGATCTTGGACAGTTTGCAAAACAGATAATCGGTTATATTGATCAGCATCTTTTGGAGGATGTAGATTTTTTGCTTCAATGTTCAGAGTTATTTTGAAAGGTGCTTAGTACCCTTAAACGATATCCTTATCCTATTGTAGCCTATAAAATAGCAGTGAATAGTTATCTTAAATCAGATCAAGAAGTCTGATCTTCTGTTTCTCAGGTTCAAAAGCCTAATATTCTATCTGAAAATACGATTATTCAAAAAAATAATGCTCAAGAAACTGTGGTAAAAAAACCTGAACCCACAGTTGTTCAGAGCAGTGAGGAGAAAGAATGAATATCTGAAAAAAAATCTTCAGAAGTTCCTTCGAATCCAGCTTCTACCCCTTCTCAAAGTACTCCTTCAGTTCAGATTTCTAATCCTTCTTCTGATCCAAAAAAGCTCTGGGAAGCAGTTATTTCAAAGCTTCAGAAACCAACCGTGCAATCTAATCTGAAAGATCAGGCGATTATTGAAAAGATAGAAGGAAACCAGATTTTTCTTATTGTGATTACAAAAATCGCAGAAATGCTCCTCAATAACGAGGAAAATAAAAAACAAATTGAATGATTCTTGACAGAAGAGCTTTGAGTTCCTGTTCAATTAGTAGTTAGTTTTGAGAAGAAAGAAGATTATTTTGCGAGGAAAATGGGGCTATAAATTATAGTATTCATTTTTTCAAGGAAACTATGAGTGTTTCTGAATAGTTTATTCACAATATCTTTGTGCAAAAGTGAGGCATCTGATACTATTTATTCTTCTAATTCATTTGCTTTCAGAATTAATTGTTTGAGATGAGCTTTTTCTTCTGCTATTTTTGCAAGACCAATGGACTTCATAAAGGTCGTTGTTGCTTTTTCTTGATTTCATTCCGCTAAGGCAAGTTCTCATAATAGTTGGAAGAATTCAGATTTTGGTGTCTTTCTAGCAAAACGATTGATTTGAGCTTCTAGATTAGGATCAGAAAGTTCTTTTGTATGTACTTTGAGTCATAATTCTCCGTAATCACAGATTTGCAGATCTTCTCAGGAAAGTTTTTCAGCACAGGTCAAAAGATAGGATTGAACCAGCTTTGGATTTTTTTTGAGATAGAGAGATTCTTGTCCTAGGCGATAGGGTTTCCAAAAAGCTTCTTCAAAAAAAGAGTAAAAATCAGATTTTTTAATAGAAGGGTAGCCTAAAAGTCTCTGTCGACCATTGAAAACTTTGTTCTGCTCTCCAAGTGCGATATAGCTTAAGATTAAATATCTATCAGAATCTAGAAGAATACGGTTATCGCTAATTTGGGCAAGATAGAGTACAGCATCATCATATTTTCCTAGCTGATAATAGCAAATTCCGAGATGGTAAAGATAAAGATTCTTCCCTTGACGGTCAAGTTTGAGAAGCTGAGAAAAATAGCTAGCTGCAGAAGCCCACTTGCCCATCATAAAGTCTATGTTTGCGAGAATCTGTTGGGGTAAAATATAATCTGAATGCTGATTAGTAAGTTGTAATGCTATTTTTTTTGCAGGGGCTAGGAAGCCTTCATTCATCAGTTGGTATGAGACTAGCCCTTCTTGGTAGTATTCAGGGACATCTTTAAGAGATTGATATTGACTAAAGGCAGAAGCAATAGCTTTTCAAAAGCTTTCATACTGACTTCCTTTTAGGAGTTTTAGTTTACTCTTTGCTTCATCAAAACGGAGTTCTACAAGATCAAATACGATACTATAATAATTTTTTTCAAGTTCAGAAAAAACTTTTTGTTGGTAAAGCTGCTCTAAAAGGTTCTTTACTTGCTGATATTCTTTGTCTGAAGTCTGAGAGAAGGTGTTGATTCAGATTTTGAAAGCAGTATCAGCTGGGAGTTGATTCTGAATTTCAGAGCTTAAAGAGAGGTAAATTTTTTTTGCTTTATCAAACTGATTATCAAGAAGGTAAGAGGTGATCAAGAGCTCAGCATTTTTTTTATTTGTTTGCTGTTGAAAATCTTGCTCGAGAAGCTCAATTTTGTCTTTCAGGGTTTCTAAAGTTTCGAGATCATTCAGTGAAACTTTCTTTTCACCAGTTAAAAAATCAGAATAAAGAGGGGAGTCTGCGTTTCTTTCTGTTGTTTGTTCTTTTAAGATAGGGGAGATTAAGTCATCTTTTTTTGCTTCAAAAAAAACAAATCCAATCCAAGCTAAAAAAAGGATTCCTCCAAAAAAATATCAAAGACTTCACCGTTTTTTCATTTCTTTGTGTGTTTGAAGGAGTAAAGATGTTCCGTATGGGATTCTTTAAATCATATTGAGAACTAGAGTCTTTCCATTAAGCATGCTAATTTTTACAATCTTGAGCGCATCTATTGCTAGGGGTCATAGGAGTCCAAGTTTTACCATTACAGTAGCAGAAACATCCTGCTTGGTTATTGTTTCCTTTTTTAAATTTCATAGCTCCATTAGTAGTATCATCACAAGTAAGTCAAGGCTGATCACTGATTTGGAAAGTTCCATCAGCTACGTCAATACCATGAACCTTAGGTTCAGGAGTGTTAATTCCAATTCCATTAGCAGCTCTCACAAGGAAAACCTTATCCATACCTGGTTGAAAAAGTTTGTCAGCTGGCCTCCTTTCTTTACTATCACTCCAAGCAAAGACATTGTTTCTTTGTTTATTAAATTCAATATTGCTTCCTGCCACAATATTATGATTTCATCTGACTATTTTATTAGATCATCATAAGATATATGAATTAGAACCGTAGATTTCGTTGCTGGTTCATCCTAAAACAACTGAGTTATTTCATGAAATAGCAGTTTTCTTCCCTCCAAAAATAAAACTTGTATCTCATGTATAAATTCTATTTTTATTTCCTCAGAAGATACCAGCATTTTTAGCACCTGTAAAGATTGCGTTCTCAGTTCCCCCGAGGATAATATCATTCATTCCATAAATTTTATTTTTTTTACCCATGATTAAGATGGCACCAGAAGCATCAGAAACAATTTGATTTTCTCCACCTGGCTTTTCAAGCAAAACTTTTC
>ERZ773233.1738-NODE-1738-length-12517-cov-5.125742_pt1 | contig 12517 bp, 9 predicted proteins | sample MGYA00580991_ERZ773233 | MGnify/ENA primary metagenome ERZ773233 (study PRJEB29015, sample SAMEA2738178) | human oral metagenome | biome: human oral; feature: human-associated habitat; material: saliva | place: China | collected 2161 ...
AAGAAAGCATTAGAATGTTTTAGTCAAAATATCAATAGTAGTAATTACGAAATGTTTAACTCGATTTTAATTACCAAATAGCATGAAATATAGGAAGAGAAATATTGTAAAAGGTGTAAGTACTTATCAGTTAAAGGAGAATTGGTTGATTCATGATTCTGGGAAAGAATTAAGAAAACACGAATTATATTTAAATAATAAGAATATTGGTGTAGAAGGCGTGTCCGATTACTTTATAAATAAAAGTTTTATTCTATTTAATAAATGGGATGGAAATGACAGCTTTTCCTACGATTTGAAAACTGGCAAGATTGAGGTTATTATACATAACGCACAAATAGTATCTATAAATAAATATCTCATTTATGAAGATACAAACAACGTCTTCCACTACAGAAATAACAATTTTGTAGATGTTTTTTCTTCTAAATATTTCTTTAATATATTGGAAGACAACTACGGGATTACTTATACTAAAACACATTTATCAAAAGCAAATTTTCAAGATGAAATTCTTTGGCAATTTCCTCTTTCTTCATTGGGAGGGACGGAATATGAACCTGGCAAAACCGATAAAATAGATAAAATTTTAGGCATTGCTCACGGCAATATTTGGTTTTATACAGATTTTGGAAGGTTGGTAGCTTTGGACTTGGAAACGGGGGATGTGGTTAAAAAGATATCGGGCAATCCTTCCGACAAGAATTCTACTTATGAAATGACTTTGGGATTAGGAGATTGTTTTTTCCGGTCATTAGATAAAAACATTGTAAGTGTTAGTGGATTTGATTTTCAAATCATCGACACTGAGCAGTTAGCAGTTACAGAGCAGTATGATTTTCGGGAAGCCGATCCCATGGGTATAGGAACTTATCGAAGTATATATAGTCCGATGCTTCAAGGAGATTATTTCACCTTTTTGGGGATTAAAGAGGAGGACTTTGGATACATTCGTTGGATTGGTATTTTCGATTATAAAGCCCGCAAACTTGTTTGGGAATATGAAGTCATCAGCGAAGAGGAATTCGATGAAACGAGAAACCAATTAGTGCCTCCCCAACCTTTGTATATGAGCGGTAATAAATTGTATATCAAAGACATCAAAGACAATTTATACATCTTTGAAAGAGAGGATATACAATGATAAAAGAAAATATGAAAAAAGTTAAGATGCAGAGTAGGAATGTATTAATATTTATGTTTGCTTTCCTTGTCTCTTCCTGTCTCAAGGAGACTGCTATTCCTATAAAATCAGCATTCACTATAGAGGCATCGGAAGATAAAACCTCACCTGTAACTATTCAATTGAAAAACGAGAGTTACGGGGCAGAAGAATATGAATGGACTTTTGAAGATGCACAAGGTAAAGGTTTGACTCCAGCATCAGATGAAATTGCTGAAGATATGAAGTTTGGCACTTCATTCGATCTTTCAACTATCAAGGATGACAAAGTGAGGGAAAACCTTGAGCGGCTCAGTAAAAAATCTGATGATGAACTGTTCAAAAACTTAATCAATTTGGCGGAGTGGGTATCAAGTGGTGACCTTGAAGATAATAACAAGAGAATAATAGCCGAGTGGCAGAGACAAGTATATCAAACGTCTGAAGATCATTATACAGATTCAAGACTAACGGATGCGGTGTTTAAAGAGGAAACGACCCAATCTTTGATTTCCGAGGTTAAGCGACTTTTACATAAAGCTCTTAGAGTTGTTAACGGTGATATATCAAGACTCTCTATAAGTAATTATATTGGACAATTTAACATTAAACGTCCTGTGTTTTCTTCTTTTTCGGATAAACTTCACGGCTTAACTTTTGCCTTGAATGACACCTGGGGATTCAAAGTGACGTTGCTAAACTATCGATATGATGCTACAACAAAAAAATATTGGGCTAAATTAAAATTCGATGTCTTCGACCATTTTGGATTAGATAAAGACGATGTTGTAAAATTTGGATCGATGGAGAAAGTGCAAGATCGGGCTGGAAAACTTGCTCCAGATTCTATTTGTCAACAGGCTGCTGACGGTTTCTGTTCATGGTTCATTTTGCAATATAAGAGAGGATATAAGCCATTCGTAACAATGATGTCAAAAGAAATTGAAATGGAGGGAAGATTATGAATATGAGAAAGTTCTTTTTAGGAGGATTAGTATTTTGCCTTGGAAGTCTTATCTTTTTTATATCAAGATGCAATATGATTGACAAAAGCAGTTATTATGTCCTTGAATATCGTACTGGTAATACTGGTAATGACAATGAGAAAAAGATATATGCAGCAAGTATTATCCTTGTGGCGAATGCTCCTTGCCTAAAGAACTCATTAAAGAGAAACTTAGAAACTTTCTTTTGGAAAAATATAACACTGGATACAATAAATAGATATAACTCTATGTATGGTTATAGGTTTTATAGGGAGACAAAATATCTCACTAAAGATTTTAAAGAAGGGGGGCAATATAATCCAGAATTTAGTAGCTGGGATAATACAATGGACTGGAGAAATCATCTAGAAGATAGATTAGGAGAGGTATGTTTTTTTTGCCGAGAGGATAAAACAGGATTTTATGTTTGTAGTATCGCCAAGCAGTCTATCGTTTTTCATTGGTTTGAACCTCCTTATGAAGATTTTGAGTATGGAGAAGATTTTGATAATATAAATGACTTCTGGAAAAAGAAGCGAAAAGAATTAGGAATTGACAATACGTGATATTATGACTACAGATGGTTTATGTGCATCCTCCAATACATGAGAGGATACAAACCTTTTGTGACTATGATTCTAAAAGAAACTAACTTTGAAAATGTATTGAAATAATGATATTGAATAAGATAAAAAATAAAATCATAATAGCAAAGATTCCATATCGCTCAATAGCGATATGGCTTTTTACAGTTTTGCTATCATCCTGTCTCAAAGAGACTGTTGTTCCTATCGAGTCAGTATTCACAGTTGATGCATCGGAAGACAAAACCTCTCCTGTAACTATCCAACTAAAAAACGAAAGTTACGGAGCAGATGAGTATGAATGGACATATGAAGGAGGCATTCCCTGCAGTTCCAATCAGAAGAGTCCAGGTAAGGTTGTGTTCACGCAAGCTGGTGCTACTACTTTGGAAGTGATACACAATGCACAAAAGTACATTCCAAGTAAATACTACAACACGCTCAAAGGCCTTCAGTTGGAGGATGTTATTGCCCATGCAGATGATTTTAGGTTTGATATTAAATGGAATGCAAAAAGCAGCCCAAATGCAGGCGGAAAACAAACTGTGAATATTTTTGTGGACACAAAAAACTACTCGTCTGCTCGCAACATGTTTAAAGATTTGGGGCAATTTAAGGCATATCTTAATGGAATAGACAATTTTGATCAACTCTATATTATCCAGCAAGGCGGCCGTGATGTAACAAAGAAAGATATTATCAAACAACTGGAAAAAGCTATAGCAAACGATGCAGAAAGTGTGTTTAGAGCAAAACCACAATTATGGAAGAATATGGATATAGATAATTTTGAAGAGTTAACACGATTGTGTCAAGAACAAAAATTATCCCAAGGACCAGAATACGAACCATTTAGAAATATGATATTAACAACAAAATAGTTTCAAGCATGAGATATATTGAGTCAAAAACAATAGAAAAAGTCGAAAGTTTCTGTCCTAGTAATGGGGACTATGCCTATACCAAAGGGCAGAAAGGTTATTTGTGTATCGATGGGGTGCTCTTAGAAAAAGAAAAAGCTCCTTTAGAGCTTTCTCTTAGAGGTAAGTATATGTACGTATGGTATGGTTCAGGTAAATTTGAACTCTATGAAGGGCATACACTTTTGAATAGTATAGAAAGTAATACTCATTTACTAAATGAGCAAACACAATATATCGGCAAACATTTTTTGGAATTAAAGCCTTATCGCGAGGGTTCTAATTTCGCATCTCCAATTGATGGACAACTGATATTGCCTGAGTTTATTCCGTACATGCTGTATGTGGAAGATGATACAATTATTGCCTATGATAATTTTAGCGGAGAGTTCAAACGAATAAATACTCAAACCGAAACTCTCTGGCAATTTCCTCTCTCTTCATTGGGAGGGACGGAATATGAACCTGACGGAACCGACAAAATAGACAAGATATTGGGAGTTATCCATGGGAATATCTGGTTTTATACAGATTTTTATAGATTAGTCGCTTTGGACTTGGAAACGGGAAATAAAGTATATTCATTAGAGTGCTTTAACGTATGTTTAGACAAAAGGACAAATAACATATTTGCAATTGCGTCAAGTATGATTACGATAATAGACACGGAAACGTTAGCAGTTATAGAACGGTATGATTTCCTTGAAACCGACTCCACGGGTATAGAAACGTATCGAAGTATACGCAGTCCGATGCTGCAAGGGAATTATTTTACCTTTTTGGGTGAAAAAGAGAATGATTATGGAGGCATGCGTTGGGCAGGTATTTTCGATTACAAAGCCAGTAAACTTGTTTGGGAACATGAAGTCATCAGTGAAGAGGAATGTGATACAACCAGAAACCAGTTGGTAACTTCCCAGCCTTTGTATATGATAGGTAACAAATTATACATAAAAGACTTTAAGTATACTTTACACATCTTTGAACGAGAAGATATTTGATGATAAGCTATGAAGACAATTAATAGGCTACATCGGGCCGTACAACTCTTTATGTTAACGTGTTTAGTTTCTTCCTGTCTCATGGAGACTGCCGTTCCTATCGAATCTGCATTCACTATTGAGACATCAGAAGATAAGACCTCACCTGTAACTATCCAATTGAAAAACGAAAGTTACGGGGCTGATGAGTATGAATGGACATGTGAAGGAGGCCTTCCCAGCAGTTCCAATCAGAAGAGTCCAGGTAAGGTTGTGTTCACGCAAGCTTGTGCTACTACTTTGGAGGTGATACACAATGCACAAAAGTACATTCCAAGTAAATACTACAATACGCTCAAAGGCCTTCAGTTGGAAGATATTATTGCCCATGCAGATGATGCAGGTGATTTTAGGTTTGATATTAAATGGAGTGCTCTTGATCCTAAGACAAAAAATCAATTAGTGTTTTTGTAGACACAAAAAACTATTCTTCTGCCAGCAATATGTTCAAAGACTTAGGTCAATTTAAAGCATATCTGGGTGCTATCGATAACTTCGACAATCTCTATATCATACAACAAGGCGGTAGAGGAGTAACTCGTGAGCAAATAATTAATCGTTTAAAAAATATTTTGAATAAAGGAAAGAATAAAGATGAAGTGTTTGAAATTGTTTGGAATAATGAAACTTTAAGAAAAAATGTTTTTGGACAGATGTCAAATCCAGATTTCAAAGTACAAGCCAAATTGTTTTTTGTGAGTAAAATAAATAATAAAACGCTAGATATATTCAACTCTATCTTGATAACCAAATAATATGTATATAAAAAAATCAAAGATTGAACATGTAATACAGTTTGTTGTAGATGATAATAATTTGTATTACAGAGATGCTGGCCATTGTTTTTTTGTAAATAACAAGAAAATAATGGACAACGCCGATGACATTAAGCTTATAAACCATTCATACATCTCTTTCTTCAATAGAGATTATACAAAAACCATTATATACAATCTCAATACATTACAATTGAAAGAGATTTCCAAAAACATAAGCATTACCGACAATCGCTTTGCGGAGAATGATTTTTTGTCTTATAAATTTTCAGACGATTATATGTCTTTCCAATTTGTTACATATAATATACTTGAAGATAAAGTATGTATAGAAACCAATCTTTTCAATACTTATTTCTCTTTTTATTTTGATAAAAAAATCATTTCCGAGGAAATCAAACCGAATAAGATGCAAAGGAGTTTTATAGAAAATTTCGAAAAACTTCGTAATCAAGATAACAAGGGTCTTCTTATTTCTGCGACAGGAACTGGTAAGACATTTGCGGCAGCTTTTGCGATGAAGAGTATAGGTGCTAAGAGATTGTTGTTTATCGTTCATAGAGAACAGATTGCTCGTCAGGCGCTGGAGACGTTCAAAGCTATTTTTGGAACTAGTCGTAGCTATGGTTTACTTACAGGTAAGGAGAAAAATATAGAAGCGGATTTTATTTTTTCTACAGTTCAAACTATGTCTAAAGAAGATGTTTTTAAGAGTTTTAGCGATACTCATTTTGACGAAATTATAATAGATGAGGTACATAGGGCAGGAGCTGACAGTTATCTTAGATTGATGGATTATTTCAAACCGACATTTTATCTAGGGATGACGGCAAGCCCTGATAGAACCGATAGTTTTAATATTTATGAATTATTTAACAATAATATCGTTTATGAAGTTCGTTTAAAAGAAGCGATGGAAAATTCATTATTATGTCCGTTTCATTACTTCGGTATTAGTGATCTAGAAGTTGATGGTAAGGTTATTGATGAACTGAGCGATTTTTCAAATCTAGTATCTAGTGAACGCGTTGAGCATATTATAAGTAAAATCAATTATTATGGCTATTCAGGAGATAGGGTAAAGGGTCTAGTTTTCTGTTCGTCAAAACAAGAAGCTAAGGTACTGAGTGAAGAATTTAACACACGGGGGTACAATGCTACTAGTTTAACAGGGGAAGATAGTCAGGAACGACGTGAACATGAGATTTCTAAGTTAGTTGCGAATGATGGTGATATGTTAGACTATATATTTACCGTAGATATTTTCAATGAAGGGGTAGATATACCAGAGGTTAATCAGGTAATTATGTTGAGACCCACTCAAAGTTCTATTATTTTTATTCAGCAGTTGGGTCGTGGTTTACGAAAATCTGCGAATAAAGATTTTGTTGTAATAATAGATTTTATAGCCAATTATAAAAATAACTTTTTAATCCCAGTGGCTCTATCTGGAGACAATAGTTATGATAAAGATACTGTAAGGAAATTTTTATCTCAAGGGACTAGGTATATTCCGGGGATGTCGACTATTCATTTTGATGAAATCTCTAAACAAAGAATTTATAGTGCGATAGACAATGTGAAGTTAAACACGTGGCTGTTTGTTGCTGATGAATATAATAAGCTAAAAAATAAACTAGGAAAAATACCTACGTATTCAGACTTTGAGAATTATGATGCCATAGATGTTAGAAAGATTTTCGAAGTAGCTGGAAGTTATTATTCATTTTTAACTAAGAAGGAAAAACAGTTTGAATATAGTGGAAAACTGACAAAGACCGCAGAGAATATGCTAAATTTTGTCTCTACTAATTTAATCTTGAGTAAAAAGATAGAAGAACTTATAATTCTACGTTTGTTATTAGATGATAAGAAGCGTAATATTCTTACAGCTTTTGAAGAAATTATGCTAAGAGACTATAATAAATTTATCGCAGATTATGAGTTGGATGTTAGTAGAAAGATACTTACTAACAATTTCGTAACTAGTAGCGTCACTAAGAAGAAGTTTCATGATTGTATATTCTTAGATGAGAATGTTGCTGAGATAAGAATGTCTAAAGAATTCGAAGAACAGTTGCAATCAGAGATTTTTAGAGAATTATTATTAGATTTAGTAGACTATGGAATTTACAGATATAATAAATATTACAAAGATAATTTATACAAAGATACTAATTTTGTATTGTATGAGAAATATAGTTTCGAAGATATTTGTAAATTATTCTCATGGGGAATAAACTACGTGCCACTGGCTATAGGTGGTTATAAATACGATGAAAGAACGAAGACTTTACCAGTGTTTATTAATTATGATATTGATGAAAATTCATTTAACCGAGATTATACACATGGATTTTTACCGGATAATGGTTTTACTTCGATGTCGAAGCCGAGAAGGAATTTAGAATCGAAAGAGTGCGACTATTTCTATAATGATGAAACGAAAATTTATCTATTTATGAGAAAAAATAAAGATGATAAAGATGGAGCTCGAATATTTTACTTCTTAGGTGAGATGAAGACGACAGGAGAGCCTAAATTAGTAGCTAGAGAAAGAAGCGGAGATACAGTAATCCAATTCTTCTATAAAATACAGACTCCAATTCGTGAAGATATGTATGAATATTTCACGAGGGATAGGATATAAGAAATATATATAAACAGAGAGTAACTAAGATGAATTTGAGTTTGTGGGAATTAACATTTTATTTAGTTACTCTTTTTTCTTAATCGAGAGAAAAATGGAGTTTTACGATAAATGGTTTAAATTTTCAAAAAAAACTATATAATATATTGAAAATTTAATCGTATCAATGTAAAATAGAGCTAATACAGGAGGTGATATTCTATGAATATTTTCTTGAAAAATAAACTCTATAGGTTATTCACTATTTCATCGGCATTTGGGAATGCTGGTAGAACGTTATTTGATATTGCGTTTATTATTTATGCGACAAGTTTACCGAATCCAGAATTAGCTGTGAGTATAGTGTCAATAGCCACAACCTTACCTTATGTTATCTCGTTTATCCTAGGATATTTTGCAGATCAGACAAAAGATAAGTACAATAGAATATTATCGACAAGATTTTATCAGTTTTTATTATTTTCGTTATTCGCTTCGGTGTGTATTTATGGAGTTCAATGGTGGATTTTTATTGTATTAGTATTTGTAAATGTAGTTGCTGATATTCTAGGTGGATATAATAGCTATTTATCAATGTCAATAAATACTAGATTGGTGCGCAAAGAACAGTTAAGTGAAGCATTAGCATTTATTAGTTCTATAAACAATACAATCTCGCTTGGTGGAAAGGCTGTTGGAGTATTCGTTTTAGGGCTACTAAGTTATAATTATTCATATTTTGGAATGCTGAATGCAGTGTTATTCCTGATAGCATTTTTAATACTGGCAAAATATAAAAATGCGATGAAAGCAGAGATTGGCAGTTTTAAAGTGGATAATAAAGAGAAGGTGAGTACTAAAAGATTTTTAAAGGATACTAATGAAAACTTTAAAATACTTCGTGAAATAAAGAAAATATATAATTTTGTTATACTATTTCTAGGGATGAATTTTTACTCATCTGCGATGTTCGCTTTACTTCTAGTAATTCTAGTAAAAAATGAGACCTTACTATTTGGGAATGTAGCATATACTATCACTTTATTAGAAATTGTGGAAGTAGTTAGTACAATTGCCGGAGGAGTTTACCAAATTAGTTTTTATAAAAATATGAGTTTGAGAAATAATGCTATATTAGAAATAATTTTATTCATTATGTACGTAGGAAATCTATTGTTACTGCAAAATAAATTTATACTCGTGATTTTAACTGTAATAATAGGCTATTTCGAAGGAATATCGAATCCAAAACTAGATGCATTGATTTTACAATCAGTTCCTGAGGAAAAACAAACGTCAATATATAGTATTTTTAGTACTGTTATTACTATTTCAGTACCAATAGGAACAACAGTAATATTATTTTTCGCTAACGCTATTAGTGCATCATTTGCATTATATAGTTTATTACTATTATTAATTATAGTTTTGATGTATTCATTTAAAGTGAAACAATAAAAAATAATCCCCTTAGATTTTTCTAAGGGGATGCTTCTATTCATTATTTCTTGGATGAAAGGAAGTATAAGTCTAATGTTTAGTTATTTGAATGAATAGCTTATTGATTTTCTACGAATTTTTTCTCATCGAATCCGAACCAAGCTGCTTCCATGATACCTTCCATATCTTTGATTAGAGCTAATCTTGGGTTAGCTGGAGTACATTGATCTTCATATGCATCCATTGCTAAAGTAGGTAGAGCTGCTTTGAATGCTTCGTAATCTACACCGTGGTCTCTGAAGGACATTGGAGTTCCTACACGTTTACCAAGTTCGAATACTGCTTGAGCATAAGAATCAACTGCTTGTTCAGGAGTATCAGCTTTTAACCCTAGCATACGAGCGATATCTTGGAATCTTTCATCAGCTTGATAGTGTTCGTATTTAGGCCATAGAGCCACTTTACCTGGACGAGTACCGTTGTATTTGATTACGTATGGTAATAATGTTGCGTTAGTTTCACCGTGGATAGTGTGGAATTTACCACCGATTTTGTGTGCCATTGAGTGAGAAATTCCTAAGAATGCGTTAGCGAAAGCCATACCTGCTAAACAAGAAGCATTGTGCATTTTTTCTCTAGCGTCTTTGTCGAATTCTTTAACAGATTTTTCTAAGTTTTCGAATACAAGTTTGATTGCACGAAGTGCTAATCCGTCAGTATAATCGTTAGCAAGTATAGAAGTATATGCTTCAGTTGCGTGAGTAAGTACGTCCATACCTGTTGCAGCTGTTGGTCTAGCTGGTACTGTTTGGACTAGTACTGGGTCAACGATTGCTACGTGTGGAGTGATAGCATAGTCTGCTAGAGGATATTTTTTATCATTTTCTTTATCAGAGATTACTGCGAAAGGTGTAACTTCACTACCTGTACCAGAAGTTGTTGGAACAGCGATGAATGTAGCTTTTTGTCCTAAGTGAGGGAATTTTACAGTACGTTTTCTGATATCTACAAATTTTTGAACAAGTTCTTTGAAGTCTGCATCTGGTCTTTCGTAGAATAACCACATGATTTTAGCTGCGTCCATTGGAGAACCACCACCTAGTGCTACGATAGCGTTAGGTTTGAAAGTATTCATGATTTCTAATCCACGTCTTACAGTTACTATATCAGGGTTAGGTTCTACTCCAGCGAATACTTCATATTGAACTTTATTTTTACGACGGTTTAATTGATCGATGATGCGTCCTGCGAAACCAAGTTTAACCATTGATTCGTCAGTTATGATCATTACTCTTTCTAAACCCTCCATTTCACTTAGGTATTTGATAGCGTTTGGTTCGAAGTAAACTTTTGGAGGTAATTTGAACCATTGCATGTTGTTGTTTCTACGTCCGATTAATTTGATGTTAAGTAAGTTGATTGCGTTAATGTTACCAGATACTGAGTTACGTCCATAGCTACCACATCCAAGAGTTAGAGATGGGATAAATGCGTTGTAAACATCCCCGATTCCTCCGAATGTAGAAGGTGAGTTCCAAATTACACGACAAGCACGAACTACTTTACCAAATTCTTCAGCAACTTCTTCGTTTTGAGTGTGGATTGCTGCAGAGTGTCCTAGACCGTTGAATTCAACCATTTGTCTAGCTTTTTCAATACCATCTTTTGTGCTACTAGATTTTAATACAGCTAATACTGGAGATAGTTTTTCACGAGTAAGTGGTTCTTTTTCTCCAACTTCGCTACATTCAGCAGCTAGAATTACAGTTCCTTTTGGTACTTCAAAACCAGCTAATTTAGCAATTTCTGTAGCAGGTTTACCTACGATTACAGAGTTTAACTTAGCTCCACTGCAGTTTTTAGAGTTTGCTTCTACACCGAATAGTAAGTTTTCTAGAAGAGTTTTTTCTTTTTTAGTTACGAAGTGAACTCTGTGAGATTTCATAAGTTTAACGAATTCATCGTATAATTCTTTATCAACGATTGCAGCTTGTTCACTGGCACAAATCATACCATTGTCGAATGCTTTACTCAATACGATGTCGTTAACAGCTTGTTTAAGTTTAGCTTCTTTGTGTACATAAGCAGGTACGTTACCAGGACCAACACCTAAAGCAGGTTTTCCACAAGAATATGCTGCGCGAACCATTGCACTACCACCAGTAGCAAGAATAGTAGCTACACCATCGTGATTCATAAGTGCATGAGTTCCTTCCATTGAAGGTTTTTCGATAAATTGAATACAGTTTTTAGGAGCCCCAGCTTTAACTGCTGCATCACGAACGATACGTGCCGCTTGTTTAGAACACTCATTAGCAGATGGGTGGAAACTGAATACGATTGGGTTACGTGTTTTTAAACAGATTAGAGATTTGAAAATTGTTGTTGAAGTTGGGTTAGTTGTTGGAACAACACCGCAAACAACACCAACAGGTTCAGCTATAGCTGTAAGTCCATCTACATCATTTTTTTCTACTACTCCAACAGTTTTTAGTCCACGCATATAATTTACGATATATTCACATGCATATAAGTTTTTGGTAGCTTTATCTTCAACAAGACCACGACCAGTTTCTTCAACTGCAGCTACAGCTAAAGGACCATGTGCTTCAAGTGCAGCTACGGCTGCAGCTTGAACTATTGCGTCAATTTTTTCTTGATCTTCGATTTTTTTGAATTCATCTAAAGCAACCAAAGCTTTTGATACTAACGTATTTACCTCTTCAACTGGATCTACAGTTTGTAATTTTTCTTTAGACATAATATTTTACACCTTTCTAATTGTTTATATGAACTCATTATATATTCTGCCTAGTCAACTAACAATATTAAAGTAGGCAAAATGAATTTCGCCAATATTGAAAACGGATTAAAAAAGTTTTAACATCAGCATTTTAAAAATTAATTTCAGCTTGGCGAAAAAATTAAAAATAATTAATATTTGGTGTTGACAAGATAGTGTATAATATTTTATGTAAAC
>ERZ773233.1741-NODE-1741-length-12504-cov-38.578440_pt1 | contig 12504 bp, 6 predicted proteins | sample MGYA00580991_ERZ773233 | MGnify/ENA primary metagenome ERZ773233 (study PRJEB29015, sample SAMEA2738178) | human oral metagenome | biome: human oral; feature: human-associated habitat; material: saliva | place: China | collected 2161 ...
GCCGAGGAAACTCCGATGTTTGATCAGATGATGAAGAACGGAGGACCGAACGCGCCCGCCTCCGAAGAAGAGATTCGCATCGCCACCATCCAGGCCGAATGTAACCAGCAGGTCGGCATGAGCCAGCAGCTCTACGACTTGGAAGCCCAGTACCAGATGCCGCTCATCCGCAAGCACCAGTCGCAGCTTGAACAGGAACGCCAAGCCGACCGTGACCGCGACGAGAAGTTCAAACAGTACGTTCAGGAGCACCAGTAACCCGAGCGTCCACGACCGGTTTTGACGTCGGATTTTAAAACCGAATCTTGATACCGGGGAAAGACCGGTAATGGTGCGGGCCACCCGAGACACAGGCTCGGCGGGTAGCCCGCACCCGCGAGGATATTCCCGCAGCGGATGCAGCTCGCGGCAGGCGAGTGGGCGCGCAAAAATTTTTGGTGCACACCCCCCCCCGAAATTCGGGCGCGACAGGGAGTAGAACGTGTAATGTGGTGTACAACTCACTCTTATGAAAGGGGTTTAACGATGAAGTTCCTCAACCGCAGCTCCACTGCACCCGCCCCTCGCACTGGCATGAGCCGCCGCCTGCTCACCACGGGCGCCCTGCTCTGCATCGGCGTGCTCCCGCTGAGCGCATGCTCGCTCTTTAACCCGCCGCTGGAACGCGACGAAAGCGTCCACGCCATCTTTGACGCGGAGCAGGACATCGTGAAGATGCCCCTGGACGATTACCTCTACTACGAGGTGGGCACTCATTACGAATACACGGCCCATCAAATCGCCATGAAGCAGTGCTACGCCGAACACGGGCAGAGCTACACCGACCCCGACCAAGCTCCCCAATCTGAAAGCGCGCCGCGCGGCGATAATGGGCGAAAGTACGGCCCCTGGAACGTCGAATACGCCAAGAAGTACGGATTCCAGAAGCGAGACCCCAACGCCGCCCCCATCTCCTTTAGCTCACCGGAGAGCTTGAGCCCCGAGGAGCAGCTTCGCACCGAATGTCTTGACAAGGCCCGCGAGACCCTGGACGCCGCGGTTCCCGAAGGTAAGAGGCCCGAGAATGATGTGCAGTCCACATCCAGTCGTATCTCCACCGAGGCGGTTAACGCCGTTTACGGTAGCAAACTGCACCGCGAGCTCGAAGAGAAGTGGAAGCAGTGCGTCTCTGACCGCGGCCTCACCCCCAATAGGGCAGGCTCTGTCGCCGAGGAAAGCCCGCTGAATGAGCAGCGGAGCAAGAACGGCGGTTTCAACGAGCCCGCCTCCGAAGAAGAGATCCGCATCGCCACCATCCAGGCCGAATGTAACCAGCAGGTCGGCATGAGCAAGCAGCTCTACGACCTGGAGGCACAGTATCAGATGCCGCTCATCCGCAAGTACCAGTCGCAGCTTGAGCAGGACCGCAAGGCAGAACGTGAGCGTGACGAGAAGTTCAAACAGTACGTTCTGGAGCACCAGTAAACCGGGGCGCTAAAAGACAGCGCAAAAACAGTTTAGAAAGACACCGCCATGACCACTCACACGAAAAACCAAAACAGCGGGCACCGCTTCAGCGAACGCATCGCCCGACCCCGCGTGCTCCTGCTGCTGGCTATTCTCGCCATCGGCTCGCTCATGCTGTCCTTCTACCTGGGCACCCGCTACGCCGCCACGGGCCCCGACCCGACCGTGCAGGCGAAAACCGTGATTCCGGTCTGGGCGAAGGTTGAAGAACGAACCGTCAGCGAGGGCCTCGCCATTGCCGGAACCACCAAGGCTGGGGAGACCGCCCCGATTAGCGCGCGCACCAATGGTGAGCCGGTGCTCGTCTACCAGAACCAGAAGCCCGGTAACGTGCTCAAGGCCGGTGACTTCATCGGCATTATCGGTGCCGACCCCGTCTTTGTGCTGGACGGGCCGCTACCGCTGTACCGCGACCTGCACCTGGGCGATAACGGCGACGACGTGCTCGCCTTCCAGAAGGCGCTGAACTCCGCCGGGTACGCCACCGCATTGAGCGGCACCGTCACCGAAGACACCCTCGACGCCGTCACGCGCCTGCACCGTGCGCACCTGACCGGCGTGCCCAGCGAGGGGGTCACCAGCATTGTCCGCAGCAACTACGCGATTCTGCCCGGCGGTAGCCACACCGTCACCGCAGTTGCGGCGGTCGGTCAGCTCATCAGCGACGGCAACCCCATCGCGAGTGTAGAAACCAGCGAACCCTACGTGGAATCCAGCGTTGAGCTCTCCGTTGCCAATAAGCTCAAGGCCGGCGACCGCGTTAGCCTGCGCACTTCCACCGGCAGCGTGGAGGGTACCATCACCAGCATTGGTGAGCTGCAGAACGACCCCTCTAAGGGTGCGGCAAAGAGCGTGCGATTCAGCGCCGACGACCCGAGCAAGCTCACTCCGGGGCAGAGCGCATCCATCACCAGTAAGGGCAACACCTCAACCACCCTCGCCGTGCCGACTACCGCGGTACGCCAGGACTCCCAGGGCACCTACGTGCTCGTTGAAAAGGGCGGAAGCTCCACCTCGACCAGCAAGGATGCGCCCGCCACCGAACGAGTCAACGTTGAGGTCCTCCGCACCGCCGGCGGATACGCCGCCATCAACGCGAACCTCAGCACGGGACAGAAGGTGCTTGTCTCATGAGCCGCCGTGATAGAACCCCAGACGCAAGCCCGGGACGTGCGCCTACAGTTGCGCCCAACGTAGCGTCCGCCGCTACACCTGCTGCCGGGCTCGGTACCGCGCCCGCTATCGAAATGCACGGCATTACCCGTGTTTTCGAGGGGAGCGAACGAGCAGTCCTCGACCACCTCGACCTGGTGGTCGAACGCGGCGAATTCCTCGCCATTATCGGACCCTCCGGATCCGGTAAATCCACCCTGCTCAACGCCATTGGCCTGCTCGACACTCCCACCAGCGGAACCTACAGCCTCTTCGGCAAAAACACGGAAGGACTCAGCGACAGAGAACGCGACGAAATGCGCCGAGACCACCTCGGCTTCATCTTCCAATCCTCAAACATGCTACTGGACGAAACCAGCACGACCAACGCCTCCATGGGCCTGCGCGTGCAGGGCGTACCCTACAGCGAGCGCCTGCATCGCACCGAAGAAACCCTAGAATTTCTGGGGTTGAGCGACCGCGCCAGCATCCGCACCCGGTACCTGTCCGGCGGCGAAAAGCAGCGTTGCGCCATTGCCCGCGCCCTCGCCACGCGCCCGCCGCTGATTCTTGCCGACGAGCCCACCGGCAACCTGGACAGCCACAATAGCGCCAAGGTCATTGAGATTCTGCAGCGCATTAACGCGACCGGCTGCACCGTGCTGGTCATTACCCACGACCCGGAGGTCGCCGCCGCTGCCCGCCGCGTGATTCGCATTGAGGATGGGCGGCTACACGAGCAGAGCCGTGCCGATTCGGCTACGGTGCCTGCCGCTGAGGTTGTGTCGGCTGAAACGGATACCCCGGTTGATGCTCCCGCCAGCCTCGCACCGGGGGAGAAGCCCGCTACGCACCGCCGCGGAAGCTTCCTCACCGACGACAGCATCGAGGCAATCTCTGCGCTCACCTCACGACCGCTACGCACCCTGCTGCTGGGCCTGTCCTTCGCGCTGGGCGTGGGCGGACTCATCAGCGCCTCCGGCATGAGCGAATCCGCCAGCTACCAGGTGAATCAGCGTCTGCTCGGCTCCGAACAATCCACGCTCTACATCAGCGACCGGGACAATGACCAGAACATGCTCGGAACCTACCGGCAGGGCGAATCCGCGCAGAATGTAGCCGACCGTATTAGCGCGCTGGACTACGTGAAGAACACCGGATTCGTCAGCAGCGTGGCACCCGCCGACGTGCGAATCACCCGGTTCAGCCCCTACGAGGACGAACCCAAAACGGCGATTGGACTCACTTCCACCTCGAAGACCAGGCTCGAGCAAATCGGTGCCCGCATGAACCCCGAAACCCTGCGCGCGCTCGAACAGATGAACTCGACCCTCACCCAGGAGAACGTTGCCGACCGTCAACGTGCCGAGCAGCTCTCGGGCGCTATCGTTTCGGTTTCTGCTGCCCGTGCCCTCGGCATTATTCCCGAAGATAAGGCGGCAGATAACGCCACAACCGAGCCCCGCCCCGGCGAGCTGCCCGCCGTTGAGTACGGCATTAAACTCGGTGGGCTGCCGCAGGTGGCACCCGGTGTGAGCATCTGGGTGGACGGCCAGCTGATGCCGGTCATCGGCCTCTTTGACCCCGGCAATAGCGGCTACGAATTCAGGAACTCGGTCATTGTCTCGCCGGGCACACTTCAGCGCACCGGACGCGGCCAGGTGACCTACATTGCCGAAACCGAACGGGGCTACGGCAAGGCGGTCGCCAAGGCCATTCCGCTGGCCCTCAAACCCGCTGAACCCAGCCAGATCAACGTGGAAACCCCCTCCGACCTGCAGAGCCTGCGCGCGTCTATCGCCTCGGATCTGGGTCTGTACGTGGGTGTGCTCTCCGGTATTCTGCTGGTGCTCGCCTCGCTCTCGGCGGCAACCGCCATGTACCTGTCCGTGCAATCGCGCACCGCAGAAATTGCGCTGCGCCGCGCCATCGGATCGAGTAAATGGCTGATTGCCCGCATCTTCCTCATGGAAGGCGTCATGCTCGGTGTGCTCGGCGGTTCCATTGGTGCCTGCTCCGGCATGATTGCGACCATTATTCTTTCGCTCGTACAGGGATGGCAGGCGGTTCTCTCCCCGGGATTCGTGGTGCTCGGCGTGGGGGTAGGCGCCCTCACCGGCCTGGTGTCTTCGGCGTACCCGGCGTGGGTGGCGTCCCGCAAGAGCCCCGCCGACGCGATGCGCGGCTAGAGATGATGCTGGGGAACCAGCCAATTAGCTGAAACCTGACTGGTCAAATAGGTATTAGATAGCCCAAGCCTTAAACTAATGGGAGGTAAAAACAGCAGAAGACTAGGTTAAAGGACAACACGTGAGTCGAACGCACACACCGCGTCATGCTGACAAACATCAGAATACCGAGGCGCCAGAGGTGACCGCGGGAAAGCGCAACGACCGCGCTGACCGTCGCCCGCCTCTGGGCCCTGACGCCCGTAAAACCCTCAGCACGTTCGGCATCATCACCGCCGTGCACACCCTCGCAACGGTGCTTTTCAGTGCCGCCCTGGCAGTCATTATTGCCCGGGCGGCACACGCCGGTTTCGCCGCTGTCGCCGCTGAGCACGCGCGCCTCAAAGAGACCAGCGCCCCGGACGTATACCGCGCCTACATTGAGTTCTCGGGTTCCGCGCAGGCGCAGCTGGAGGCGCACGGCGGCTGGCTGCTCGGCCTCGGTGGCATCTTCGGTGACGCAGACACCATTACCCCCGGCCTGATTGCGGTCGCCATCATTGCCCTGCTCGTCCGCTCGGGTACCGACTACCTGCTGGCTGTGAGCGCGCAGCGTGCCGCCTCCGGAGCGAAGTCTCAGATTCGTTCTTCGTTGCTCAAGCGCGTGCTCGCCACCGGTGGTGCGGACACCCCCGAGGGTACCGGCGCGACCGCTGTGCTGCTTTCTCGCGGCCTGAACGCCCTGGACGACTACTACACCAAGACGCTGACCGCGTTCGTCTCTACCGCGGTTGTGCCGTTCATGCTCTGGGTCGTTGTGGCGTCCCTGGACTGGATGAGCGCAATGGTGCTGGCGTGCACCCTGCCGCTCATTCCGGTGTTCATGATCCTGATTGGTAAGAACACCCGCGATGAAACCGCAGAAGCTCAGGCTGAACTGCACCGCCTCTCCGACCATATTCTGGAGCTGGTACGCGGCCTGCCCGTCATTATCGGTCTGGGCCGTGAGCGTGCACAGACCCGCGCCATGAACGCGCTCGGCCAGCGTTACCGCGAACGCACCATGCAGACCCTGCGTAGCGCCTTCATGTCTTCGCTGGCGCTGGAGCTCATCACCACTATTTCGGTGGCGCTGATTGCTGTGCTGATTGGTGTGCGCCTGGTCAACGGCACCCTTGGCCTGGACACCGCAATTCTTGTGCTGCTGCTGGCCCCCGAATGCTACCAGCCGCTGCGTGATGTGGGTGCCGCCTACCACCAGTCGGAGGATGGCGTTGCCGCCCTGCGTAGCGCCCAGAAGATTATTGATGCGCCCCTGCCCGCCGCCGCTGCGGACAGCGTTGTAACTGAGAGCGAAGAGGCTCAGCCTTCCACCATCGCTGTTGAGGACCTGTCGGTGAGCTACCCGGCGCGTCCTGCCGTGCTGACTAACCTGTCCCTGAACCTCGACCGCCGCGTTACTACCGCCCAGGGTGAGCGCGGTGCGGTGATCGGCGTTATGGGTGAGTCTGGTTGCGGTAAATCCACCCTGCTGAACGTGTTCTCCGGTGCTGTGCGCGAGGGTCTGGTGCCCACCGGCTCGGAGGAGCCCGTGCACGTGACCGGTAGCGTGCGTGGTTTGGGAACGACCCTGGTTATTCCGCAGTCGCCGGTCTTCACCGCACCCACCGTGCAGACCGAAATGGCTCTCTACGCGCTGAGCGCTACCGAAGCGGAGCGCGAGCGTGCAGCCGCTCTGCTCGGTGAAGCGATGGACTCCAAGAAGCCGTCCGTCACCGATGCTGAGTCCGCGCTGCTGGTTGGTCCGCTGGCTCAGCTGGGCATGGAGAAGCTCACCGCCCTTGAACCCGGTGCCCTCAGCGCGGGTCAGGCGCGTCGCCTCGCCGTGGCACGCACCCTGGCTCGTGCCGAGGCTATCTACCGTGCCGGCGGTGAGCAGACCGCGCTGACCGTCCTGGTGGATGAACCGACCGCGCACCTGGATGCCTACTCGGCATACCTGGTGACCCGCGCCCTGCACCGCCTGGCGGAACTGGGCGCAACCGTGCTGATTGTGACCCACGAGCAGGAGCTCGCCGCTGGCTGCGACACCCTCGTTCGTGCCGTGCAGACCGCTCGGGGCTACACCTGGACCGCCGAGGCGAATACCGCCCGCGTTGCCGTTCCTGCGCAAGCCCCCGCGCACCTGCTTAAGGACCGGGAAGAGTACGAGGCTGAAAGCACCGCCCCGGCGGGCGCCTCCGCAGCTGCCGAGGTCAAGGAAGCCGAACCTGCTGGCCTGTTCGCAAGCCTACGCACACTGAAGGAACTGACCGGTATTGGTGTTCGCGCCGCAACCGGCCCGGTGATTATGGCTGCGATTACGTCCCTGATGGCTGCGGCACTGACCGCACTGTCCGGCTGGCTGATTGTTCGCGCCGCTGAGGGCCCGGCAATGATGTACCTGATGGTCGCCATTGTGGGCGTGCGTTTCTTCGGCCTGGGTCGTGCCTGCGCCCGCTACGCTGAGCGTCTGATGACCCACTCGAAGGTTCTTGCCGCCGCAAATATTCTGCGTCTGCGCGCCTGGGTTGGCGCATGGCAGAGCGTGAGCAGCGTGCGTGCCCTGCTGCGTGGTGACGCGCTGCTCGAACGCCTCGTGGGTGGTATTGATGAGCTGCGTGACGGCGTGCCGCGCGTTATTATCCCGCCGGCTGCGCACCTGCTGGTCATGACCGCAGCGCTGATTACGACCGCGTGCATCCTGCCGCAGGCTCTGATTCCGGTCCTGCTTGCCGTGCTGGTCAGCACTTTTGTGGCTCCGTGGATTGTGCTTCGCGCCGATGCCCGTGCGGAGGCGCTGGCTCGCCGCTCCACCGCACAGATGCTGCGCCTGGGTACCGGCATGCTTTCGGCGGCTGAGGACCTGCGTGCTAACGGCGTGGCGACCACCGCTGAGAAGGCTAACGGCGCCCTGGACGCCGAGAACCTGTCCGCCCTGCAGAAGGGCTCGACCGCTCAGGGCGTGGGTCGTACCCTCGTGACCCTCAGCTGGTTCGGTGCGGCTCTGGCGAGCGCAATTATTGCGTACCCGCTGGCTGTTGACGGCACCGTGCGTGCCCCCGAAGCGGCGATCGTGGTGCTGCTGTGCACCGGCATGCTGGAAAGCTCCCTGGGCCATGTTGAGGCGGTCCGCTCCTGGCCCGCGTTCAGCCGCCTGCTCGCGACGATTGCTCCGAGCGTGCGCGACGTATCCCTGGAGGGCATTGTTGCCGTCTCGACCCTGAAGCGCTCCGTACCGACCGAGGCTGAGGCGGACACCCACGTTCTGCCGCGTCGTGTTGAGCGTCTGCGTGCCCGCGCGGAGGCCGAGATGGAGGAGCTGCTGGAAGCTGACCGTCAGCGCGCCCACCGCTTTGACCGCCCCGAATCTGCGGCTGGCGCTCAGACAGGCTCTGTGCGCCCGCCGAAGCCCGGCGAACCCACCCTGGTCAGCTGCGGAACCCCGCAGGAACTCGGCGTGAAGGTCGCCGACTCCGCCCCGGCATTGAGCCTGCAGGACGCGGCCGCCCGCTGGCCCGGCATGGACCACCCGGTCTTCACCGACCTGAACATGAACGCCCGCGCGGGCTCCTGGACTGCGGTGACCGGCCCCTCCGGTTCCGGTAAGTCTACGGTGCTGGCAACCGTTCTGGGCTTCTTGCCGCTGGAGTCTGGCCGTGTGGTGGCTTCCGGTGAGGTCCTGGAGGGTGAGCAGCTGCGCGGCTACGCGGCGTGGTGCCCGCAGGCGGCGCACATCTTCGAGTCGACCCTTGAGGGTAACCTGATGCTGGCTCGTGACCGTTCGGATCGCCCGAGCGAACAGGAGCTGATTGAGGTTCTGCGCCGTGTGGGTCTGGGCGAGTGGTTTGACGCTCTGCCCCAGGGGCTGCGCACCCCGGTGGGTGCTGGCGGTTCCTTCCTCTCCGGTGGTCAGCGTCAGCGTCTGGCGGTGGCTCGTGCCCTGCTGGTGAACTCGCCGGTGCTACTGCTGGATGAGCCGACCGCGCACCTAGACGCTGAGTCTGCCCGCGCGCTGATGGCTGACCTGGATGCGGCGACCCGCTCCAGCTCCGTGGCTACGGTTCTGGTGTCGCACCGTCCTGAGGATATTTCCCGCTGCGATGAGGTGGTTCGCCTCTAAACGCGCCTGATGGCAGGCGCCACGTGCGGATTGCACATGAAGAAAGGCCCCGGTACATCAGTATCGGGGCCTTTCTTCGCGTTCATATCTCTGCGCGTTATATGCGCGCGCAGGTTCCTCGCGGCTTCGTCGTTCCCTGTTTCGTCCTCCCCGGCTTCGTTCCAACCTAGAGCCGAAAGGCCGCGAACCGCGCGCCTAGAAGAGCTTCTCACCCTCCGGGCTAACCGCCATCGCGGCAGAAACAGCCGCATAGTTCGGGCCCACAATGCCGATGCTCTGAGTGAGCATCACACCGGAACCGTCACGGGCACCGTGCTCGGTCGGCAGGGAACGAGCCACACCGCCGGAGGACGCCGCCTTCGCCGGACCCACGCCCACCCACGCCAGAGCCAGCTGGCTCTCACCGGTGAGGAAACGGTGCGCACGCACACCGCCGGTCGCGCGGCCCTTCTGCGGGTACTCGCTCAGGGCGGTGACCTTGGCGCTCGCCAGGCCGTCCTTGCCGTTGGTGACGGTCACGACCTCCGCCGCGTCGCCGGGCGCGGTCACACCCAGGGCGATGAGGCGGTCGCCGTCAGCAAGCTTGATGCCTGCGATACCGCCGCCGGTGCGTCCCTGCGGGCGGACCTTCGCCGCGTCGAAGGTCAGCAACTTCGCGTCACGGGTGACGAAGGTAAGGATCATGTCGTCGGTGGGGCAGGGGGCGGCGGCTACGATTTCGTCGCCGTCCTTGAGCTTCATGATGTCCCACTCGGTCTGGTTCAGCGGGTAATCCGGGTTGAGGCGCTTGATTATGCCGCCCGCGGTTGCCAACGCCAGCACCGTGTTCAGCGGTACGAGGGCGACCAGCTTCTCACCCTTGGCGAGCTGAACCAGCTCGGCAGCCTTCACCGCCGAAGCCATGGAGGGGGTGCCGCCGTTCTCGTCCAGCACCGCAATGTCCATGACGGACAGGCGCACCATGCGCCCTGCCGAGGTCACGGCACCAATCTCACCGCGCGCGGTGGTCGGCACAATCGATGCGAACACGTCGTGCTTGAAACGCTTGCCGGGATCCACGAGCGCCTCGCGGATGGGCTTGCCAGGGGTTCGTCCCATCATGCCGGAGGCGGAGAGCAGCACCCAGCAGGGATCGTCCGCAATTTCGAGGGCGAGGCCCAGGCTCTTCTTCGCCTTGGACTGCGCGGTGACTGCCTCAATGGCGACCTGCATGTCGTCCTTGGTTTTGAGCTGGGTGCGGCGGTCGGTGCCGTAGCGTTCGGCGACCTCGGCGAGCTCGTCGGAGACCAGTTCGCGCAGCGCCGCATCGGAGCCGAGGATACGCTGCAATTCCGCGATTTCCTGCTGCAGGGTGTCGCGTTCTGCTTCCAGCTCCAGGCGGGAGTACTTGGTGAGCTGGCGCAGGCGCAACTCCAGAATGTGGTTCGCCTGGGTGTCGGTCAGGTCGAAGACGGCCTTCAGCTTTTCGCGTGCCTGGGCGGTCTCATCAGATTCACGAATGATCTGGATGACCTCGTCAATGTCGAGGATTGCCACGAGCAGGCCCTCCACCAGGTGCAGGCGGTCGGTGCGCTTGCCCAGGCGGAATTCGGTGCGGCGGCGGACCACGTTCAGGCGGTGGTCAATGTACACGCGCATCAGGTCGAGCAGGCCGAGGGTCTGCGGCTGACCGTCCACGAGCGCCACGTTGTTAATGCCGAAGGAATCCTCGAGCGGGGTGTGCTTGTAGAGGGCGGCGAGCACCGCCTCGGGGTTGAAGCCGTTCTTAATTTCGATGACGAGGCGCAGACCGTTGGTGCGGTCGGTCAGGTCGACCACGTCGGAGATGCCGGTGAGCTTCTTGGAGTTGACGCCGTCCTTGATTTTTTCGATGACCTTTTCGGGGCCGACCATGTACGGCAGTTCGGTGACGACAATGCCCTGCTTGCGGGGGCTGACCTGCTCGATGGAGACCTTTGCGCGGGTCTTGAAGGTGCCGCGGCCGGTTTCGTAGGCGTCACGGATGCCTCCCAGACCCACGATGGTGCCGCCGGTGGGCAGGTCGGGGCCGGGGATGAACTTCATGATGTCTTTGAGGCTTGCCTCGGGGTGGGCGATGAGGTGGCGGGTACCTGCGATGACCTCGCGCAGGTTGTGCGGCGCCATGTTGGTTGCCATGCCGACCGCGATGCCGGTGGTGCCGTTGACGAGCAGGTTCGGGAACGCGGCGGGCAGCACGGAGGGCTGCATGAACTGGTTGTCGTAGTTCGGTACGAAGTCAACCACGTCTTCTTCGAGGTCCGCGGTGAGTGCCTGCGCGGCGGGTGCCATGCGTGCTTCGGTGTATCGGGCGGCTGCCGGGCCGTCGTCGAGGGAGCCGAAGTTACCGTGACCGTCAACGAGGGGCAGACGCAGCGCGAAGGGCTGGGCGAGGCGCACCATGGCGTCGTAGATGGCGGCGTCGCCGTGCGGGTGGAGCTTACCCATGACCTCGCCGGTCACGCGGGCGCTCTTGACGTGGCCCTTGTCGGGGCGCAGACCCATCTGCTGCATCATGTAGAGGATGCGGCGCTGCACGGGCTTGAGGCCGTCGCGGGCATCGGGGAGGGCGCGCGAATAAATCACCGAGTAGGAGTATTCCAGGAAGCTGGTTTCCATCTCGGCGGATACGTCGATGTCGACGATATTCTCTACCACATCCACCGGGTAGTCGCTGACGGCGGATTTGGATCGGCGAGCCATATATCTCCTCGTGTCGGTGTGTTTTCGCTCCTCCTATTTTAGCGGGTGGGAACGGGTCAGACGGGCTGGCGGGTCAGCGTCATCTATGGGGTGTGCCAAGGCAGTTGCAGGCAGTAACCGAAGCGTACCGGGGGGAGCGCACGCCGTCATATGCGCATGTATTAGCGTGGTCAAGTAGCATAGCCCGGCTGGAACCCTCTAAGGTAGAGGGGAGTAACACCTAACCGCCTTCATCGTGTGCGCCGACCGACGTCGCCTCATGAGGGCACCGCATGAAAGAGGTACGATGTACGCCACCACCCCCGAACGCGAGCAACTGGTCGCAGACATTAAGCATGCCGGTTTCTACCCCGACCTCGTGCTGGAAGTGGTGGATGACGCGCTGGCGGGCATGAACCCGGACGCACACTTCGTACAGCATGAAACCCACTTCTCACGCGATGATTTTCACCGCCACATCACCGTGATGGTGCTCTGCGGTGAGCACGTCATCTTTGCGCACCTGGACGACCAGCACCTTGAGGGTGACGCGCAGGGTACCGTGGCGCATGTGAGCGTGGAGGCGGTGCACCTGAGCGCCCTGAACGCGGTCACCATCAGCTACGGTTTCAGCCAGCCGCAGGCGTACAATGCCGGTAGCACCGCCCCGACTGAGATTTCTTTCCAGATTGCCTGGACCGGTTCGCTGCACATGGAGCTGGCTCCTGCCGGTTGCCAGGACCCGCAGTGCAATGCCGACCACGGCTTCACCGGCGATGCGCGCCGCGAGGACATTGCGGTGCGTGTTTCTGCGAC
>ERZ773233.1743-NODE-1743-length-12499-cov-6.722356_pt1 | contig 12499 bp, 11 predicted proteins | sample MGYA00580991_ERZ773233 | MGnify/ENA primary metagenome ERZ773233 (study PRJEB29015, sample SAMEA2738178) | human oral metagenome | biome: human oral; feature: human-associated habitat; material: saliva | place: China | collected 2161 ...
ATCATTTATTTCTATTTTTTTTACTTTTTCAAGTTTTCCAGTATTATTCAAATTTTTTACTATATTATTATTTTTATTTGTTTCAGAATTTTGAGAGTAATTATTTTGTAATTTTTCAGTTTTTGGAAGGCTGTGAACTGTAGAATTTAAAAGCGTGTCATCATTGTCTAAAAGTTCATTTTTACTGTTATCTTTTTTTCTGCCTAATATTTCTTCCATTAACGATTTTTCGTTATTTTTCATTATTTTTTACCTCCAATTCCGACAAGATTAATTTTCCAGTTTTTATGCTTTCCATCAAAGGAACTCTTGAAGGGCATACAAATTCACAAGCCCCACATTCAATACAGTTTTGAATATTAGCTGTTACCATTTTTTCATATTTTCCATTTTTATAGTAATCTGCAAATTCAAAAGGCATTAGGTTCATTGGGCAGGCTTCTACACAATATCCGCAAGAAATGCAGCTTTTACGCTCAATTTCTTCCGTGTCTAAAAATAATATTCCAGAAGTTCCCTTTACTGTCGGCACTCTAGAATCAAAAATTTCTGTTCCCATCATTGGTCCGCCAAAAATTACCTTGTCTTCGTTAGTAATTTTTAATTCCCGCACAATATGGTAAACTGGAGTTCCAAATTTTAATCTGTAGTTTCCAATATTTTTAGCTTTTTCTCCAGAAATTGTCACAATTCTTTCAGTTAACGGCTTTCCTTCAAAAAAAGCATCATAAATAGCTTTGACTGTACTTACATTGCTTACAATTACTCCCTTTTCAAGCGGAAGTTCCCCTTTTTTAACTTCTTTTCCAGTAATTGTGTTTATTAATTGCAGTTCACTTCCTTGAGGATAAATTACAGGAAGCAGTTCTATTTTTATTTTAAATTCTTCTTCATCCTGTACTTTTTCAAATATTTCAATTAATTCTTTATTATCTTCTTCAATTCCAATAACAATCTCCTTTGGATTTAATAATTTCTGTATAACCTTTAAGCCACGTAAAATCTCTTTTGTAAAGTTTTTCATGACAGAATAGTCAGAAGTTAAATAAGGTTCACATTCAGCGCCATTTATTATAAAAGTTTCTACTTTTCTGAATTTTATATCATATTTTACATGTGTAGGGAACTGCGCTCCTCCAAGTCCAACTATTCCTGCCTCCTTGATTATTTTAAAAATTTCATCTTTTTTTATTGATTTCAAGTCACGAAGCTCTCTTTTTGTCAAATCCGCTTCCTTGTTCTGAAAATCATTTGCAATAATAATTGTTTTTATCTTTTGTCCATTTGCGATGAAATGATCGACAACGTCAACAACATCTCCAGAAATTGGTGAATGAATATTGGCTGAAATACTTCCTGAAGCATCTCCGATTTTTTCATATTTTTTTACATAGTCTCCAATTTCTACTATTGGAATTGACGGGCTTCCTATATGCTGTGAAAGAGGTATATAAAAAAGGCTTGAATCCTTAATTTCCTTTATTTCAGTATTCTTTGTGAGAGGTTTCATTGGCTGGCGTTCTTTTTTCATATTTTTTTTTGCTTCTTTTTCATTTTCATCAATATCTTTGCTGAAAAGTATATTTGTTATTCGTTTAAAACTTATTCTTCTAAGCATTTCTATCTCCATTTTTATTTGTTAATTTTAATTTTTTTTTATACTCAAGACCTAGGGAGCTGACTGAGTTTAAGCAGAATAGTTATAATTTTTTAGTTCAGTCTTATTTTAGTCGGGCAAAAATCTTTTCTGAAGGCAGTAAAAAAATTAGATTAGCCTATAATCAGAAAACAAGGGGTTTTTGCCCCTCGTTCTTGAACTGATTATTGAAATTTTAATTATTTTCTGTCATAAGTTCATCTATTAGATCTTTTACATGCACAAGCTCTTTTAATCTCCATCCATTAGCTCCTGAGAAAAATAATCCGCTTTGAAGTCTACCTAGATAAGCATCTCCTAAACTGTCGGCAATACAGTATCCCACTCTGTTTGCTCCTTTTCCACGTTCACAAGGAAATACGCAGTTGCTTATACATTGAATTTTTTTCTCACCAGGTTCTAATGTTTTGATTAAATTTGTTTTTACTGCACGTCCAGGATAACCAACTGGAGAACTTACGATTACAATGTCTTCTTCCTTTGCCTCAAGCAATACCTGTTTTAAAACATCGCTTGCATCACATTCGTAAGTACCGATAAATCTTGTTCCCATTTGAACGGCATCTGCTCCAAGAGCCATAATATTTTTTATATCATTATTGTCCCATATTCCACCTGCTGCAATAATAGGAAAATCTCCCCATTTATCACGTTCTTCCTTTATTGGAGGCAAGATTGCTTCCAGCTGATGTTCAGGAGCGAATAGCTCTTCATATTTTGCACCTTGGTGTCCTCCACTTTTTGGACCTTCTACAATTACTGCCCCTGGCATTTTCCCAGCAGCCTTCCATTTTTTACAAATTATTTTCAATGCTCTGGCTGATGAAACTATCGGAACAATCTCCACGTCTGGATAATCTTTTACAAGCTTTGGAAGTTCCAGCGGAAGTCCAGCTCCTGTAACAATAATATTTGCTCCAGCCTCAAGCGCATCATTTACAACTCTTGCATAATCATTTATTGCATGAAGAATGTTGCAGGCAAGCGGTCTGTCTCCGCAAATTTTTCTTGCATTTTTAAATATTTCAAAAAGCGCTTCACGATTGTAGGCATTTTCTGTTCCAAGAGGACGTCCTTTTACAGCCTTTTTCACAAATTTCATATTTTGGTAATATCCAGTGCAGATGGCGCTTATTGTTCCAAGACATCCATTTTTTGCTACATTTCCAGCAAGTCTGTCCCAGCTGATTCCAACTCCCATTCCACCTTGAACAATTGGTTTTTCAATAAAATATTTTCCTATTTTAATTCCCTTTAATTCGATTTTTTTATTTTCATTTATTTTTTCTTCATTTAAATTTACAGAATTTTCTTTTTTTATTTCTGATATTTTATTCACTTTGATTCCCTCCAGTTTTTTTTATTTTTATTAGTAGCTGTTTTTAATAAAAATCGTATGGAGGAGCTCTGCAAATTTTTGTGTTTGAACTTATTGAAGTATAATTTAAAAGAATATAGAAAAAAATGGTATGATGAATTTGATAAAGAAAAAAATGGAAATCAATTACATATTTCAAAAAGACCATATAGTATTAATAAATTAGATGAAAAAGTATCTGAAAGTATTGATACACTGATTAAAAATGTAAAAAAATTGAAAAATGAAAATTTTCCAAATACAAAAATTAGATATATTTATGATTTAAAAAAAGATGAAACAAAAACTGATAATGAAAAGATTATGGAATCAATAAATATTTTATCTAAAATGAGCGAAGAAGATATTAAGGTTTTAAATGATTTATGGGGAATAAAAGATAAAATGAAATTAGATTTTGAAAGTGGTAATGAGAAATTTAAGGAACTTTTTGATAATATTTTTGATATATTGGAAATTTATGATTTTATCCAAGAAGATGAAAAACCTTTAAAGAAGGAGGAAGACGAGAGTGGGAATTAAAATAGAATATGAAGTGAAATTGCTAACACCAGTAAATACAGCTGAAACAGGTATAATTGGTAAAGAAATTGATGTGGAATTAAAAAGAGATAAGAATGGCAAACCGTATTTTCCAGCAAAACATATAAAAGGAATATTTAGAGGAAAAGTTTTAGAGTTTAGAAATGCTTTCGCAGGAAGCAGTGAAAAAGTTTTTGAAGAATATTTTGGAGATACTTTATCTGGAGAGAAGTTTACAGAAAAATACTTTGGAAGCGAAGGAAATAATCCTAGTAAAATTATATTTTCAGATTTAAAGTTTCAAATTGAAGACTCTAAAAAACTAAACTATAAAATTGGGAATAGATATGGTGTAAAAATTAACAGAAAAACTAGAGTGGCAGAAGATAATTCATTGTTTAACTATGAATTTGTAAAACCTAAAAATATTTTTGTAGGAAATTTTGAATTAAGTGATAATTTTTTTGAAAAAAATGAAAATGAAGAAAAGTTAGAGAAAAATTTAGAATTTTTATTAGCAAGTTTTTTACATATTGATAGAATTGGAGGTTTAAAATCAAGAGGATTAGGAAAAGTAGAAATTCGATTTACTTCTGTGGGAATTGATGAAAAATTTGTTTCTACTAAAGAAAGTAATAGATTTGAGACAATAAAAAAAATATCTGAAATTATATTAAAAGATAGATCAAAAAATTCAAACTCAAAGGAATTAGGAAAAGTAGAAAAATATACTTATACTTTGAACTTTTTGGAAGCTTCAGTACTTCAAGGAAAAGTCAGACAAAATGCAGTTGGACTGAGAAATTCTTTGCAAGGATCTTCGATAAGAGGAGCTGTTATTCAGTATGGATTGGATAATAATTTTAAAATTGAAGATTTATTGAAAATAAAAATTGCTGAAGTGAAAAAAATTGTGAAAAAAAATGGAGAGGAAAAAGAGGAATTTAAATTAGCAAGTGGATTTAAAACGAAATATCCTGTAAAAAATAATAAACCAGAAAAAATTGATAAAGCGATTAGTGTAATGAAAGAATATAAAACGTATTCTAAAGATGAAAGTGGAATAAAATTTGAAAGGGATTCGTTGTCGTTATTGAATGCGGAAGGAACGGAATTAAGTATAAAAATCGATGAAAAAACACGAACTACAAAAGAAAGCTTTTTGTTTAGTACGAAATATACAGATTTGACTAATGTAGAAACTGAAAATATAGTAATTTTTAAAGGGAATATTGAAATTCCTAAAGGATTGTTTGAAATTGGAAAGAAATATGAATTGAAAATTGGAAAATATAAAACAAAAGGATTTGGAAAAGTAGAGATTAAGTTTGAAAAATATTTTGAGAAACAAGCCATGGATATAAAAGGTAGAATTGAAAAATTGAATAGTCAAATTAAAGAAGATTTTGTAAGATTTGATGAGGAAAATAATAAAAAAAATGGAGAAAAGAGAGAAAAAATTTACTCTAAAGATGAATTATTAAAAGAAGAGAAACAAAAATTAATAACATTTGATTTTCTTTCGGATATGATTTTACCTTTCAATGAAGTTAGTAATGTAGAAAACCAGATTTTAATGTTATTTGAAGGTTTTGGAGAAAAATTAAATTTAAACAATCGAAGAACTTTTGTAAATGTAGAAAAATTGAGAGGCTATAATATCGTAAATAATATTAGAAAAATGGACGAAATAGTTATAACTCAAGGAAGTGTAATTTCTTATTGCATTAACAATGAAGATTTAGAAGACATTTTAGAAAAATTAGAGAAAATAGAAGAAGATGGAATTGGTCTTAGAAGAAATGAAGGTTTTGGAAGAGTGAGAATTTGTAGTGAGAGAATTTGAAATATATAAAACTAGTGTAGGAGAAGATTATGTATAATTTTATACCCAAAAGAAAAGAAAAAATCAAAAATAGTGGTAATTTAGAAGAAAATAAACATTTAAGTTTAGAAGAACTTTTTTTAAAAGATATTGATGAAGAAATTATAGATAATTTAGAAAAAGAAAGAATTTTAACAAAGTTTTTAGAAAATAATAAATTTAAAGAAATAATTTCTGAGATAGAAAAAGAAGAAAAAGGAATGTTAAATCTGGCTCAGTTTAAAAGATTTTATGATTTTATAAAAGAAAGAAGATTTGATTTTTTCGATGAAGGAAAAAAAGTAATAGATTTTATAGAGAAACAAAGAGAGAGAAAAATTGCAACGAAATTTTATGAGTTTGTAAGGGAAGAATTTATTGAAAACCCTTTAAGAATACAAGAAAATAAATTAACTGATGAATTTAGAATATCAGAATCCAAAAAAAATAAACAAAGCTTTCAAGTATTAGAAAAATATCTGTTATATATTTTTGGAAAGAAAAGAATGAAAGAAAAATTAGATAAAATAGAGAAAACGGAGGTAGAATAATGGATTTTTCAACATTTAAAAATAAATATATCTTAACAGGGAAAATAGTTGTTTTGAATGCTCTACATATAGGAAGTGGAAAGGAAACAGATGATAGAGATGCACCTTTTATATCACTAGATGATGATAAAAATTTTTATATTCCTGGATCAACTTTTAGAGGATATTTAAGTACAAAATTAGAAAGATTTTTAGATAGTGGAAATGGATTTAAGATTAAAAGTAATGGTGAAGAACTAAACGAAGCTGATGTAAAATTAATATTTGGATATACTAATTTGGATAAATTAGAAACTAAAATTAATGATAAGGATAATGAAGAAGATAGAAAAATAAAAGAAAATAATAGAAAAATTCAAGATAGAATAATAAGAAAATTAAATGCAAAAAATTTAGATGAAGTAAAATCTTTGGCTGGAAGAATACATGTATCAGACATGCCAGTATTAAAAGATGTCAAATATTTAACGAGAGATGGAATAAAAATTGATAGAAATACAGGAGCTACTGAAAAAAGAGCAAAATTTGATTATGATGTAGTTCCCGCAGGAACAGAATTTGAGTTAAATATTGAATTGGAAAACATAGAAAATTACCAATTAGATTTAATAGGATTAGCATTAAATGATATTTTAAAAGACAATGGTGATTTATTTGGAGGTAAAACTTCAAGAGGAATTGGAAAATGTAGATTAAAAGATTTAAAAATGAAGTATGTGACATCAGATGATAAAGAAAAATTAAAAAAATATATTTTTGAAGGTAAATTTCCATACGAAGTTAAGGAGCAGGAAAAAATATTTAAAACAGAGAATCTTAGTTTAGATTAGGAGGGAAAAAATGAGAAAAGAATTTTTAAAACTAGAAAATAAGTTGGTTTTAGAGTTAGAAATCGAACCTCTTTCTCCTTTAATCATAAAATTAGGAGATGATTCTGAAGAAAATAGCAAGAACGAAAAAAGTGAAAGTGTAATATCATTTGTAACTTCAGATTCTCCAAGAGGGAATTTAGTGGAATATGATAAAAATAAAAAAAGTAAGGATAACAGAGAAGGAGAAATATTTATTCCAGGTTCTACATTAAAAGGGTTATTTAGAGAAAAATTTAATAAAATTTATGATATAAAAAAAGAAAATGAATCAGACTTTAAAGAAAAAAATAAAAATCATAAAGAAGTTGATAATTTATTTGGTTGGATAGAAGGAGAAGAAGCTCAAAAAGGTAGAATTTTTATAGAAGATGCTTATCTTGAAAAAGAGGAATTAAGAAAAAATTTTTATTTAAAAAATATTGACGAAGCATTTAGTGAAGTAATAATGAAAAGAGACATAACTCCAATAGATCAATTTACTGGAAAAGCAGTTGTACCATTGAATTATGAATGTACGATGGAAAAATTCAAAACAGAATTGATTATAAATAATATAAGTTTAGAAGAAATAAAAAATATATTCTTTATCTTAAGAGATAGCCATTTAGGAGAAATTCGACTTGGAAATTCTAAAACAAGAGGATTTGGACAAGTGAAATTAAATATTAAAAATATGCTAATTGAAAATTATAGAGATAAAACAAAATTTGTAGTTAATTTAAAAAATTATTTTGAGATAGATTCTTTAAATTCAATAAAATTAGGAAATGAATTTTTAAGGGAAAACTTGAGGTTAAAAAAAGAGTTTAAAGAAATAAACGTAGAAAATCCAAATGAGTTTATAAAGGCACTTTTTAGAGAGGTGGAATAATGGAATTTAAAGAATTTGATAAAGAGAAAATGAAAGAAGAATTACGAAATGATGTTTATAATTTAGTTTATGTAAACTATGAAAAAGAAAATGGAATAAAAATATTTAAAAATGAAGGAAATGCTTTGAATTTATTATCTGAAAGTGATTTTGAAAATTTTTATAAGATTTACATTTTTAATAACAATTTTATGAAAACAATTTATCAATTTGGAGAAGACGATTACAGGTATTCAGAAGTAAATTCAGAAGACTTTGATGAAAATACTAAAAAGTTTAGAGAAATATTGATAGAAATTAAAGAAAATTCAGGTAAGAAAAAAATTAATCGTTTAAAAGTTTTAACTGGAGAAAATAAAATAACTAAAAAAGAAATTATACAATTTTTAGAATTTTTAGGGGGTGAGAAAGATGAGAGGGAAAGTAATTAAAATGGATAGTTCTACAAAAGAAGTAGAGATAGAAGTTAAAGGGAAAGTAGAAAAATATGAAAATGTAGGTAAAAAAAATTTTATTCACAAAAATTTTGAAGTTGGAGATACAATAGAATACAACATTAAAGGTGTAAATTTTGATTTTGTAAAGAAGGTTCCTGAAGAAGAAATAAGAGAAACAAGAAATAATTTTTCAAATCATAGAGATAATAGAAATTTTAATAAAAAATATAATTCAAAAGAAAAGGAACCAGTAAAAGTGAAACAGTATCCATATAATTTTGTTTCTCTTAAAGACAAAAATGATGTTGTGGATAGAGGAGAAAGAAAATTAGGAACAAATACTGGAAAATTAGTTTGTAAACTTAAAAATAAAACTCCCTTATTTATTATGGGAGAAAGTGAACAAGATAGTAAAGGACATACTAAAGAACGGTTTTATAGAGAAAAAGGAATACCTATAATTCCAGCAAGTTCTTTAAAAGGTGCAATAAGAAATGTAATAGATGTTTTGACAAATAGTGTTATTAGAAATGTAGAGGATGAAAAATTAGAACAAAGAATTGGTGCAGGGAAATTTGAATCTGTATTTGGAATAATAGAATCCCTTCCAGAAAATGGTAAAAATGGAGTAATTGTTGAAGCAGAAAGAATAAAAGTTAAGACGAAAGAAAAAATAGAAATTGAGCATAAAAAATTTAATTTTGAAGATAATGGTAAGAAATTTTCAAAGAAATATAACAATAAAGATGGATTAATAGAGAGAGTAAAATTAAAAGATTCGATTTATAATTTAAAAGAAACAGAAATTAAAATAAAACCTGGTGTAACAACAGTAGAAAAATTGATTACCAATTTTGAAGAATATAAAAATTATTTAGCAGATAATGAAAATGGAGTTCAGGGAGTATTATGGTTTTCATCTCCAATTTTTGGAAAAATATATGAAAAATTATTAATTCCTAAAAAAAATGGTAGAAAATTTGAATTTTCAAAAGAAGAATATGAAGATTTTAAGTATATAATAAAACAAAGAGCAGAAAGAATAAAAAATGGAAAAGATATAAATTCAAGCACATTTTATTATGATAAAAATTTAGAAAAAGGGGATCCTTTATTATTTCAACAGAAAGATGTAAAAATAGCAGAACATTTAGCTTTTTCCGAAATTCCACGATTGAGATACAAATTTTCTCCATTGGATTTAGTTCCAGAAGAATTTCGTCCAGGTGATTCATTAAAAAATTTATCTTTTTCAGAAAGATTATTTGGTACAACAGGAGATACTACAAAAAAAGATGAAGAGAAGAAAGATGAGTTAGTTGCACTTTCTGGAAGAGTATTTTTTGAAGATGCTAAAAATTATAAATCTGAGATGATAGATAATGGAAATCCAGTTACTTTAAAAGCATTTGGGGAGCCACACCCTACTTTAACAACCTTTTATTTAGATAATATTGAGAAAAATTATAATGAAAATAAAGGTGTTAGTATTCGAGGTAGAAAATTTTATTGGCATCATAAGGAAAAAATTGGAAAACCTTTTTCAGAATATAGGAAATCAGTAGAAATGCCAAAAGATAAAAATGGACAAAATAAATTTGCATATAATTCAAGTTTAGAGTTAATGGATATAAACAATGAATTTGAATTTAATGTTAATTTTGAAAATTTAACGGATGAAGAGCTGGGAGTATTGATCTATGCTATAGAGCTTGAAGATGGATTATTGCATAAAGTAGGTAAAGGGAAAGCCTTTGGATTTGGAAGTTGTAAAATCGAAATAAAAGAATTTTTATTGGAAAATAAAGATAAATATAAAGATTTTTTGATTGAACCTTTTGAAAAAGAAAGTAAAAAAGAAGACTATATTAATAAAGCAAAAGAAAAAAGATATTTTGATGAAAATAGAAAAAATATTAAAGAATTAAAAGCAATACTTTCTAAAACAAATGATTTAGATTTTAGTGAAAGTCCATTTCCTGAAGATATTAACAAAAAAGGAGAAACGAATAGTTTAAACTGGTTTGTTAATAACAAAAAAGGAGATAGAAAGATAGTTTTATTATCTATATTGGATAAAAATCCAAAATAAAAATTTAAGGAATGATTGTAATTACTTATATCTTAAATTACGTGTTATGTTTAATATAAGAAATTAAGGATATTTTTCTAGCGGAACAGTTTTCAAGCTGTTTCACTAGAAAAAGATAAATATAAATTAAAATTAACAATAAGAGGAGTATACAATGAAATATTCTATTTTAAAATTTATAACAGATAAAGAATACAAATTAAGGGATTTAGAAAAGCTGAGAGGTTTTTTAATTCAAAAATATGAAGGAAATACAATATTTCATAACCATGTTTCGGGAAATTTTGATTATTCCTATCCAAAGTTACAATATAAGCTGATTAAAAGGAATTTAGCAATAATGGCTATTGAGGAAGTTTGTGATCTAAATTCAAAAATGTTTGAAGAAATTGAGTATATTGATATTTTTGGGAATATGTTTTTTGATATAAAAAAAGAACTGGAAATAAAAAATGAAGATATTGTTTATTCAAAAGATGAAATGTTTGACTACAAATTTGTTTCTCCCTATCTTCCTTTAAATCAGAAAAACTTTCGGAAATTTTTGGATGGAGAATATGATTTGAATAAAGCTATAACAAATAATATACTTGAAGTGCTTAAAGGATTAGGAATATGGCTTAAACCAGATGAAAAAATATATGTTAGTCAGGACTTGAAAATAAATAAGAGAGAGTTAAAAGATGTGAGTATGGTAACTTTTGATGGAAAATTTTCTACTAATATAAAGTTTCCGGATTATTTTTCTATAGGGAAAAGGAAAAGTATAGGTTATGGAACATTTGTAATTGATAAAGCTAAATAGATATGATATAATGAACATGGTAATTGTTACCCTATCTTTATATTTTAATTGTAATTTCTTTTACTTGCAAAGTAGCTAAAATAAAGGAATTGGGAAATAAAAAAGTTACGGAAACAGGTGAAAAAACAATAAAAATCTTGTCATATATCTGTTAATTTTAATAGAGTTAGATTCTCAAAAAAACTCTATAAGAGTTGAAAATAAAGAGTCTGCTCTGTAGAACGGATAAAAGAAGAGAATCCAGTAGAATAAGGATTGAAACCGGTAACAAATACCCCGCTTTTATCATATACCTTTTGAATAAAAGAAGAGAATCCAGTAGAATAAGGATTGAAACTTGAGCAATAAATATCATTTTATTATTCTCAACGCTTATTATAAAAGAAGAGAATCCAGTAGAATAAGGATTGAAAAAAGAAAAGATTTGGAAATTTGGCTTGAAAAAAATAAAACGAAATATACTGATGAAATTTATGGAGATTTAATCTATGAAAATTATAATATCGCCAAGCAAAACTAAAAAAATTAACAATTTGCCAATAAAAGATAGTGGCTCTTTGACTCAAAAAGAGCCTTTGTATCTAAAAATAACGAATGAAATTATTGAAAAAATAAAAACCTTTTCTGTAGAGGAAATTGAGAAAAAATTTAAATTGAAAAGTGAAAAGGCACAAAAGTTATCGGAATTTTATCAAAATTATGAAAATGAGAAAAGTGGAAATGCTTTGGCAAGTTATACTGGTGTTGCGTATAAGGCTATAAAGATTGAAATATTTGATAAAAATGATTTTGAATATTTGGAATCGCATTTAGTTATCTTATCTGCTTTATATGGTATTTTGACTCCTTATACAAATGTGAAGGAATATCGGCTTGATATGACAAATTCAATTTTTGAAAGCAAGTCGCTTTATGAGGTTTGGAAAACTAGCGTGAATGAATATTTTGAACAGGAAGATGTTATTTTAAATCTTGCCTCAAAGGAATATTCTAAACTTATAAACCCTGATAAATTGATTGATTTTGAGTTTTGGGAAGATTCAAATGGGAAATTAAAGCAAGTGAGTACAAACTCGAAAAAAATGAGAGGATTTACTTTAAATTATATTGTGAAAAATAAGATTAGTGATGTGAAAAAATTGAGAAATATTACTTTGGATGGGTATGTTTTTAATGAAGAGATGTCAGATGAGAGAAAATTTGTTTATGTGAAGGGATAATGTTGGATTTATGATTTTTATGAAGTTTTGAAGGAATATATATGAATAAATTAATTTTGATTTTTTTATTTTTAGGAATTTTAGGATTTTCAAAAGATGAAACTTTAATAAAAGAGAAGAAAATATCTGAGGGGAAAAGAAAATTCTTATCAAAATTTTCTGAGCAAAAAATCCATGAAACAGAAGTTGAAAATCTGATAGATTATAATTATATTTGTATTTTTAATAAT
>ERZ773233.1749-NODE-1749-length-12473-cov-7.298760_pt1 | contig 12473 bp, 13 predicted proteins | sample MGYA00580991_ERZ773233 | MGnify/ENA primary metagenome ERZ773233 (study PRJEB29015, sample SAMEA2738178) | human oral metagenome | biome: human oral; feature: human-associated habitat; material: saliva | place: China | collected 2161 ...
CGTGTAGCCATGGATATCACATCCAAGCCACCGGGAACAATTGAGTGGGAATAAAATCTAATAATCCCTGTACATTAGTTGAAAGATGTACAGGGATTTTTTCTTATTAAAAAACAAAAGTGATACAATGTATTAGTAGCAATAAGAGGGATAAATAATTATGTTAAAAAACCCAAGATGTTTATATAAAGCGAATATAAATAGTTTTCTTAATAGTAAATGTACGGAAATCTTAGGAATGTTATTTGAAGGGTATCATGGTGATACACTTACTACAACAAGAGAAGCTTGGCTAAACGAGATAGAGATTCTGCAAAATCAACTATTGCCATGGAAGTACGCTAACGGTCAGATTATTTTCGAGTATGATATTCCACGATTAGGGAAAAGAATTGATGTAGTACTACTATTAAAAGGAATTATTTTTTGTCTTGAGTTTAAAGTTGGTGAATCAAAGATTATTGAAAATGATATTGACCAAGTCCTGGACTATGCTTTAGATTTAAGGAACTTCCATAAATTTAGTGAATCTAAGGTAATCGTTCCAATTTTAATTGCGACAAAATACCAAAAACATTCTTCAATCATCCAGAAATCTGTATATAACGATAAAGTACTGAATCCACTTGTGACAGGTGAAGGTGGTATTCAGGAGCTTATAAACAAAGTAATAAGTTTATATCCAAATGAAGAAGATATAGATAGCAACTGGCTTATAAGTCCTTATGCACCAACACCAACAATTATAGAAGCAGCTAGAACACTTTATGAAAGTCATTCTGTAGAGAACATCACAAGACATGAAGCTGATAAGGTTATGACTGATACTACAATTGCATACATTCTTGATGTTATCAAACATAGTAAAGAAAATGGTGAGAAGAGTATTTGTTTTGTAACTGGAGTTCCGGGTGCTGGAAAAACATTGGTTGGTTTAGATGTAGCTGTAAAGCAGACATACCTAGGGACTGATACACCAGTCTTAGATGAAGGTGCGATATATCTATCGGGGAATGGTCCTCTAGTTGCAGTACTGAATGAGGCTTTAGCTCTTGATAATTATACAAAGTGTAAAGCTAGAGGTGAGAAGAAGAATAAATCTGACTCCAAGCGAGAGGTAAGTAAGTTTATACAAATCATTCACCGATATAGAGATACCATGCTTGCAAAGATCAAAAATCCTGTTGAAAATGGTGTACTAGAAATTGATGAAGAAAAAGCTGTAAAGATGCAAGATGCAGGATATGGTGAAGTTGAGCATGTTGCAATTTTTGATGAAGCACAAAGATCTTGGACGCATGAAAGATTATCGAATTATCTAAAACGAGGAGGAACATACGGAAATAAGCTTAAGGTTCCTAATTTTCCTATGTCTGAAGCATCCTTTCTAATTTGGTCACTTGATCAACGCGAAGACTGGGCAACTATTGTATGTCTAGTGGGTGGTGGACAAGAGATCAATACAGGTGAAGCAGGAATTTCAGAATGGATTAAATCATTGAATAAAATCTTTACACATTGGAAAGTATATATTTCGCCAAAATTAACAGAAGTAGAATATGCAGAAGGACAAGTCAATGAACTGCTAAAACATAATCCAAATGTTACTTACTCTGATAGTTTGCATTTAGGAGTTTCTTTACGTTCTTATAGAGCAGAAAAGTTGTCTGCTTTTGTACATGCACTTTTAGATATCAATGATAATGCAGCTTCCATTTTTGCAGAGATTAAAGATAAATATCCGATTGTATTAACAAGAGATATGGAAAAGGCTAAGAAATGGCTGCAAAGTAAAGTGAGAGGAACAGAAAGAACAGGCGTTCTAATTAGTAAAGAATCTGCAAGATATAAACCATTAGGTATTCATGTATTACCATCTGGAGATGAGAACGCAGTACATTGGTTCCTTGAAGACAAACAAGATACAAGATCGTCTAATTACCTAGAAGATGCCGCAACTGAGATTCAGGTTCAAGGATTAGAATTAGATTATACATGTCTTCTGTGGGATGCAGACATGCGTTATGAAAACGGTAAGTGGCATTTTTATCGATTCAATGGAAAAACAGCATGGAAAGAAATATTGTCAAACACAATATCAAGTTCGGAACGTATTAAATATATGTTAAATGCGTATAGGGTACTTCTTACTCGTGCTAGAGTAGGGATGGTTATTTGTGTGCCAGAAGGTAACAGTACCAAGAATCCTAATGGTTATTGGGAAGATAGTACACGATTACCAGAGTATTATGATGGTACTTACGAATATTTAAGAAGTTTAGGAATCGAACAGATTTAATGTTATGAAAACAATAAATGTAGTAGCTGCAGTAATACGAGATAAAGATAAAGTGCTCGCAACTGCAAGGGGATATGGGGATTATAAAGGTTTCTGGGAGTTTCCTGGAGGTAAGATTGAAGAAGGTGAAACACCAGAAGGTGCACTAGTAAGAGAAATCAAAGAAGAACTGGATATCAATATAAAAATCAACAACTATATTGATACAGTTGAGTTCGACTATCCAGTATTTCATTTATCAATGAGATGTTATTTTTGCAGTATACTATCTGGTAATTTAACACTAAAAGAAGCGGAAGATTCTAGATGGTTAAACAAGGAACAACTTGATTCAGTAAAGTGGCTTCCAGCTGATATAGCAATAGTAGAATGTATCAAAGAAGCAATTTAGATGAAAGCTAGATTTAGATTATCGTAATTTAAAATCATTCTAAGTCTATTATTGTTATTCTTTCATGTACTTAATAAAATTATTTTGAAGATTATACAATAATAAGCGCAAAATATGATTAAAGTTTAGATAGAGGAGAAAATAATGGAATCAACAGAATTTATTAAAGAATCAATTGCTACACTTGGTAGAACTTGGTATGGAGAACTAAAAGTAAAAATCTTAGGAGAATATTTGAAATTTTCTTTTTTAAATGAAGAGGAAATTTCATTAAGTATTTTTTCTGAAAAGATTAATGATTATTTTGAAAAATTATCACTAAAAACAGGTAGTAATTTTGAGTCAATTATTAAACAATACTTATCAAGTTGGGATGCAATGGTAGGGAAATATATTGCTAGAGAACATGTCACAAAAAAGAACGAGGCACCTTTACCGCTTCCTAGATCTAGAAAATATTATAACTATGCAATGGAAATCAGAAGAACTAGAAGCATTACAATGAGACAATTAGTAGATTATTCAAGAATTATGATGTGCTTATACTCTTCTGTTATTGATAGTAATAACGAAGTGATTGATGATTTTGATTATTCAGCAAATTTTATTTCTCTTGAAAAAATGATTGCATGCATGAAAGAAGAGAAATCTAGCGCAATAATGTTTAAGAAAAAGCAATTTGATATCGAAGATTTATATGGCTTAGATACGGGAACATTTATTATTACAATGATAATGTATTGTTTTATAAAAGATAATCAAGTAGAAGGAGAACTATAGAATGGCTAAAGAAATAATTGTGAAGACAAGTGAGGAAATATTAAAATTTTTAGATCAAAATAATGTTCTTGAAATTGTTCAACGAAATGCTAAGAAAAAGTATAAGGAATTTATAAGAATAACTTTAAAAAATAGTACAAAAGAGGAGACAAAAGATACAGTCTCCAAAATTATTGAACAGCTCACCAAAAATAAAAATCTATTGGATAGTAATATAGTTAAAATAAATAATATTGCTAAGCTTCAAAATCTAACAGCAATTATGAGTAGTTTAAATCTATGCGCTACATGTATTGGTTTCGCAATTATGTATGCAAAACTTGAGAAACTTAGTGGACAAATTAATCAATTAATGAATGTCGTGAAGCAAGAACATGAAATACAAACAGACTTTGAATTTAAAAAAGTTATAGCTGAATATCGTAACATGCTAGACTGTAGAAAAACTAGAAAATATTATACAGAAGAGCAAATGAGAAAGCTGGTCGATGATGAGTACAATGTTATATGCATGTTGATAGAAGTATTTATTAAGGAACTATCTACTGAACCAGAAGGTTTAATTTTCTCAATATATTCATTAGCTTCAATGTTGTCTATATCACTTAGATATTTTGATGAAATTTATTATTTCAATAATAAAGAAGTGATTGCAGATGGAGATGTATGGCATTCATCACATAGTAATTGGATGAGTGTATTTGATAAATTAACTGCACCGGAGTTTATTAAGAAGATTCAAGATCATGGCATCTTTGACTTAAATTTATCAACTGAAGAAACTGATATGTATTATATTAGTCTGTATGATCAAGCAAAGAGCATGGTTGAAGATATTTCAGATAATCAAAAATTGATTCAACTATTGGATAATCAGGAAGTACTTACAGAAGTCAAAGCAGATATTAATCAAAGCTTAGTAGATGAAATTGAACATACAATAAAGGAAGTTCCAGAAGCATTAGAACAGGAAGAATTTGTTGAGACATATCAAGAAACAATGAAACAAATGGGACTTGCGGTATAGAAAGGCATAACTTTGCATGGATATTGATGTAAAAAATGCATATACAAAAGTACTTGAATCTTGTAATGCAAGTCTTTATGACACATTTGTAAATGACATCTATAGTTTCATAAGATATATATCTAAAGAAAATGCTGAGGAGAGATTCACAGAGTTTTGTAATATTTATATTCAGAAGAAATTTGATTTTGATATGCAGAGATATGTGAATCAAAAGTTCTTTATACCAATGATATTTAAGTATGCGGGCACAACATCAATCATAGCGGCTGATATAATATCATTTTTTACTATTCTAGGAAAATATTACCTATTTAGTAAATTTGATAAGAATGATATTGATCAAAAGAAATGTAGAGATGCCTTACTACAAATAAATAGTTTTAGTAAAGTTGAAGCAGATATATCTACGATACAGAGTAAAAAGGAAAAAGAAGTCAAAGAAAATATAGAGCATGCAGATGAAACCGAACAACATGAAGAAGAGATAACTGATGAACCAGAAGAAACATTAGAGGAACTTTTAGATAAACTACATTTATTAATTGGATTGAATGGGGTAAAAGAAGAAGTTGATCAAATGATTCGCCTAATTCAACTGCAAAAAAAAGCAAAGGAATTTGGTGAAAAAAATATTCCTTTGTCATTACATTTAGTATTTTACGGTAATCCTGGAACAGGGAAAACTACGGTATCAAGATTAATTGCAAAAATTTATAAATCTCTTGGTGTATTATCCAAAGGACAACTTGTTGAAACTGATAGAGGTGGACTTGTTGGTGGGTACGTTGGACAAACTGCAATTAAGACACAGGAAATAATTGATAAAGCAATGGGTGGAATTTTATTCATTGATGAAGCATATGCATTGACTCATGGAAAAGGTGAGAATGATTTTGGACAAGAAGCAGTTGATACAATCCTAAAAGCAATGGAAGATCATCGTGATGATTTTATAGTTATTGTTGCTGGTTATCCGGAATTAATGAAGGAATTTATTGCATCTAATCCTGGATTAAAATCAAGATTTAATCAGTACATTAATTTTGAAGATTATACGCCGAATGAATTAAAGGAAATCTTCTTGCTATATTGTAAGAATCAAAATTTGATTTTGGGTGAAAACTGTGATGAATATCTAATACATCATTTCCAAGAACTATATGATAATCGTTCAGAAGATTATGCAAATGGTCGTGATGTTAGAAATTATTTCGAAAAAGTTATTAAGATGCGAGCTAACCGTCTTAGTCCAAACTTAAATACAATTACACTTGATGACTTTAGGACTATAGCACTATCTGATTTAAAAAATGCATCAAATATGAAAAACAGTGAATGGTGAAAGTTTTAATATTATTATTCTTATAAATAAAAAGGAAGATACCTGACTAACACTAGTCTAGTATCTTCCTTTATTCATCTTGTTCTTATATATTCAATTCTTTGGTAGAATCTTTTTAATTACTTTTGCTTTCTATCTTGTTAAATAGTTTTTCTAAGAATAAGATGCGTTTATATATTGTTTTTCTCATAATCTACATCTCCTATCTATGATTAGTTTACACTAACTAACTGGTACTTGCAAGTATCTTGCTTGTAATAAAATTAAACTACAGGTTTATTGTTTAGGAGGGTTGTGGTAAGTAGAATAATAACTGTACCAAGAAAGATGGTGTCAAAAGTGAAGATACTGTAATATCCCGGTGTAGAGGGTTTACTCAACCTGCTGGGGTATCTGGAATAAAGCTCGGGGCTAAGAGAAAGGATACTTTCTTACGGCTGGCCGCATCGAAGTAGTAATACTAGATGAAGGGTGCAATTCCTGAAAGTAACAGATGGCACACATCATTGTGCAATATAGTCCAGAATACATATCGGTGGAACAATAGAGGGTTGCTTGAATAAAGCACCTGAATCTTAGTTAGGTATATATTGGCGTTATATACAAACCTAAGAATAAGCCAACAATCCACTCTGTCGTGAAGCGAAGAAATTCGTGTATAAGATATGGAAGTAGATTCTCTTAGTAGCCTAGAGACAGGTTCTGAGTCAGAAAAAGGAAGATCACAGAACAAATGCTGAAGAGTTGGGTGAAAGGTGTGGGTAATCAATCCCACCAGAGCTTCGTGATGAAAGTCTAGGGAAGAGATGCAAGGAATTGCTAACCTTGCACAGCCTCTTTTCTCTCTGTAGGATAACAATATTTTTGCAATGATGATGTAGGGTGAATAAAAGCCCATTACAGTGTTTTCACTTTTAACATCACATTGGTATTTACATGCATGTCAAAGGATGGTATATTGATATACCATCTTTATGGAATATATTGGAGGTGATGGAGTTATGAATTATCCTATCGTTAGTTTAAGTGCTACTGGTGATAACATTCGTCGTTTGCGAAAAGAACGTAAAGTGAAGACCAGTGAGCTAGCAGATTACCTTGGTTTTTCAGACGTACAGGCAGTTTACAAGTGGGAACGTGGAGAATGTTTACCAACATTAGAAAACTGTTTTGCGCTAAGTAAATATTTGCATGTACAAGTAGAAGACATCTTGGTCTGCATGGACGAGATGCCTTCTTTATTTTTGTGCCTAGGTATATAATTGAGAAAAGAAAGTTCATTGAATATTGGACAGGGAGAATAGAATATGAAAATCGAATTTGAGAATGAGAATAAAGTGGCTCTAGAAGATTTTAATAGCGACTATTTTAATGCAAGGGGTGCTGAACTCTATCGTGATGAGGAGTACGAAACTGCTATTGAATATTATCGTATAGCAGCGGCAATGGGGAATGTGCAATCACAAGCGAACCTTGGCTATTGTTATTACTATGGTAGAGGTTGTGAGCGGGATCTTAAACTTGCGTATGCGTATTTTAAGATGGCTGCACGCTTTAAGAATACAGATGCTTTATATAAGTTAAGCACGATGTATGAACATGGTAAGGGTGTAAAGAAAAATGATGAGATTGCGGAATACTATCTAATAAATGCATTTCAATCTTTAAACGAATTGCCAGAAGCAGCTAGATTAGAGTATCCAAGCGTATTATTTTCGATGGGCAAGAGATTCTTAGCAATTGGGGAAAAGGAAGGCGACTTCGAAGTGGCGTACACTCTTTTGAGAGGTGCTCAAGAAGGCTATGAATTCCAAATCAGTCAAGGATGTCATTACTATGAGAAGATGTTAAAGGAAGTTGATGAAATTTTGAAGAGAGATTGTTTCGATTCTTATTGGGATGAAGATGAAGAAGAGACATTTTTTAATTAAGTTTAAGGAATAAAACATGACACAAAGAGAAAGAATGAACCAGGGTCTTGTATATGATCCATTTGATGAAGAAGTAGCTGCGTTTCAAAGAGAGTGTATGGAATTACTATATGACTTCAATCTAACAAGACCCAATGAACTAGAAAAGCGTCAACAATTACTCAAATCTATGTTTGGTAAGATTGGAGAGGGTTGTTATATTGAACCACCACTACATTCTAACTTTGGAGCTAGACATGTATTTATGGGTAATGATGTATATGCAAACTATAATTTAACGCTTGTTGATGATGGAAACATTTATATTGGTGATAATGTGATGTTTGCACCAAACGTGATTGTTGCGACTGCTGGACACCCAATTATACCGGAATTACGGCTAAGAGGATTACAGTTTAACAAGGATGTACATATTGGTAATAACGTTTGGATAGGTGCAGGTGCCATTCTTATGCCAGGTGTAAGTATTGGAGATAATACTGTTATTGGTGCTGGAAGTGTTGTTACAAAAGATATTCCAAGCAATGTTGTGGCAGTGGGTAATCCTTGCCACGTACTTCGACCAATAGGTGAGAAAGATCAAAAATATTTTTATAAAGATGAAGAAATTGATTGGGAGAATTTGTAATACGATATTATTTATGCAGCAGTTTAGTTGATTATTCAAAGATGGAACTTCACAATGAGTTTCATTGGATTGAAGATCTACTAAAACATATATCATTTCCATGCCATGCATTACTGGTTGCGTCTTCACCTGATGATATCGAAAAGACAAGACGCTATGCACAAGAGATTGTGGATGTCATGAATAAACACAATCTTTGCTTATCTGGATTTGATGTCTTAGATCGTACGAGTGCAAAATCTACTAAAGAGCTTATTGATAAGGCAGATATCATTATCGCAATGGGTGGCCATGTTCCAACACAAAATACGTTTTTCCAAGAGATTGATTTAAAGAAATATCTTCAAAACTTTAATGGAATTTGGATTGGCAGTTCTGCCGGTAGTATGAATAGCGCAACTCTTGTATATGCACAACCAGAGCTAGAAGGTGAAGTCATTGATTCAATGTATCAGCGCTTTGTTCCTGGATTAGGGTTAACAGAAAAGATGATTCTTCCACACTATTCTTCATGGAAGAATGAAGTGATAGATGGTTTTCGACTTTTAGAGGATGTTACCTATCCTGATAGTCAAGGACATACCTTCTATCTAATGGAAGATGGTAGTTATGTACTTGGTGATACTGAAGAAGAGATAGAAGAAGTTGTAGGTGAATACTATATTCTTCGTGATGGGATAATTGTTCAATAATGTATATAAAATGAAATGGTATCCAGCGTTGGATACCATTTTTGAATATTAGAATTTTGTAACGAAGTATGGATATAGAAATGACTTCTCTGTATGTGCAGGAGGTTCTACTTCAATGAGTGCCCTTTGGTAAGCATTGACAATCTTCGTACCACTTGCGTGGATAAGCTCTCTTTGGAATTGTCCATACTCTTGGTGTACATGTCCATGTACCATGTATGCAGGTTTATACTTATCTAGTAGTTCATTAAAACATGCATAACCTGAATGTGGCAAATCGTCCATATCTCCATATCCTTCTGCTGGTGCGTGTGTTACTAGGATATCAACTCCTTTGGAAATCCAAAGGCTTGGCTTGAGTTTGTTGATGCGTTTTTGCATCTCGGATTCGGTATACATGAATGGTGATTCATTATACTTCATACATCCACCTAAACCGGCAATACGCAATCCCTTGTATTCATACACACGACCATCGATGTCGACACATCCTTCTGGCGCATGGCGTAGGTACGCTGTATCGTGATTGCCATGAACGTAGAAGAGTGGTTTATTTGCGACTGTCACAAGGAATTCTAGGTATCTCGCTGGTAAATCTCCACAGGAGATAATCAGATCGATATCTTTTAATTTATTTGGTGTGTAGTAATCGTATAGATATGGATCTACTTGATCACTTATGATTAGAATCTTCATCTGTAGTTTTAATCTCCGTTAATTCATCTCGTGGAATATTGTTGGAAGAAAGTTCTCCTACAATATTATTGTTTAACCAGTTGATACGAATAATATCTAATGGTTGTAAGCTGTTATCTGCTTCTACAATTTGCTTGCCGGTACGGGTTTCGATTGGACCGGTAAATGGTACGATAGTACCTTCTTTCATTGCAGTAATAAAGTGATTCATAGTACGTAAAATTGCTGCTGATGTGGAAGATGGTAGATAGAGTTCTTCTACACCAGAAGACAAACCTAACCAATAGCTTTGTTCACTGATTTCCTTGTGTGTCAAAATATCCTGTACAAGTAAATCATAGAAGAGTGACCAGTTATAAATAGGTGCTGCTAGACATTCTTCTTGCGATTCTGAGAATCGGTATAAACCTGGCTTATGTGTTGTAGAACGATTATCCATGATAATTGCATTTAGACATGGTTCTTTTAGGATATGTACTTTTGCGTCTGGAGAAGTCCAGGATACACCAAGTGCGAAGGCGTTGAGTTCAATCAGAGATACTTCATTATCATATGGTATATAGCCAATAAGACGTTGCTCATGTACCATACCTGCTAAGATACCCATTAAGAAGAATAACTCATAACTACGTAATGCATAGGTATTAATAATGTGTGATACAAGAGGTGTACAGTGATTCATAAACTTATGGTCTGGATAGTCTGTTGCAGCCTTTAGCGTATCTTTTAGTAAGAGTGGGCTTGTTGTAATAATCCACTCATGTTTTTGACATGCTTGTTGGATAATTTGTTCTGTTGTTTTTGTGTCAGAACAACCTGTATAGGCAGTGGTATTGAGTACACCTTCGTAACGATTGTTTAGATAGGTTCTACCACATTCGATGATGGCTGTCTGTAAATCGTTTAAATCGCTAGATGGATATAAGAATGCAATCGTCAGTGGGTCGGATTCAGAATAATATGGTTTGCGGAAGTTGAGTAGAGAAAGGATTGATTGTGATTTTGTCTTTGCTTTATATTCAAGACTTACATTACTTTCGCTACGGTTAAATTCTTTTAAAATACGCTCAATACGATGCTGTAGAATAATTCTGTTTTTATCTAGCAAACTATCAAATGTAAAAATCGATAAATAGATTAAGAAGGCATCTGAGATGTTAAAGGATGGTTGATTTTGCGTAATGTCCTTTGTGACTAGTTCGAAACGATAGAAAGCACCTTGGAAGGTATGAACTAAGTCCTGCGGCCATTTTGTTTCAAGGTTTTGTCCTAGCATATCTGCTAGAAGTTGATAACTTCCAGGGATTGTAAAGCATGGTGTATATAAATTTGTAACTTTTTGGAATCTTAAGAATTCTTCGTATACCTGCATTTCTTGTGAATCATTATGCACAGGCATAATACGAGTAATTTCTGCCATGATAGAAGGGGCTTGCAAGTACTTCAATACAGATACACGTTTATTACCTTCTTTTACATAGAATGCATGCATGTATTCATATACTTGGATTGGTTCACGAATACCTTCTTCAATTTGTGCATCGTAGAGTCTTGACCACTTGGTCGCAAATTCAGTATCGTCATCTAAAGTTGGCATCCAATTCTCTGTGAAGGATGCAGCTCTTGAGGAAGTAATTGTACCTACCACAAGATCTAATGGAATTTCTAAGATTCCCACATATACTTTTGGTAAATCACTAAAAATACTGTTATCTAAAACAGCTAATGTTTCTGTATCTGCTTTGCCTTTTTTGCGTGCTAATGTGTATTCAGAAAGTGACATAAGTACCATCTCCTAGTGGTATTATTATACTTGAATATTCAGTTATGGTCTAATTGCAAACTTACATATATAATCACTAAGAAGAGGAAAGATATATGGCAGAATTTGTTCGATATACATCTGTGTTAGGAGATATTACAATTGCAATCGAAAACGATATGCTTATCGGCTTATGGTTTGATGGACAAAAATACGATAGAGCAAATATACAAGGGGAATTTACGCAAGTTATTTCGAAAACTGCAAAACAAACGATACAGTGGTTAGATGAATATTTCCAAGGAAAACATCCTAAGATGAATCTCAAACTTTCTCCTAAGGGAACTGTGTTCCAGCAAGTTGTGTGGGAATGCTTGTTAACAATTCCATACGGAGAAACGAGAAGTTATAGTGATATAAAAGAACTTGTTTGTAGTAAGTTAGGAAAAACATCCATGTCAAACCAGGCAATCGGAACAGCCGTTGGTCATAATCCAATCTCAATTATTACTCCATGTCACCGCGTGATTGGAAAAGATGGCAGTCTTCATGGATACGCAGGTGGTTTAGAAAGAAAGAATTGGTTATTACAACACGAAAAAACGGCTGAATAATCAGAACTTATTTTAAAAAATATATAAAATCATTATCCAGAGTATCAATTCAATACAACATTAGATAGCGACATCAGTGACTGATGTCGTTATTTTCATATTTGATACGAGTGAAAATATTGTGAAATGTCTGCATATCATTTGACGATGCAGGGAATTTTCTTTTAGAATAGGGTACATTGTCGAAAGGAGTTAAATGATATGAAAAAGAAAATAAATACGATTGTAGGATCAATTGGAGCGTTTGTTGGAGTCTTCGTTTTCATCACTTATATCCCACAGATTATTGCAAACTTGAATGGTATAAA
>ERZ773233.1760-NODE-1760-length-12433-cov-3.891259_pt1 | contig 12433 bp, 10 predicted proteins | sample MGYA00580991_ERZ773233 | MGnify/ENA primary metagenome ERZ773233 (study PRJEB29015, sample SAMEA2738178) | human oral metagenome | biome: human oral; feature: human-associated habitat; material: saliva | place: China | collected 2161 ...
CCCAAAATCCCAGTTAATATTCTATCTGTCTCTTTTAGACTTTCTTCTTCTCCCTCAGTTATTAAGCCATCTTTTAACATTTTAGGATTCTTTATTTTCTTATTATATATAAAATATACTTCTGTTTGGTCTCCAAGATGTTGTTTTATTTTTTCAATTGTTCCAGTATTTTCTTTATCTCCACTTTGTGGTGGATTTGGTGTTGCACTTATATAAAAAACTGCATGTGATTTTTTTACTGCTTTATTTATATTATCTAAAACTAATTTTTCATTTCCTTCAATACCTGGAAGGTCTAAAAGGCAAATTTTTTCATTATTATACTCTATTTCATATCCTGTAACATCTCTTGTATAATCTGATCTTCCATCACCTATTATTTTTCCATCACAATATTTTTCAAGTTCTTCATTAATTTTTTGAATTTCTTCATCTAAAAGAATAATTTTCTCATCATATTCATTTATTTCATTATTTTTAGTGCTTTCTATTGTTTTTCTATCTTTAGTTATCTCTTCAATTTTTTCAGTAATTACTTTTTCATTTGCTTCTACTTCTATTATTTTTATACCATTTTTATTGATTTCATCTTTTATAATTGAAAATTTTTTTTGTTCTGGCAATCTTTTTAGTAGCCATAGAATAAAATTTTTAATTGATCTTCTTTTCCATAAGCAATATCAACACCATTAGTTTTTAGTGAAAATTCAATTGTTTCTCCACCTCTGAATTTTCCTTCATATAAATCTTTACCAACACTCTTAATAGCTTCGTTAACTTTTTTAATTGTAGAAGCTACTACATTTTCAGGTGCTAAGTATGATTGGTCTCTATCTACCCCAAAAACAAATTTATTATTTTCCTTTGCAGATTCAATAACTCCATTTCCTGTTCCTCCTGAAGCATGGAAAATCATATCAACTCCTGATGAGTACATACTATTTGCTATTGCTTTACCTTTAGTCGCGTCTCCAAAACTTTCAGCATATTGAGCAACTACCTCAACAGTTTTATTATTATCTTTAGCTGCTAATTCAACACCTGCTCTAAATCCTGCTTCAAATTTTTTAATTAATGGAGATGTAATACCTCCAATAAATCCTACTTTATTTGAAGTAGTTAATGTTCCTGCTAAATATCCAACTAAGAATGAATTTTCATTGTCTGCAAAAATTGTTCCAATTAAGTTTTTTGGAGTATTTTCAAAAGCAGAGTCAATTATTACATATTTTTGATCTGGATTAGCTTTTGCAGCAGCTTCAATGTCTTTTGCTAATGCAAATCCTATACCAGCAATTAAGTCATACTTAGTATCTAACAATGTTTCTAAGTTTGTTTTGTAATCTGAAGCTTGCTTGCTTTCAACATAACTTGCTTTTTCGATTATACCTTCTTTTTCCAAATCTTTTAATCCTTCAAACGCAGATTGGTTAAATGATTGGTCATTTACACCACCAGTATCAGTAACCATTGCGTACTTGATTGGTTTTTTAGTACTTTCTTTTTTTTCTTCTGTTTTTGTTTCTTTTGTTTCCTTAGGTGAAGAAGAACAACCTGTTAAAATCATCGCGCCTACTAAAAGAGCTGCGAAAGTCTTTTTAAGTTTCATATAAAACCCTCCTAAATTATTTAGTCTAGTACATTATATATCATAATAACTAAAATTACAATACTTTTTAGACTAATCTCCAACTAAATTATCATTATTTTCTGAATTATTGTCATTTTGTTTGTCTGACTGAACATTCTCTCCTGATTCTGTTTTATTATCCAAATATTGACCTATAATATCTCTGACTATAGGTCCACAATATGCACCAGCTCCACCTTGAAAAATTACTGTAGCTATAGCAATTTCAGGGTTATTATATGGCGCAAAAGAAACAGTCCATGCATAATTATCGTATGCCTGCCCTGTAACTGGATTTGTTCCACTTTTTTGAGCAGTACCTGTTTTTGTCCCTATTTCTACTGGTAAATTTTTAAATATTTTATTATTTTCAGATGTTTTAGAAGCCATATTCATACCTTCTAAAATATATTTTAAATTTTGCGGATTAAAAGTTGTTTTCTCAGTTTCGGGATTATTTTGAAAAGAAACAGTTTTATTATCATAACTTACAATTTTTTCGATAACCGAAGTTTTAATTTTTTGGCCACCATTTGCAATCATAGCCATTAGTCTAGCCATTTGTATTGGTGTATACGCATTTTGTCCTTGACCAATTACTGTATTTAATGAGTCTGCATTTGACCAAGAAGCTTGATTTAGGTAGTCAAATTTAATCATATCAGCTAAAGTAGATTTAGAATTTCCTATAATTTCAGTAGCTTTTAATTGCATATCCTCTAATCTTTTTATAACTTCTGTTCTTGATAAAACAGTTTCTTCTTCAGTCCAATTAACAATAGTATCTATTATTTTAGTAAAATCATAATCTTCTTTTGATTTACCATCTTGAATATATTTGTCTATTTCTTTTTCCAATCTTAACTTTAGCATAACTTTAGTTAAAGACTTTTTAGTAGTTGAATCGGGAACAACACCTTTACTTTCTTTTGGAATATTAATTTCAATACCAGTTCTTTCTCCAAGTCCTAATTCTTTAACTGTCTTAGAGAGATCTTCAATTGTTAACTTTATTCCTGTTTTCTGATTCGATTTTGGATTTTCTCCTAATGCTAATGCATAAAAATAGTAGTTACAACTATCTCTAAGTGCTGTTCTTAAATTTTCATATCCATGCGTCTTTTTATACTGATTCCAAATCCAACATCCAAATTTTGTGTCTCCAACATCCATTACTCCTTGACAGTTTATAATCTCATTAGGATCTAGACCCTTTTCTAGTGCAGATAAAGCTGTAGCAAGTTTAAACGTAGATCCTGGTTGTGAAATACTTTGCGTTGCAATATTATATAAAGGTCTTGGAGCTAAAAAATCTCTTGGATCTTCAGGAAATAAACTAATCCAATCACTATTTGAAATTCCTGTTACAAAAAGATTTGGATCATAAGATGGATAACTAGCAAGAGCTAATACTTTTCCCGTTTTAACATCTATAACTACTACTGCTCCACTTGTTGCATTTGGATGACTTTCATGTGGTGTATAACTACCCCATTTACTTTTATACTCGCTTGCGTTTCTTATAGACTCTAATGTTCTCTTTAAAGATTCTTCTGCTATCTTCTGTAGATTTACATCTATTGATAAGTATACATTTTTACCAGGTATAGCTTCTGTTTCAGAAATAGTTTCAGTTCTATTTCCTCTGTTGTCTACCATTACTTTTTTGAATCCATCTTGTCCTTTAAGTGAAACTTCTTGACTTTCCTCTACTCCTGTTTTACCAATAAAACTATCAGAAGAATATCCTTTTTCTTTACTATATTTTTCTATCTCATCTTGTTGTGATATTTTTCCAATATATCCCAAAATATGTGCTGCTAATTCACCATTAGGATAATATCGAATAGGCTCCATTGAAACGGTAAATCCATTATTATTTTCAAATTTTTCCTTAATATTTGAAATACACGGCTCAGAAATACCATAAGTTAATGTAATAGGAATATAAGCTTTATCCCCTTGCAATTCAACTTTTCTATTGATTACAAGAAAACTATAAGTTAGATAATCATCTAAATTTTCAATACTATATGTTTTCTTTAAAGTTTCAAACAGACTTTCTGCAGTATAATCATCTTTAATCTTATATCTATTTTTAATCTCAGTCCTATTAATATTATAAACATAATCAAATGACTTATTTGTAATAGAAATTCTGAGAATAATATTATTTTCAGTATTAACTTCTTGAGCAATTAATTTTATATCATCAGATAATACAAAGTCATATAGTAAATCATTTTCTTCTGCAATTGAAATTAAATATGTTAAAGGTTCAACTTCCTTTTTATCATTATTATCCTTATAATTGAATTGTAATGTTTCTTTATCTTTTTCATCTTTAACTATAGTATATTCTACATTAGATTCTATATTTTTATCTTCTAAAAGTTTTAATAAAATTTGAGCTGGAATAATCTTTTTTCCATTTTTATCAACTTTAACAAAACTCAATAATTTATCTATGCTAAATTTCCTAACCATATTATAAAAATCATCTTTTGCACTAGTATCTAAGGTTACTTTTGAATTCTGTTTATTTAACTCAGATTTGATTAATAAAAGATTATACTTATTTAAGTCAATCAATGATTTTAATTCTATATTTGATAGTAAATTTCTACTTTTCAATTCATCAAATACTAATTTTCTAGCTAATGGTTGGTCTAATATCTTTCTTATAATTGATTTATCATCTTTAACCAAACTAGCAACATGTGAATAAATACCTTTTGATAAATCCTTATCTTTAGCATATTCATCGTAGTTTGTTCCTTTTGAAAAAGAAATTTCACCAGTATCAACATCAAAAAAATCTGTTGGAACATAGATACCTTTAAGTTGTAAATCTCTTATTACTTTTTTTATTATATAGAATGAAAATTTAGATGATGAATTTTTTTCTATTTTTAGTCTCAAAATATCTTCTACAAGATTATTTTCCAAAATAATATCTAAAACTTTCTCTTTTGGTGATTTTAACTCTGTAAAATAATCTGTATCCGAAGTATATACGAAATAGTTGATACCTAAAAAATAATCATCAGTATCCCAACTCGCACCATCTTTATTCAATATTGTTATTAATTCTTCAATTTTACTAATTTTTTCATCTTTACTTAATCTGCTATATTCATCTTTTAAGATTTGTACTGCTGGACTAGTTTTTACTCCAGCTAATAATTTTCCGTTTCTATCATAAATATTGCCCCTAGGAGCTGTTATTTTTACATCTTTAAGCCTATTGTTATCAGCTTTATTTCTATAATCATCACCATTTATAATAGTTAAATGAAATAACTTTAAAACAAGCAAAGACATCAATACAAAAAAAATAGAATAAACAATTCTATACCTTAATTGTCTATCATTAATTTCTTTTAATTTATTCTTATCAAAAATTTTCATATTATTACCTACTATCTAAAATCTGAATTTTTTCTTCTTAAATACTTTTCGTATAATATAATTACAGATTAAATATAACAATACATTAAAAATTAACTCTAAAAATATAGGGCCTTTAATATAATTTATAAGTACAGTTGAAGAATAATTTTCAAAAAACATATAAATTATAGTGTTCATTATCCAATAAAACAACGTTGCTACAACTGTAATTATTGAACCTGAACGAATATCACCTTTATTGAGAGAATCTTCATTATATCCAACTATAAAACCAATCATATAATATATTAATGCTCTTATACCAATTAATTTCGAAAATAAAATATCTTCAAAAAAACCTAGAATAATTCCAGAATAACCTGAAATATAAGACCCATAATTCATTGCAATTGCAACAACAAGAGCTAGACTGAGATTTGCTTTAGAGTTAAAAATACTAAAGTTTGGTAAAATAGCAGTTTGTATCATAATACTTGCAAAAAACATTAATACTACTTTTAATCTATTCATTGCCATCTCCATTTCCTTTAATTACAAAGACTCTAAATAATGTTGTAAAATCTACCGGAGACTTTACACTTATTTTTTTCTCTAAATTATTTTCGGAAGATTTAACTTCAGTTACTTCACCTATATAAAGGTCAGAGGGAAAAATACCTCCTCTTCCTGATGTAACTAATTTATCTCCTACAATTATATCTGCATCTGATTTATACATAAATCCAGATAAAAGATTATTTTCTTGCCCATTTATCACACCGAAGGATTGAGTTCTAACAACATTAAAAGATACATTACTTGAAGAGTCAACCAAACTAGATACTTTACTCCAATTATAGCCAACTTCAATAACTTTTCCAACAACTGCTTTAATATAAGTATTTTCATCTTCCCCTACAGTCCCTTGAACAATAATGTCTCCAACTTTTACTCCATCTTTACTACCTTTATTGATATTAAATCTAATCAACAAACTATTGGAATCTAATGCTATAACATTTGCGCTTAAAAGACTATCTTTATTTTTTAAGTAAAGATTGTATTCATTTTTTAAAAAATCTTCTTTAGCAATAATATTTTCCATATTAACATTCTTTTCTTTAAGCTCTGCATTTTCAATTTTTAGCTTTTCATTCTCTTCTCTTATAGATTTAGAACCAAAAATTTTTGTAAATACTTCTTTCGAACTGGCGATTGAAGAATAAACAATTCTAGTAATTGAACTTGTTACAGTTCCTATTGCATTTTCACCTATATTCATAATAGAAGAATTGCTACTAAAAAAAATTATAGAACTTAAAATTATTATAGTTGTAAAAAAAGAAATCTTCTTTTTACGTGATTTAATATTTCTAAATCTATTCATTATTTTTTCTCCTATTATTTTTTGCTTTAATATTATTAGCTAGTATTCTTGCTCCTGAACATGTACAAGTTAATGGGTTTTCTGTTACATTTATCGCTACTCTTAATTCATTCTGTAAATATTCTACACAACCATTTATTTTAGAACAACCACCTGTTAAGTATATTCCATTTCTTAAAACATTTCCTGTCATTGATGGCGGCGTTCTCTCTAGTATAACTTTAATAGCATCTGCAACAGCATTAAATAAAGGAAACAAAGATGAAGTTATATCTTTACCATATATAACAGCATTCCTAGGCATTCCAGTATTTATATCTCTTCCAAATATAGAAAGATTATTTGTTATATTACTAGTTATGAATGACGCTAGATTAATTTTTATAAATTCTGCAGTTTCTTTGTCTATCATTAGTTCATACTTATTTTTTACTATATTAATAATATCAAAATCAATTGAATCTCCACCAATATCAACAAATTTTGATGCTACAACTCCACCTAAACTTACTAAAGAAACGTCTACTGTACCTCCACCAACATTAGCTACAACACTACCTGATGGTTCTAATGCAGGAAGACCCATTCCAATAGCAGAAGCAACTGCACTAGGAATGAATTCTACGCTTCTAGCTCCAGAATATATAACACAATCTTCAATTGCTCTTCTGTCTACTTCTGAAATACCACTTGATATAGCAATGTATACTTTAGGATGAAAAACAGAAAAACTTGACTTTGCTTTTTTAAGTAAATTTGTTAACATTACTTGAGCAATCTCAAAATTTATAATTTTCCCACCTTTAATTGGTGCTAATGTTATTATATTATCTGGAGTTTTACCTTCCATACTCTTCGCTTTTTCACCAACTGCAACAATTTCATAATTATTTAAATCCACAGCTACAACAGAAGGCTCAATAATTTTACCATCTTTTCTTTTTGAGTATATTAGAGTGTTAGACGTACCTAAATCTAAGGTCAAATCTTCTCCTAAAATCCACGAAAAACCCATTTTTCTACCTCTCTTACCTCATTAATCCTTTTTCTTTTAAACTTATATATTTATTATATCCTATTATAATATGATCTAATAATTTTATTCCGACTAAATCCCCAACATCTTCTAATCTTTTTGTTATTTCTACACCATATTTATCCGCATCTCTTGTTCCTACAATTGCTACTATTTCTTTTTTGTTCAACAATTTAATATTTCCGACAATATATAATACTTTTGGCTTGCTTGGAATATTTTTTAGCCTTTCAGGAAAATCTGAATCCGATTGCTCTATCTTCATTACATCATATCCAAAAATTTTATTTTCCGACATTTACTCTCCTTCCATATATTTATAGATATTTGTTTTATATTTTATTGCTTCCATAATGTGTTCTTTTCGTATATTAAAACTTTCTTCTAAATCAGCAATTGTTCTTGCAATTCTTAGTATTTTTAAATAAGATCTTATACTTAAATTAAACTTTTTGAAAGTTTGTTTTAAGATTTCTTCTGCTTCTTCATCTATCTTGCAATATTTTTTAATATTTTGTTCTTCTAATTCTGAGTTTGTCTTTATATTTTCATTTTTATAGCGTTCAGCTTGTATTAATCTGGCATTTTCTACTCTTTTTTTAATTGTTTCAGAGGCTTCACTTTTATTCTCTTTCAAATTGTTATATTCAATATTACTGCACTCGATTGTTATATCGATTCTGTCTATTATTGGTCCACTTAATTTGGATGTATATTGCTTTCTTTCTAAACTACTGCATTTACATTCCTTGATATTTGTTCCTCTATATCCACATTTACATGGATTTGTTGCTAATATCAATAGTATATTGCATGGATATCTAACTTTATTGCTATTTCTAGTTATTAATATTTCCTTATCTTCTATTGGATTTCTTAAGGCTTCCAATGTTTTTTTGTCAAATTCCAATAGCTCATCTAAAAATAAAATTCCATTGTGTGCTAATGTAATTGCTCCTGGCTTTGGAGTATTTCCACCGCCTATCAATCCTGTTTTTGTTATTGAATAATGTGGATTTATGAATGGTCTTGTCGTTTTTATTTTTTCTTGATTTTCTACTAAATTATTAATTTTATTAATTTCTAAAATTTCTTGATAATTTAATTTTGGCATTATAGATAATATTCTCTTTGCTAGCATTGTTTTTCCATTGCCTGGAGGCCCTATTATCATACAATTATGATTCCCTGCAACAGCAATTTCCAATGCTCTTTTAGCTTCCTGTTGTCCTTTAACATCTGCAAAATCTAAGTATTCTTCTTGATTGTTGGATAAAATTTCTGCGATATTTGCTCTCTTTCTTTCTAAATCAATCTTGAAGTATAAATATTTTATTACTTCATTTAAATCTTTTGCTCCTAATATTTCAGTATCATCTATTATTGATATCATATCTAAATTTTCATGTGGTATTATTATTGTTTCTATTTTGCTCTTCTTAGCCTCTAAGCAAAGAGGTAAAATCCCCTTTGTCCTTTTCAACTTTCCATCAAGTGATAACTCTCCTATAAAAGCAATTTTAGACAAATCCCTGCTTTCTTTCAAAAGATTACTACTTTTTAAGATTCCTATTGCTATGGATAAATCGTAGTGTGATCCAACTTTTTTAATTTCTGCTGGTGATAAATTTATTATTATTCTCTTAGATTGTAATTTGATTCCTGAGTTTTGGATTGCCGTTTTTACACGATGTTTTGCTTCTTTGATACTTGAATCCGGCAGTCCTATTATTTCAAAACGAGGAAATCCTGATGATATATCTACCTCTGTTTCTATCTTTACTGGGTCTATTCCTTCCAACCCTAATGTATTTATTTTACTAATCATATCTTTTACTTCCGTTTGGTATTATTTACCATTATGATATTTCTTAGTTTTAACATTGTCAATGAAAACTATATTCAAAATAAATTCAATAAACTATATTTTAATACAAAAAAATCGAGATACATCTAATATCTCGATTTCTTTTCTATTTTGGTTTTGCTATTAAAGCTTTTATTTTTATACCTTCTGTCGTAAACATCTTTTCATGCTCGGTCTCTACATTTCTTTGATCTTTCCAAAAATTTTCTTCTGCATGTAAATCATATGTCTTACTTATTATTTCATAGCCAGCATTTTCAAAATATTCTAAACTTGCTTTAAATAGTTCATCATCATCTGTTTTAAAATATATTTCACCTTTTAAAAATTTTTTATATGCTATTAAATTTCTATCAAAAGTTAATCTCTTTTTATGGTGTTTGCCTTTTGGCCATGGATTACAAAAATTTATATAAATACGTTTTATTTCATCATCTTCTCCTAATATTTCTGAAATATTTGAAATATCAAATCTTACAAGCTTGATGTTTTTTACTGCTTTTTGTTTTTCTATTTCATTTTCTATTTCTTCTTTATCAGTTGATTTTCTAATACCATAAGCTACTTCGATATTTCTCTTAGCCATTCCTAGCATAGCATCAATTAAGTCTACTGCTATATAATTAATATTCGGATTTTCAATTGATGATTGACTTACAAAATTTCCTTTTCCACATCCTAATTCCAGTCTTAATTCATTACTATTTTCAAATGCTGTCTTCCATTTGTTTTTATATTCTTTTGGATTATCTATGTAAAACGGGCTTGTTTCTAATTCTTCCCTTGCCCAAGGTTTAAATCTTATTCTCATATTAATATTGTCTTCCCCAAATAACCATTTTTGTTGCTGGTTTTCCACAAATCGCGCATTTATCGTCTATATGTTCTTGTTCAAATGGCATGCATCTTGATTTTGCTCCTGTTTCTGCTTTGATTTTTTCTTCGCATTCTTCATCTCCGCACCACATTGTTTTGATAAATCCTTGATTTGCTTCCATTTGTTCTTTGAATTCTTCCAAACTTCTTGCAGATGTTGTTTTATTTGCCATATTCTCTTTTACTATATTGAACATGTTTACTTGTATTTCTTCCATTAAAACTTTTATCGTCTCATTAATTCCTTCTAGTGAAACAACTTGTTTTTCAAAGTTATCTCTTCTTGTTATAACGCATTGATTATTTTCAATATCTCTTGGTCCAACTTCAATTCTAACTGGAACGCCTTTCATTTCCCAATAGTTGAATTTATATCCTGGTGTGTAGTTATCTCTGTTATCTATATCAACTCTTATATCACTTTCTCGTAATTGTTCATATAATGATTTTACAACTTTTTGAACCTCTTCATTTTCTTGCTTTATTGGTACTATTATTACTTGTGTTGGTGCTACTTCTGGTGGTAATTTTAACCCTCTGTTATCTCCATGTGCCATTATTATTGCACCTATTAATCTTGTTGATATTCCCCATGATGTTTGATATGCGTATTCTTGCTCAGCATTTCTGTTTGTGAATTTAATATCAAATGGGATTGTGAAATTTTGTCCAAAATAGTGTGATGTTCCTGCTTGAAGTGCTTTTCCATCATGCATCATTGTTTCTACTGTGTATGTAGAATCTGCTCCTGCGAACTTTTCAGACTCAGTTTTTTTACCTTTGATTACTGGAATTGATAGATATTTTTCAATTATTGTTGCGTAAACATCTAGCATTCTTTGTGTAAATTCTTCAGCTTCTTTTGCTGTTTCATGTATTGTATGTCCTTCTTGCCACATAAACTCTCTTGATCTAAGAATTGGCTTAGTTTCTTTTTCCCATCTAAGCACATTGCACCATTGATTATATAGGAATGGTAAATCCCTCCATGAGTTTAACCATTTTGAATACATATCACAAAAGATTGTTTCTGATGTTGGTCTTACTATTAATTTTTCTTCTAATTCTTTTTGACCACCTTTAGTTACCCATGCTACTTCTGGTGCAAATCCTTCAACATGATCTTTTTCTTTGTTTAATAAACTTTCTGGTATTAATGATGGCATTGATACATTTCTTATGCCTTGTCTTTTAAACATTTTGTCTGCAATTTGTTGAATATTTTCCCAAATTGCATATCCATAAGGTCTATATGCTATAAATCCTTTTACTTTTGTGTAATCGCACAATTCTGCTTTTATTACAATATCTGTGTACCATTGTGCAAAATCATCTTCTATGTTTGTTATATCTTTTACAAATTCATCTTTATTTTTACCCATTATCTTCTTCTCCCTTAATCTCTTTTTCATCAATTTTATTTAAGTTTGCATTTATTTCGGGCATATCGGGGGATGGAGCCTCAATGTTTTTTTCAATTTCTTCAACTAAATCATCTATTACTATTTGTTGATTTGAATCCATTTTAAATCTTGGTAAATCTGGTAAATCTTCCAATGATTTCATTCCAAATTTCTTTAAAAATTCTTCTGTTGTTTTATACAACATTGGCTTTCCTGGTAAATCAGACTTTCCAGCTTGCTCAATTAAATTATATTCTTGTAGTTTATAAATTGTTGCGCTCGAATCAACCCCTCTTATTGTTTCTATATCAAACTTAGTCGCTTTTTTATTATATGCAATTATTGCAAGTGTCTCTAGTGCTGCTTGTGATAATTTTGGTTCTATTCTTTTATCAAATGCTGGGTATAGATATTCATAATATTCACTTTTAGTTGTTAATTGGTATCCGTCATTAATAACTATTATTTCAAATCCATGTTTTGGACTTTTATAATCTTCATTCATTTCGTTAATTAATTGTTTTATTTGGTCTTCAGTCATTTCTAATATTGATTGTAATTCTGTTATCTTAATTATCCTTGCTGTTGCAAATAATAACGCTTCAATTATTCCCTTTGCTTGTTCTTTTTCCAACATTTTTCCCCTTATCTGATATTATGCGAAAATTATAACATAATAAGTCTTTATTTTCAAGAATTCTCCCTTTTGTTGCTTTAATGTAATTTCTATTTTTTTCCTATTATCGTTTTTTATATTTCTTTTTCATTTCATTTTCGTTTATTTATTGATTGTACTTATTATTATATATATAATTCCATTAAATTTGGAGGTGATAGCTTT
>ERZ773233.1762-NODE-1762-length-12427-cov-3.012609_pt1 | contig 12427 bp, 15 predicted proteins | sample MGYA00580991_ERZ773233 | MGnify/ENA primary metagenome ERZ773233 (study PRJEB29015, sample SAMEA2738178) | human oral metagenome | biome: human oral; feature: human-associated habitat; material: saliva | place: China | collected 2161 ...
TGGCTATTCGTACGGTTCCAACATTAATTTATGGATTAATGTTTATTCGTGTAACAGGTCCTGGTGCTTTTACAGGGTTGCTTACAATGTCTGTAGCATCAATTGGGATGATTTCTAAATTATATATCGAAGCTATTGAAGATTTGGATTACAAGATTTTGGAATCATTAGATGCTAGTGGATGTAATTTCTATCAAAAAATTCGTTTTGGGATTTTACCACAATTAATTCCAGCATTCATTTCTACAGTGATTTATCGTTTTGATATGAACTTAAGAGATGCGACTGTTTTAGGGATGGTAGGTGCCGGTGGTATCGGTGCTCCGTTAATCTTTGCGATGACAGCCTATAAATGGCATGAAGTAGGGGCTATCCTATGCGGATTAATCGTATTAGTATTAGTCATTGAATACTTATCAACGAAAATTCGTACTTACTTAGCACGTGGGTAAAATAATACTATGTAACTCAGTCATAATTAATAAATTATGACTGAGTTTATTTATTAAAGTTTACATAGGAGGAAAAATGGTTACAAAAAAACAACATTATTATCCAAGAAGTTTATTAAAATATTTTGCAGATAGCAAAGATAAAGTATATGTTTATAGTAGTCATAGGAATAATTTTAATCAAATGAATTATACTAAAATATGCGTTTCAAATAAAACTTATGAAACTGATGATATAACTGATAATATTTTAGAAAATAATCTAGCTAAATATGAGACTAAAATGGGGAGCATTTTAGATGAATTTTTTAACAGAAATATAATTGAAATTTCAGAGGAACAGCAAAAATTCATATATAAGTTTTTCTGGTTACAATATCTTAGAACAGATAGTGGAAGAATTAAATTAATGCAATTACTTTATAACACTTTTCTATATAAACCAAGGAAATAGCCATTAGAGTTTAATGACATACTAAAAAATAAAAAAGAAATAAAACAATTTAATAAAGTTTTTAAGGATGAAAAAGAATTAGAACTTTTATTAAATTGTTTTGAAAAACCAAAAGATATGGTATTTAGAATTTGTGCAACAACAGAAAATTTATTAACAAGTGATAACCCTGTTATCGGTACAGATAATTGGCAAAGAATGTTTTTACCGATTAATCCTAATATATGCTTCCAATTTAAAAATAAAAAATTTGTTCAAAATAATAATATGTTTACAATATTAACCTCAAAACATGTTGATTATTTAAATAAAGCTACAATCAATACTGCAAACTATTTTGTTATTTCAAACTTATCATTTACTAATGAAGAAAAACAATATATTATTAATAGATTTAAAAATCCATCATCTATACGTAAACTTCCATTTTTTGATAATAGTAATAATTAATAGAATTAAGAAAGAGGCGTAAAATGAATAATATTGATTATACTAAAATAATTGATTGGATGCTTAGAATCATACAAATAACAACCTTTTTAGGAGTAGTTTTCAAAATCAGTTTTAAAAAGAACGAATATAGTACAAATGTTAGAATTGAAAGAATAAATAAGAATCAATTTGCTTCTTTGAATGATAAGTTTACTTTTATTCATACCTATGAGCATATTAAGAATCAAAACTATATAGATTATTTTATTTTGTATCCAAGTGGTGTAGATTTAATAAATATACAATTTTTTGAGCTAGAATATAAAAATAATAATTTTTTTAGAAAAAGATTTAAAGAGCATAAAAAAGAAATACATTCTATAAAAAATATTAAAGACAACACATGTGTATTGATAAGTACTTTATTACCTGAGGGATGCCCAAATTTTTGTATAAAATGGAAAACAAGTAATGGAGAAGTAGGAACACATACTTTTAATTATAATGGTTTTAATGGGAACTCTAATATGAATTCTTATAAATATAAACTTACTTTTTGGAAGAAAATCCAATTAATATTAGGATTATAAATAAATTTTACTACAAATCAAAAAAGCATGAAGACTTATCCTTCATGCTTTTTTTCTACTTTTGAAAACATTTTATGAAATAAAGGTGCTAATGCATATCCCATTAATGAAATCCCAATAATTCCCATGAAATATAAGACCGTTTCTTGGAAAATACTAAATCCGATTAAAATAACTGGAATTGCCAAAATAGCAACAGCTTCTTTTAAAGCAATAAAAATAAATAAGTATCCGTCACGAATATAACTCTTAATCGTACCAAAATACTGAGTTCTTGCTAACGAAATTAACATTGCAGTGATCGTCATACATAGGAATAAAAAGAAAATAATCGCTAACATCATGCCAAAAATATTTTGGAAACTATACCAAAATTGAATCACATATACAGTAGCTGCAATGATTGCCGTATAAATTAAAGAAACAGCAACACGAACAAAGAACAAATGTTTCAATTCATTCCAGAACGTTTTCACTAAATAACCATCTTCATTTTCTGAAAACTTCATCATTGTATAAAACAATGCTGCTAACACAGGCCCAATCGTAACAATAGGAATACTAATTACAATAACAAATAAGTTCAACAAAATAAAATCCGCCAACATCGTAGCAAAACGCCAAAAAGGACTTTCCTCATTAAATTTCATCCAAAACCATCCTTTAACTATTTAAAATACAAAATACATTATACGATTAAGCCCCAAATTAAGCAAGCTATCGTACATAAAGATAATAATTAACGTTTTAGATTAAAAGTGAGAAATAATTGATACAGTAGCTAAATTTACGTAATAACTATCTAGATTCAGCGTGAGAAATATTTTTTGTAGTATCAAAAATGATAGAATCCTTCAGATTCTATCACAGCAAAATTTGAGACCAAGGCTCAAATTTTAGCCATAAGATTCGTGAAGCGAAGCTGCTGGCGTCCTAGCTAAATCAGGAAACTTTTTTGTATTCTTTATTTGTTATTTTACGCTTTTTCTTTCACATGATTCGCAATCCATTTAAACAAAGCTGTTGCGAAAATGGCAATCAAAATTGAATTAATCATACTAAAAATCCAACCATTAATAAAAACAACTGCAGTAGAAGCTTGATAGAAAAAGACCTCTAATGTCGGTAAAATCAAACCAAAAATAATCACATTTGCGACCACTTGAATCACATTAAAACGCAAAGCATCATGACGAGAAAAAGTACCCGCTAAAAATGACTTACGACGAATGCCTAAACCAAAAACATATCCAAGCATCCCAACAGAAATCGCAATTGCAATCCACTGCTCTGTCGTCCCTAATAATAAATCAATAATAATCGTTGCAACACCAACAATTGCAGCAAATAACGAACCAGCTAAACCAGCCACAATTGCTAATAAAATATAAAAGAAGTTAATATCCACTCCAGTAAAAATTGGCACTGTAACCCCTACATAGTGATAACTTAAAACCAAAACAATTAATGAAATAACATGAAGAAGACCAGTTTTTATGAATTTATTCTCTTTCATCATTTTTCTCCTCTATTTTGACTCTTCACCAATAATTTTTACTTCTGGTTCAAGTGATACTTGGAATTGTTCGAACACTACTTCTTGAACATGTTGAATAACCGCTAAATAATCCGTAGCTGTTGCATTGTCAATGTTTACAATAAATCCTGCATGTTTTTTAGACACTTGAGCTCCACCAATTTGGAATCCTTGAAGTCCTGCATCTTGGATTAATTTTCCAGTAAAATGACCTTCTGGACGTTTAAATACACTGCCACAAGAAGGATATTCTAATGGCTGTTTACTTTCACGTAAATGAGTTAATTCCTCCATTTTAGCTTGAATCGTGTCCTTTTGCCCTGAACTTAGATTAAAGCAGACATCAATCACTAAATCTCCACTTTCTTGTAAAGCACTATGACGATACGAAAACTCTAATTCTTCATTTGTTAGACGTTTGATTTCACCTGTACGAGTCACAACATCCACATATTCAACTACTTCGCAAACTTCACCACCATAGGCACCTGCATTCATATACATGGCTCCACCGACACTTCCAGGGATACCACATGCAAATTCTAATCCTGTTAAAGATTGTTCTAGTGCGCATTTTGTCACTTCAATTAAAGACACGCCAGCTTCTGCTAAAATTTTATTCCCCATGACTTTTATAGCAGTCATTTCATTTAATAAAATAACTGCTCCTTTTATGCCACCATCTCTAACAATGACATTGCTGGCATTTCCTAATACTGTAATAGGTATTTGTTTTTCTTGTAAAGCTTTAATAATTTTTGCAGTTTCATGTTTATCTTTTGGAAAAATTAAACATTCAGCTTCTCCACCTGTTTTTGTATAAGTATATTTTTTTAAAGGTTCATGAAAGCATACTTTCACTTCTGGAAATTGCTCTTTCCACCATTCTTTCATCTTCTTCTCTCCTATTTATGCAATATCTTTTTCATGATACTATTCATCAGTTTCTACGTCAAATGATAAAAAGCCTTCAGATGCTTTTGCATGTGCTAATCTTTCGCAAATAAAATGACTTAATAGGCTTGAAATTGGAGAAACTGGATTTTCTCCATTAGTTTGAACAGCAATAATAAAGGAATGAACAATACTTTCAAATCCTCTCTTATATAAAGTAGAATCCCATGATGAAAAATGATCTTTAATTTCTTCTCCACCTTGATAGATCGTTAAGTCTGTTAAATTTTGTAATGAAAAAGTACCTGTATCTGATTGAACTTCAATTCTTTCAAGAGTTGCTCCAGATTCCGTATTCATCATCACAATGGCGGATTGTTCTTCATTTTCTAAATAAATCGTACATTGTTCAATTACACCACGATTTTTTTTATAATAGAATGATCCTCGCATTGGTTTTTCATCCATTAAAAATAATGCTGTATCTAATGGGTGAATAAAAATATCAAAAATCCGAGTTCGATTATCAAAACTTGGTATTGTACAGTTTTTTTCTGTTATAATTCTCTTCTTATGAGTTACATTTTTCAATTCCACTACTTTTGGAGCAAAACGTCGATTAAATCCTGCTGTTAAAAAAGTTTGATTTGTTTTTGCTAATCGGTACAATTCAAGTGTTTCTTCATAACTAGGAGCAATTGGTTTATCTAAATATACTGGAATTCCTTTTTCTAGAAATTGCTTAGCTACTTCAACATGAGCATCCGTTGAGACATGAATCATGACCCCATCTAAATCAAACTGTAATAATTCTTCGACATTACTACATGGAATACAACGTCCTAATAATTTTGATTCTCGTTGTAAAACTTCAACATTTCTCGTACACATATACCATTTCACATTACCAATTGAACGCATCACAGGTAAATAAGCTTTTTGTGCAATCGCACCAATCCCAACTACTCCGATATTTAACACGAGAACTCCCCCTAATCATTAATCTTCTTTTAAATGATGTAATAATTGATGAACAATCAATGCTGATTTACGACCTGCTTCCACAATAAATGTATCAAAATCAACGGCTGATGTTCCTTTTTCAGGCATATCCGAGATTGCTCTGACAACAATCACTGGAATTTGTAATGCATAACAAGCTTGTGCAATAGAGGCTCCTTCCATTTCAGTTGCTAAAACATCTGGGAAATGTTTTAAAATAAATAAACGTTGATCTTCACGATGAATAAAACTATCTGCTGAAACGACTAATCCTTTAAATACAGATAAATTTAATTCAGACTGAATTTCTTCAATCACGTCATCTTCAATCACTTGAGCTTGGAAACGTGCAGGCATTCCTGGCATTTGTCCATATTCATATTGAAAGGCTGTTACATCTGCATCACTATACGCTAATTCTGTAGCAACAACAATATCTCCAATATTCATTTCTATTCCAAATCCACCCGCTGATCCTGTATTAATGACTAGTGTCACATTAAAATGATGAATTAATAAAGCAGCTGTTACACTCGACATTACTTTACCAATTCCAGATTGCACTAGTACAATCGATACGCCATTTAAACTTCCTTCTAAAAATGTCCATCCAGCAATTTTTACTTCCTGTTCAATTATCATTTCTTCAGATAGAAGACGTTTTTCCTCTTCCATCGCTGCAATAATTCCGACTTTCATGTATTACCCCTTTTCTACGAAATAGGCCATTTGAATAACATCATAATATTGACCATTTACTTTCATTTCTTTTTCTTCAATCGCTACTACTTCAAATCCAAACTTTTTATATAAAGCAATCGCTGCAACATTTTCTTTAACGACTGCTAATTTAATTTTTTCAAGAGGTGAATAGTCTTTTGCCCATGAAAGTAATTCTTCCATTAAGGCACTTCCTAAACCTTGTCCCCAATATTCTTTCAAAATACTAATGCCTAATTCACCAACATGTTGAAATTTTTCTTTAGAATTTCCTCCAATTGACGCGACTGCAATAATTTCTTGTCCTAATTTTGCTAGTAGCATCATTTGATTATCACTTTCTAAAACAGACTGAATATATAATTCTTCTTGTTGGATACTTAACTCTAATCCTTCTTCACCAAAACTTAAAAAATCCGTTTCTTTTCCAACTTTTTTCGTATATTCGATCAAAGCCTCTGCATCTTCAACAGACACAACTTCAATTTCTAATTCAACTTTCTCTTTCATTTGTCCACCAACTCTCAAATTGATTCAACCATTTTTCGTATTCTTCTCCTATAGCTTCAAGTGTAATCGTACGAGTAGATAGAGAAGTTTGTTCAATAGAAATAATCAAGCGATTCATAGGTAATTCTTCTTCAATAAAATTTGCCCATTCCACCATTACGACACCTTCACGATGAAAATACTCCTCTAAACCAATTTCACTCGCTCCTCCACTTTCTTCAATACGGTACATATCCATATGAAATAAAGGCAAGCGTCCTTTAGTATACTCACGTATTAAAGTATAGGTTGGACTTTTAATAACACGTGTAATTCCTAAACCTAAAGCGAATCCTTTTGTAAAAGTCGTTTTACCAGCTCCTAAATCTCCAGACAAAATGATGGTACTGTTAGAAAAAGCATCTTTTGCTAATAATTCTCCTATTTTCATTGTTTCTTCTTGTGATGTCGTTTGAATTGTGATCGTCATATTTTTCCTCATTTCAGTGAAAATTCCTCAAAATCATTATAACATAATTCAGGGATTGATTAGTATGAAAAACAAAAAATGACTTTACCTAGTAGTTAGCCCATAACCAGCAAATACTGGCTACAGGCATTCATAACTACTTCAGAAAAGTCAATTAAATCTCATTTTTTGCTAAACGAATCAATTTTTGAACTTCAAAAGCACGAAGTTCACGATAATCTCCCGGTCTTAAATTTTCTAATGTTAAAAATCCGAATTCTTCTCGTTTTAATTTTTGAACGGGTAATTCTACCGCTTCAAACATTTTCTTTACTTGGTGATTCCAACCTTCATGAATTGTTAAAGAAACAATCCCTGTATTTTTTTCAGTATCAACGGATAAAATTCTGGCAACTGCTTTAGAAGTTTTCTTGCCATCAATCCAAATCCCACGTTCTAATTGTCTCATATGTCGTGGTGTTGGAACACCTTTTACTTTAGCAATATATTTCTTTTCAACATGATGTTTTGGATGCGTCATTAAATTCGCAAATTCTCCATCATTCGTTAATAAAATTAATCCTGTTGTATCATAGTCTAATCTTCCTACTGGATAGACACGTTGAGGAACATCTTTAAAATAATCACTAATAACCGTACGTCCTCTATCATCTGTTACACTGGATAATACAGATTTTGGTTTATAAAACATAAAGTATACAGGCTCTTCTTTATAAATCGGAATGCCATCTACTTCAATTTTATCTGATTGAGATACTTTATATCCTAATTCTCTCACAACTGTGCCATTTACTTTAACACGACCTTCTTCAATTAAAGCTTCACATTTTCTACGAGATGCAATTCCGGCATGTGCCATGACTTTTTGTAATCTTTCCACTAGATCTCCTTCTTCCCTTACGAAATGGTTTCTTCCTCTTGATGCTGTTGTTCTAATTCTGCAAACAAGTCTTCATTATTTTTAAATAATTGCTTACTTTCTTCTTGATTTAATTCTAGTAATGATTCAACATCTGGTAATTGATCCAATGTTTCTAATCCAAAATAATCCATAAAATAAGTGGTCGTACGATATAATTTTGGACGACCTGGACTATCCATTCGACCAGCTTCTTCAATTAAATCTCTTAACAATAATTTTTGAATCGCTCCACTACATTGAACTCCACGAATGCTTTCTACTTCTAATCTTGTGATTGGTTGTTTATAAGCAATAATGGCTAATGTTTCAAGAGCTGCACTAGATAATTGAGAAGAAAATGGAGAAACAGCATATTTTTCAAGGTATGGTTTTAAGGATGCTTTCGTTACAAATTTATATCGTTGCGCCGTTAAAATCAATTCTAAACCACTTGTTTCATCTTTTAATTGTTCCATTAATTCTTCCAATAATTGACGAACTGCCGTTTTATCAATGCCAACAACATAACTAATTTCTTCTAGTGTTAAGCCATCATCTCCTGCTACAAATAATAAAGCTTGAGTTGCTGCTAAATAATTATTCACTAAATGCACCACCTTTATCGCAAGTTTCTAAAACAATATCTTCATAAGGCACATGTTGTACCAAACGAATTTTATGTTCCCGTACTAATTGTAACATCGCCAAAAATGTTGTTACAATGGCATGACGATGAAACGAAGGAAAACATTTATCAAATCGAATACTTTTTTGAGGATTTTCTTGGATTTTCGTTAAAATCGAATCCATCATTTCCTCTACCGTATGAGTTTCGTGTTGAATATTTGCTTGTAGAGGCATTTTTTCAAGATTTCTTCTTGCGATTTTCTTTAATGCATTCCATAAATCTTGAGTGGTTACTTGACCTTCTTGTAATGGAATAATTTCTTGAAGAGCGGATAAATCACTTGCTTCTTTTCCATAATGCATGCCTCTTTGGACAGAAAGTTCTTCCAATTTTTTAGCACCTTCTTGGAATTGCTTATATTCCATTAATTTCTCAACCAATTCATCCCTAGGATCTTCTTCTACCTCAACTTCATCTATTTCCACTTTTGGTTTCGGTAAAAGCATTCTTGCTTTAATTTCTAATAAAGTTGCTGCCATTAATAAATACTCACTAGCGACTTCTAATTCCATTTCTTGCATGGAATGAATATAGGATAAATATTGATGCGTTAATTCCACCATTGGAATGTTATAGATATCAATTTTCATCTCTTTAATTAAATGTAATAACAAATCCATTGGGCCTTCAAATTCCCCAATTCGTAGCGTTAACGCATCCACTTTCTCTACTCCTAATCTAATTAATAAATTTCAATGACTTTACGAACTAAACCTTTGAATGATTCTTTCACACGTTGAGTTGTTTCTACAACTTCCTCATGGTTTAAGTTTGCTTGTAATCCTGCTGCTAAGTTTGTAATACAAGAAATACCAATCACTTTAATTCCTGAATGGTTCGCAATAATAACTTCAGGAACCGTTGACATCCCAACTGCATCTCCGCCTAATACTTGTACCATACGAACTTCCGCTGGTGTTTCATAAGTTGGACCAGATAAACCTGTATAAACGCCTTCTTGTAATGGAACTCCTACTTCTTTAGCTGCTTTACGAACAACTTCTTGTCCATAGATATGATAAGCATGTGACATATCAGGGAAACGAGGTCCAAAGCGATCATCATTTGCTCCAATTAATGGATTTGTTCCTGTAATATTAATATGATCTGTTATTAACATTAAGTCCCCAGGTTTGAAGTTTGGATTACTTCCTCCAGCAGAGTTTGTCACAATCATTGTTTCTACTTCTAATAATTTCATTAAACGAATTGGGAACGTAACAGTTTCCATTGGATATCCTTCATAAAAATGGAAACGTCCATCCATAATTAAAACTTTTTTACCTGATAATTCACCATATACTAAACGTCCAGCATGACCTACTACTGTAGATACTGGGAAGTGTGGAATATCTTTGTAATTGAAGATAAGTGGATTTTCAACTTCAGTTGCTAATTCTCCTAATCCAGAACCTAAAATTAATCCAAAATCAATACTTTGAACTCCATTATTTTGTAAAAATCGTTTTGTTTGTTGTAAATAATCATATAAAACCATGCTATTCTTTCCTCTCTTTTGTTAGATGATTTAAAAAAGAAGTGGAAATCCAATAATGGAACTCATTGAATTTCCACATTTAATTATTGTAATTCGCTTAAGAAGCTTTGTCCATTTCCTGTTGAAGAAACGCCAAAGTTTTCAGAAATTGTTTCAGCAATATCTGAGAAATGTCCTTGAGTTAAGCGCGTTGGATGTTGAAGTGATTTGCTAATTGCTAAAACTGGAATATACTCACGAGTATGGTCAGTTCCTGGGAATGTTGGGTCATTACCATGGTCAGCTGTAATAATTAATAAGTCATCTTCATGCATATGCTCTAAAATTTCTGGAATACGTGCATCGAATTCTTCTAATGCTTTTCCATATCCAACAGTATCTCTACGGTGTCCATAAGCAGCATCGAAGTCTACTAAATTTAAGAAACTCATTCCTGTAAAATCTTTTTTCAAGATATCTACTAATTTATCAACACCATCCATATTATTTTTCGTACGAACAAATTCAGTAATTCCTTGGCCATTGAAAATATCATTAATTTTACCAATCGCAATCACATCAAATCCTTTTTCTTTTAAGAAATCTAATGTTGTTTGACCAAATGGACTTAATGCATAGTCGTGACGGTTTGAAGTACGTTGGAAGTTACCAGGTGTGCCAACATACGGACGAGCTATAATACGACCAATCATATATGGGTCATCTTTTGTAATTTCTCTTGTATATTCACAAATACGGTATAGTTCTTCTAATGGAATAATTTCTTCATGGGCGGCAATTTGTAAGACAGAGTCTGCAGAGGTATAAACAATTAGGTCCCCTGTCTTCATTTGGTGTTCACCATATTGGTCAAGAACTTCAGTCCCAGAAGCTGGGGCGTTGCAGACCACCTTACGACCAGAAAATGCTTCAATACGCTCGATTAATTCATCAGGGAAGCCATCAGGGAAGACGCGGAATGGTGTTTCAATTTTAAGCCCCATGATTTCCCAGTGACCGGTCATGGTGTCCTTACCAGCTGAAACTTCTTCCAGCTTAGTCCAGTAACCCTTAGAGGATGCCACAGGTGTTAAGCCAGCTAAAGGTTCAATATTAGCCAAACCTAATTCAACCATGTGAGGAACTTTGAGACCCGCAACTTCTGCGATATGGCCTAGGGTATGACTCCCTAAATCATTAAAGTCTGCAGCATCTGGAGCTTCACCAATCCCAACAGAATCTAAGACGATTAAGTGAATACGTTTGAATTTCATATTTTTTCCTCTTTCACTAGACGGTCAGCGAGTGACTGCCTTTATTTTTTTAATCCACCTCTGCAGATGGAGTACTACAAATCAAGCACGTGGGAAGTACTTACGGTAGACTTCCTGCAAACGTTGCGTGCTGATATGGGTATAAATCTGTGTCGTTGAAATATCCGCATGGCCCAGCAGCTCCTGGACCATACGCAAATCAGCGCCATTTTCTAAGAGATGTGTTGCAAAAGAATGGCGCAACATATGAGGTGAGACGGTTTGTTTAATACCAGCTAAGGCCACATACTTATTGAGATTTTTCCAAATTCCTTGACGGGTGAAGGCCTTGCCTCGTTCTGTCAAAAAAACTTCTTGCGGACTAGCAGTACCAGCTAATCTTAGGAAGCTAGGACGGACCTGTTCCAGATAGGCCTCTAGCCATTCAATGGCTTCATCAATTAGGGGGACCAGTCGCTCCTTGTCCCCTTTCCCTAGAGTCTGAATAAAACCTAATTCTAAGTGCAAATCTTCTAATTTAAGTTGCACCAACTCTGTTACCCGCAAACCAGTGGCATACATGAGTTCAAAGATAGCCCGATCACGCAAACCATGTGGGCTACTGGTGTCGGGCGCTTGAAGCAAGGCTTCAATCTCCGAAGCCGTGAGGACTTTAGGGAGATGTCTCCCTTGTTTGGGCCGATGGACCAAAGACATGGGATTTGTTTCCAGAATGCCCTCTTTGCGTAAAAAGAGGAAAAACTGCTTCAAACTGGATAGCATACGACTGGTCGAGGAAGCTGCATAGGAGGCTTGGCTGAGTTTTGCTAGAAAGGCTCGCACCGTTAGCTCATCAATCGCCTCTACATCCTCAATCCCCTGTTCGGTCAGATAGGCTTGGAACTTAGCCAAATCGCGCCGATAACTCTGAATGGTATTGGCGGACCGGTTCATATCTAAGAGAAGATAACGTTCAAAGTCCTGGACAGCCTGGCTAAATTTCATAGTCATTGCCTGCTGAATCAGTCTCAGGATTCTGGTCTTCCGT
>ERZ773233.1764-NODE-1764-length-12422-cov-74.498019_pt1 | contig 12422 bp, 10 predicted proteins | sample MGYA00580991_ERZ773233 | MGnify/ENA primary metagenome ERZ773233 (study PRJEB29015, sample SAMEA2738178) | human oral metagenome | biome: human oral; feature: human-associated habitat; material: saliva | place: China | collected 2161 ...
GGGGACCCCCGGCCTCGCCGACCCAGCCGACGCGGCGGGCCGGGACGCCGACAACGAGGGCATAGGGGGCAACGTCGCGCGTGACCACCGCTCCGGCGCCCACGGACGCCCAGGCACCGATGCGCACGGGGGCCACGCACACGGCGCGCGCGCCGATGGCGGCTCCGCGCTCGACGGTCACGCCCACCGCCTCCCAGTCCGAGGCGTCTTTCAGGGTTCCGTCGGCGTTGATCGCGCGCGGGCAGTGATCGTTCGTGAAGACGGCGGCGGGGCCGACGAAGACCCCCTCGGCCAGTGAGGCGGGCTCGTAGACGAGCGCGTAATTCTGAATCTTGCAGCGAGGCCCCACGACGACGCCCTCGCCGATGTATGCGCCGCGCCCAACGATGGTCTCCTCGCCGATGCGCGCTTCCTCGCGCACCTGAGCCAGATGCCACACGCGCGCGCTGGAGGCAACCTGCGCGCTGGGTGCAACGTCGGCGCTGGGCTCGATCACGGTATCCCCCTTATGTGGTCCCATAAGCACATTCGCACTGAGCAGGCGTTGGCCGCCAGATAGCAACACTATAGGCGCGCGGCCACTCCGATGTGCGACACTGGAGAAATGGAGCAGCGTACCGACACGTGGGTCGTAATTCCCGCGTTTAACGAGGCGCCCGTCATCGGGGGCGTCGTCGCAGGCGTGCGTGCTGCGTTCCCCCACGTCCTTGTTGTGGACGACGCCTCGCGTGACGACACCGCCGCCATCGCTCGCTCCGCCGGGGCTTACACGGCGATCCATCCGCTCAATCTCGGCCAGGGAGCAGCCCTGCAGACCGGTTTCGAGGCAGCCCTGGCGCGTGGGGCCCGCTACGTCGTCACCTTCGACGCCGACGGCCAGCACGATCCGGCCGATGCCGCTGCGATGGTTGATCGCGCGCGCGAGGAGGACCTGGCCTTCGTCCTCGGCTCCCGTTTCCTCGATGGCGTGCCCTCGCAGGTCGGTTTCCTCAAGCGTGCCATGCTGCGCCTCGGGGCTGCGGTGGCCAGCGCGCGCACCGGCATGAGGCTCACGGACACGCACAACGGGCTGCGAGTCATTCGCGCCGACGCGCTCTCCCACGTACACCTGACCCATGCGCGCATGGCACACGCCTCGCAGATCGTTTCGCAGCTGGCGGCCTCGGGCCTGCGCGGCACCGAGCATCCCGTGACGATCTCCTACACGAACTACTCGCGGGCCAAGGGCCAGCCCCTGCTCAACTCCGTCAACATCGTCGTCGACCTGGCGTTGGGGGGACGATGAGCGCATACCTGGCTATCCGTGTCCTGCTGTTGGCTGCCTTGGGCGCAACCGCCTGGTGGCTGATCCGACCTGTCTCCTCCGCCTCCTCCCTCGCGTTGCGGCGCATCGGCATAGGCCTGCTTGTCGCCGCCGCCTTCGTCGCTATCTTGGTGCCTTCCCTGGCAAACAGGGCGGCCCACGCCATCGGGGTCGATCGGGGGGTTAACCTGATTGTCTACGGCCTCGTCGTCGCACTCATCGCGCAGATGGTCACCTCCTACCGACGAGAGGCACGCATGGAGGCTCGCATGGCATCGCTCGCGCGGACGATGGCCCTCTCGCGGGTGCTTTCCCCCGAGAATATGCCGGATTCTCCCGGCGCCTCAGCCCGGGATGGCGACGCTCACTTGGAAGTGGAACACGCCGCTTCCCGGCTACATTCCCCGACAAACACGTCCGATAACGATATGGTTACAAGTGATGAGTTACGTGAATTTGCGACCGATCCAGCACTCGGCTGTTAACTTCGGACAGTTTGGCCTCCTGCGCAGCGCACTCGCCATTCTGATGGCAAGTGTCCTCTTCGTCACCTCGACAGCAGGGTTCCTCTACCTGCGCCTGAGCACCCAGTTCGCCAACCGTATCGTCGACATCAACGCCTACGTGTCGGGCGATCAGAGCAAGGCGACCCCGGATTCCTTCGAGGGACGCGCTGTCAACATCCTCGTTGTCGGCACGGACTCGCGAAGCGGTGCCTCTGGCGAAATCGGAGCGGGTGACGAGGACGAAGTCCCCGGCCTGCGTAACGACTCGACGATGGTGATTCACGTCAGCGCAGACCGTTCTCGCGTCCAGGTCCTGTCCATTCCTCGCGACACCCTCGTCGATATTCCCGCGTGCAAGCACCGCGACGGATCCACCAGCGATCCGATCGAAGACGAGATGTTCAACAACGCCATGTTCTATGGCGCCGACGGTGGCAACACCGACCTGGACATCGCCCCCGGTATCGCGTGCGTGAAGTCGACCGTCGAGAAGATGTCGAACATGACGATCGATGCGTTCATGGTCGTTAACTTCGCGGGCTTCATCAACATGATCGACGCGCTGGGCGGCATCTGGTTCAACATCCCCGAGCGTATCGACGACGAGTCCGCCCGCCTCTTCATCGACGAGGGCTGCTGGAAGCTGGACGGAACCCAGTCGCTGGCCTACATGCGCTCGCGCAAGGCCCAGGGCGACGGCTCCGACATTTCGCGTATCGGCCGCCAGCAGCAGCTGATTTCCGCGATGCTGCGCGAGCTCCAAGCCAAGGACTACGTGACGGACTCCGGCGCCCTCCTCACCTTCCTGCAGGCCGCAATCCAGGCCGTGAACGTGTCTCAGAACCTGGGTGACGCCAGCTCGGACACGTCCCTGCTCCTCAACGTCTTGTCCAAGACAGACCGCGCGAACATGCAGTTCGTGACGCTGCCGGTGGTGGAGCCCGACTGGGATCCTAACCGCCGCGTGCCCTCGGAGCCGATGGCCACGAACGTGTGGAACGCGCTCAAGAAGGACCAGGCCCTTCCCGTGGGCACGGCCTACACCGACGGGAACGGCGCGCAGCTGGTCGTCCCCGACCCGACGGCCGCCAAGGCCACCCCCTCGCCCACGCCCTCGGCGACACCTTCCGTGGACCCGAGCGAGGACTCAGCTCAAAGCACGACGGATAACACCGCGCAGTCCGCTTCCGTTGAGAACAACGCGGCCAACGAGGCTGCCGCCCAGAAGAACGCCGCTATCTGCCCGCCGAAGGACAAATGAGCACTCCTCCCTCATTCCAACCCAACCCGAAACGACGCCGCCCCGGCTCCGATGACGTCCACATCGTCGGCCAGGAGGCTCCCTCCGGTGCGCCCGTTCCTCCCCCCGAGGCAATCGCTCCCCAGATGTGGAGGATTTCTGAGGACGGCGCCGACTCCTCGCGCCCGCTAATGCCGCCCACCCTGGATCAGCCCCAGCGCGATCCGTCGTCGCTGTTCCCGCGGCGCTCCGCGCCGGTCCCTCCGCCGTCTTTCGCCCCGGGGTCCGCGCCGCGTAAGTCCGTGCGTTCGCCTCGCTCAACCCAAGTCCCCGCTGCGCCGTCCTCGCCCGAGCGAACGAGAATCCAGCCGAGCCCGGACTCCGCCCTTGATCAGACGACGGTTGCGCCGGGTCCCGCCGCCTCCCTCGACGAGACCACGGTGGCTCCGACTCCTCCGTCTTTCGCCCCCGGTTCTGCTCCCTCCGCCGGTGCCCGCACCGGCGCCTCGCAGCTTTGCGCCCGGTTCGGGCCAGCCCACCTCCGCCGGTGCCCGCTCCACCGCGCCTCGCAGCTTTGCGCCCGGTTCGGGTCAGCCCGCCTCCGCAGCGCCCAGCTTTGCGCCCGGCTCGGGCCAGCCCACCTCCTCCGCGCCCAGCTTTGCGCCCGGCTCGGGGTCGAGCGGACATCAGGTGCCCGTCAACAGGAGCGCTCCTAGCGCACCGCCGATGCGCGCGCCGGGGCCCTCTGCTCCCTCGACGGCCCCGCGGCCTCGCCGCAAGCGCCGTCGTCACCTGGTCCTCAAGACCCTGTCTGTCTTGCTGGTTCTCATCCTCGCATGGGGTGGCTTCCTCGTGTGGGATGCCAACTCGAATATCGGTCGCGTGAGCGCCCTGACGGGCAGCGAAGACACGGCCGGGACCACGTACCTGCTGGCGGGTTCGGACTCGCGCGCGGATGGTGCGGTGCAGGACGGCTTTGAAGGCTCCGAGCGCGCCGACTCGATCATGCTGGTGAACGTCGCTCCTAACGGCCAGGCTGTCGCCCTGTCGATCCCCCGTGACACCTACGCGGAGATTCCCGGCGTGGGCTGGGACAAGATCAACGCCTCCTACGCGTACGGCGGCCCGCAGCTGCTGGTTGAGACCGTGGAGAAGCTGACGGGTCTGACCGTCGATCACTTCGTCCAGATCGGCATGGGCGCGGTGCCCGACATGGTGGACGCGGTCGGCGGCGTTGAGCTGTGCTACGACCACGACGCAAACGACGAGTACTCGGGCCTGAACTGGACCGCCGGCTGTCACACGGTTGACGGCACGACCGCCCTGCAGTTCTCCCGCATGCGTTACCAGGACCCGGAGGGCGACATCGGCCGCACGAAGCGTCAGCGCCAGGTGATCTCCAAGGTGGTCTCCGCGGCGGCCTCGCCCGCGACCCTCATCAACCCGGCCAGGACCCTGAGCGTGGAGCGCGCCGGTTCCAAGTCCTTCACGGTCGATGAGGATTCGTCGATTGTCACGATCGGTACGCTCGTGCTCGCACTGCGCAGCGCTTCCTCAGACGAACTGATGGGCGTGCCCCCGATCGAGTCCTTGGACTACACGACCAGCTCGGGCGCTTCGGCGGTTCTGCTGCGTGATGAGACAGCTCCCGACTTCTTCGAGAAGCTGCGCACCGGCAAGCTGACGGCCTCCGACCTCAACCAGGTCGGCTAGGCACGCCCCCGCCTCGCGGGCCCCCACGCTCATAAGAACACCGGCCTCGTTCCCTCATGAAGGGACGAGGCCGGGGCTTTGTTAGGCAGAGAAAAGGCCGTCAGGTGCCGGGCACCGTGATGGGTCGCGGGCCCGCCTGCCAGCCTTCCCAGGCGGAGGTCAGGATCTCGTCGAGGCCGTTGTTGGCCTTCCAGCCCAGGTCGACGCCGATGGAGAGCGGATCGCCGATGAGCTTGGGCGGGTCGCCGGCGCGGCGCTCCAGAACCTCGACGGGGAAGTCCCAGCCGATGACGCGGCGCAGGCCGTCGATGATCTCCTGGACGGAGGTGCCCAGGCCGGTGCCCACGTTGTAGGTGTGGTGGTCGGGCTGGCGGCCTTCGGCCAGGACGTCGAGGGCGGCGATGTGGGCCTCGGCCAGGTCCATGACGTGGATGTAGTCGCGCACGCACGTGCCGTCGGGGGTGTCGTAGTCGGCGCCGAAGATCTTGGCGCTCTCCCCGCGCTCGAGGCGGTCGAGGACCATGGGGATCAGGTTCATGATGGCGGGGTCGGCCAGGTCGGTCCAACCGGCGCCGGCGACGTTGAAGTAGCGCAGGCCGATCCACTTCAGGTCCCAGGCGCGCTCGCAGTCGGCCATCATCCATTCGCCGATCAGCTTGGTTTCGCCGTAGGGGTTGATGGGCTTGCCCGCCATGTCCTCGGTGACAACTTCGGCATTGGGCATGCCGTAGACGGCGGCCGAGGACGAGAAGATCATCTGGTCGACGCCGGCATCCTCCATGGCAGCCAGAACGTTTGCCATGCCGCCAATGTTCTGCTGGTAGTACCAGGTGGGACGCTTGACGGACTCGCCGACCTGCTTGCGCGCGGAGAAGTGGATAACCGCGGTGACGTCCTCGTCCATCATGAGGTTGGACAGGGTCGATCGCGCTTCGTCCGTGGCGACGTCGAGGCGAACCAGGGGCGTATCCCCGACTCGGGCGGCGTTCGAGGTGGACAGGTCGTCGACGACGACGACGCGATCCCCGCGCTGACGCAGGAGGCGGACAACATGGGCACCGATGTAACCGGCGCCGCCACAAACGAGAATGCTCATGGGTTCAGGATACGACGGGGGGAGCACCCGCGCCCACCCGCGCACAGCTTGTGGTTGTTTGTCAGTAGTCCTCGGCGACGCGATGGGCGAGGACAGCCCCCTTTGCGCTGGCGACGTCGCGCAGGCTCTGCTGGAAGTCGCGCATGGAGGCGCGCAGGCCCTCAGCGCGCGCTCCCTCGCCCGCTCCGAGGATCCGTGCGGCAAGCAGGCCGGCGTTGCGGGCACCGGCGATCGAGACGGTCGCGACGGGCACGCCGGCGGGCATCTGGACGATGGAGTGCAAGGAGTCGACGCCGTCGAGGTGCTTGAGGGGAACGGGCACGCCGATAACGGGCAGCTCGGTGAGGGCAGCGAGCATGCCGGGCAGGTGGGCGGCCCCGCCAGCTCCGGCGATGATGACGCGCAGGCCGCGCTCCGAGGCGCTCCTGCCGTAGGCGACCATGTCCTCGGGCATGCGGTGGGCGGAGACGACGCCGACCTCGCACGCGATGTCGAACTCGGCCAGGGCGGCGACGGCGGGTTCCATGGTCGGCCAGTCCGAGTCCGATCCCATGACGACGCCGACGAGTGGGGCGCGTCCGGTGGCCGTGAGCTGGATGTCGAGGTCGGTGGTCATGGTGTGTCCTTTCGGGAGGTGGACGAGGCCGGGGCGCGTTGATCCTTCGGCCGACGGTTGGGGGGGTGGGTCAGTCGGTCGCGGAGGGGCCGTGGAGGGCCTCGACGGCGGCCCGGGCGCGTGTCAGGGCCACGTCCGGGTCCTTGTCGACGACGGTGACGTGGCCGAGTTTGCGGCCCGGGCGCACGTCCTTGCCGTAGAGGTGGACCTTCGCTCCCCCTCCCCCGGCTTCAAAGGCAGCGGCGAGGGCGCGCGCGGGCTGGTCGTATGCGGAACCCAACAGGTTGACCATGACGGAGTAGGTGCCGGGGGCCTTTAGGTCGGTCGAGCCCAGCGGCAGGTCCAAGACGGCGCGCAGGTGCTGCTCGAACTGGCTGGTGACGGCCCCGTCGATGGTCCAGTGACCCGTGTTGTGGGGGCGCATGGCCAGCTCGTTGACGAGGACGCGCTCGTCCGCGCCCTCGCCGACGACGAACATTTCGACGGCGAGGACGCCGGTGACGCCCAGCTCGGCGGCGATGCGCTCGCCGATGCGGCGCGCCTCGGCGGCCGTTTCGGGGCGGATGCCCACGGCGGGGGCTGTGACCTCGGCGCACACGCCATCGCGCTGCACGGTGGAGGCGACGGGCCACGAGGCGATCTGCCCAGATGGGGTGCGCGCCAGCAGGGCCGCCACCTCGCCCGTGAAGGGCACCAGGGCCTCGGCCAGGAGTGGTCCGTTTCCCCACCAGGACTCGACGTCTGTGGGGCTGTGGGCGACCGCGACGCCGTGGCCGTCGTAGCCGCCGCGTGGGGTCTTGACGATGAGGGGCCAGCCGATGACTGCTCCGAAACGCTCCAGTTCGGCCGCGTTGTCAACGCGCGCCCACGCCGGGCAGGGAATACCCATCTCACTCAGGCGCGCACGCATCTGAAGCTTGTCCTGGGCGTACAGGAGCGCACTGGCCGGGGGCTGGACGGAGACGACGCGGCCCGCCTCTTCCATGGTCGCGGCGGGAATGTGCTCGTGTTCAAAAGTGAGGACGTCTGCGCCGTCAATGAGGGCGCGGACCGCGTCCAGGTCGGCTGGGATCCCGGCGGCCTTGTCGACGGTCACCTGTCCGGTGGACCCGTCCTCGGCCTCGACGAGAGCCCGCAAATTAATTCCGAGCGCGATCGCGCTCTCCTGCATCATGCGTGCCAGCTGTCCGCCGCCAATGACGGCCACGGTGGGAGGAGTCAACATATCGCGTTCCACGCCTCCCAATCTACCCCGCTCCTAGAAGCGACGCGAGCGGCGTCCCATGGAAATGAGCGGCCCCTCGGGCATGACGCGATCAGGGTCCAGGGACGCCGGGATTGCGGCGACGGATATCGTGAAAACGGGGGGAATATTGGACTTGAGTTCCAGGCGCCCGCCCATCGCCTGGGCCAGGTCATGGGCGAGGGCCAGTCCGATGCCCGTCGAACCGTGTCCGGATACACCCTTTTCGAAGATGTCGGGGGCCAGGGCCTCGTCGATGCCCTCCCCTTCGTCGCTGACCTCGATGATGACGCCGCGCTTGGAGGAGCCTGCGTGCGCCCACACGCGCGTGGTTCCCCCGCCGTAGCGCAGGGAGTTCTCGATGAGGGTGGCCAGCACCTGTCCGAGTTTGCCGGCGTCGGCCAGGATCGGGCGCTCGGCCTCGTCGAGGAAGACGAGGGACCGTCCCGCTGCCTCGAACTGGTCCTCCCACTCCTCGCGGGCGGTGTTAAAGACTTCGAGGATGTGGATGGCCTCGGTGGAGCCGCCGCTCTCGCGCTTGGACACGTCCAGCAGCTCGGAGACGACATTCGTCATGCGCTCGACCTGTTCGAGGCAGGTGCGGGCTTCGGCGCGCACCTCTTCCTCGGAGGAGATGAGCTCGATCTCCTCCAGTCGCATCGACAACGCGGTGAGCGGGGTACGCAGCTGGTGGGAGGCGTCGGCAGCCGCCTGGCGTTCGGCGGCCAGTCGTCCGGCCATGCGCTCGCCGGTGCGCGCGAGTTCTTCGGAGACCAGGTCGATCTCCTCGATGCCCGAGCGCTCCACGCGGGCGCGCACCCCTCCCGACCCGATCTGTTCGGCCTGGGCGGCCAGGTAAATGAGCGGAGCGGACAGGGAGCGCGACAGGGAGCGTGCCATCAGCCAGCCGATCAGCATGGACCCGGCCATGCCGGCCCCAAACATCCCGCACGCCCACAGGATGCGAGTGGTCGCCGCCGATGCCGAGGAGGTCAGCTGCACGCTGACACCGTTGGGGGACTCGGCGAACGCCGAGAGGGTACGCCCGGTCGGCTGCGTCTCATTGGTGATGAGGTTTTCGCCAGGCACCATGATGCGGTAGCTGATCTGGTCGCCCTCCTCGGCCTGTTCGAAGACGAGCGGGGCCACAGATTCCTTGTCGGTGCTCTCCCCCGCCGCCCTGCGCCGCTCGATGCTCTGCACGACGCGCTGAGCGGATACCTCGAGGCTGCGCTGCGCGGAGGTCCAGATGGAGACGGAGGCGAAAAATGCGCCGGGCAGTCCCATGACGACGCACACGACGGCGACGACGGACACTACCATCCTCACCGCGCGTGCGCGCATGGGCCCCCTCCTTTAGCGACGGATCAGCGCGCGCTCTCGAAGCGGAAGCCCATCCCGCGCACGGTCGTGATGTAGTGCGGGTCGGTGGCGTCGTCGCCGAGCTTGCGGCGCAGCCAGGACACGTGCATGTCGAGGGTCTTGGTCGAACCGGTGGGGTCCGAACCCCAGACCTCGCGCATGAGGGCATCGCGGCCGACGACGGAACCGGCCTCGCGCAGCAGGACGCGCAGCAGGTCGAATTCCTTGGCGGTCAGGCTCAGCTCCACGTCGCCGGCGAAGGCGCGATGCGCGGCCACATCCATGCGGATGTCCTGGGCACGCAGCTCACCCTCGGCGGGCTCGGCGACCTGGCGGCGCAGGAGCGCCCGCACGCGGGCGAGCAGCTCGGCCAGACGGAAGGGCTTGGTCACGTAGTCGTCTGCGCCCGCGTCGAGGCCGACAACCATGTCGACTTCGTCCGTGCGCGCGGTGAGGATCAGGATCGGCACGCGATTTCCGGCAGCGCGGATCTCGCGGGCGACGTCCAGGCCATCCATGTCAGGCAGACCGAGGTCCAGAACAACCAGGTCGACGCTACGCGTATCGGCCAGGGCTTCGCCGCCCGTGGCGTGCGCGCGCACGTCGTATCCTTCCCTGCCCAGTGCCCGTGCAAGGGGCTCGGAGATGGCCGGATCGTCTTCAACGAGGAGAACTGTAGTCACGCTTGCATCTTAGCAATTCTGAACCAAAACTTTCACCGTTCTTGACCAAATCGGCGTCCCGATGGGACGCCGATGTGAGTGGTTTGAGACGGGTCGACTCAGGCCACGCGAGACGAGAGAAGGTAGGGCGACACCGGCCCAAAACCGCGCAAGTCTGCGGTCGGGAACTCCTCGAGGCGGTAGCCCTCGCCCCCCTTACCCGCAGCGATTGCGGCCGCCGTGGCGGGATCGGTGAGGATCTTACCGACCGGTGCGATGTCCACGAGGCGAGACGCGAGATTGACGGTCGGACCGAAGACGTCGCCGGAGCGAGAAAACACGTCGCCACGAACGAAGGAGGCGCGCACGGGCAGCATTTCGTCGTCGGCATTCAAGCGTTCGATCAGGGCGGTCGCCACGCGCAGGCCGGTCGGTAGATCATCGGCGATGTACAGGACCGCATCGCCGATCATCTTGACGACGCGCCCACCCTCCTCGATGACCGCGGTCCGGCTCTCTTCCTCGAAGCGTTCGATGAGGCCCACCAGAGCATCACCGAGGATCGTGGAGGAGGAGGTGTAGGAGACCATGTCCACGAAACCGAGGCAGCGGTTCAGGGGGAAGCGGCTATGACGCTCCTCGTGCCCGCGCTGAGAGATCTCGCGATCGAAACGCGACAGGGTCGCCTCGAGCTGGCGACGCCAGGAGTAGACAAACATTTCCTGGAAGACGTCGATGTACTCGCGCATATGGTCGAGCACGTACATGCGGGCCGTCGTATCGTCCAGCATCAGGCGGCGCGACGAGTCCTCAACCAGGGCCTCGTACTGCCACAGGGCAAGACGGTCAGCCAGGTGAGAATTGGCGCGCAGGAGCGAACGAGACGTGGCCGTGTCAATGCCCCCCGACTCGACGAGATTGTGCCATTTTTGCAGCACCTCAAGGTCGCGCTGGGAGAACATCTGCTCGTCAGGATCGGGGGGCTGGAAGCCCAGGGCGATCCAGAATTGCACGACGCGCTCGATCGGGGTACCCGTCGCCTCCGCGAGGTCGCGGGCGGAGTATGTGAGATGACCACCGAGCAGCTGAGGAACGTAGCTGGTTGCGGTGAGGTCATCAGGAGTTGCATGGGACGATGCGTCACGCTCATCCATCGCGAATCCCTCCTCAAGTCAGGCTGACTCAACACCACATCAGCGAATAATCAGTATAGTAGATCACTTTCCAAGGTCACACTGGCCTATGATCCCAGACACTGACAATTGTAGTAGGCTAATTTGTTTTACACCAGTCATTTGCACGTTTACCTGCGCTAACCCGGTTTTTTGCACCAATTTTCAGCTTGCCTGCGCCCTGTAGCCGCCATGGTCCACAATGTCCCTATGCGCCTCGTCCTTGCCTCCGCCTCCCCCGCCCGCCGAGCAACCCTCATCGCGGCGGGCATCACACCGATCGTCCAGGTGTCCACCGTCGACGAGGACGCCATCCTCGCTGCACTGCCCGGCGGGCGCGCGTTCTCGGGAGGTGCGACCACCCCGGCCGACGAAGTGAGCGCGCTCGCTGCGGCCAAGTGCCTCGACGCGTGCGAGGCCCTGAGCGCACCCGGCACCAACGCCGAACTGCCCGACGGTGAGCCCGTCCTCGTCGTCGGCTGCGACTCCATGCTCGAGATCGACGGCCAGATGCTCGGCAAGCCACACACCCCCGAAGTCGCCCGCGAGCGCATCCGCGCCATGCGCCGGACAACCGCCACCCTGTGGACGGGCCACTGCGCGGCGATCCTGGCCCCGGCCTCGTCCACCGATGGAACGGAGGGCGAACGCACGGTCACCGCGACCGTCACCCGCTCCGCCTCGACCCAGGTCCACTTCGGGGACATCTCGGATGCCGAGATTGACGCGTACGTCGCTACCGGCGAGCCCCTGCACGTGGCGGGGTCCTTCACGGTGGACGGGATGGGCGGCCCCTTTATCGAGGGCGTGACGGGCGATTATCACTCGGTCGTCGGCATCTCTTTGCCGCTGCTGCGCTCCATGGCCACCGAGCTCGGGGTCTTCTGGCCGGACCTGTGGGATGCGCCGCGCCGCTGAGTTTCGGGGCCAATCACCCGCCCACCGCGCCGTACTGTAGGGGCATGGACAACAGCACCGCATGGGGCATCGGCCTCGCAACGATCACTCTGGACGGCACGACACTCGACACGTGGTACCCCGCCCCGCACCTGGGCGAGGCCGGGACCGACGAGGAGCTGGCGACCTCGCTGTCCGTGCTGGAGCGCGTCGATGACGCGCGCCGCGTGCGCACCGTCGTCGTGACCACGACGATTGACCTGCAGGAAGCACCCGCCTCGACGGAGGACGCCTACCTGCGTCTGCACCTGCTCTCCCACCGCCTGGTTCAGCCCAACACGATCAACCTGGACGGCATCTTCGCGGTGCTTCCCAACGTCGTGTGGACGGATGCCGGCCCGTGCGCCGTCGCCGACTTCGAGGCCACCCGCCTGCGCCTGCGCGCGCGCGACGGCCACCCCGTCACCGTGCAGGGCGTCGACAAGTTCCCGCCGATGGTCAACTACGTGCTGCCATCGGGCGTTCGTATCGCCGACGGCACGCGCGTGCGCCTGGGCGCCTACCTGTCCGAGGGCACGACCGTCATGCACGCCGGCTTCGTCAACTTCAACG
>ERZ773233.1767-NODE-1767-length-12418-cov-2.591766_pt1 | contig 12418 bp, 10 predicted proteins | sample MGYA00580991_ERZ773233 | MGnify/ENA primary metagenome ERZ773233 (study PRJEB29015, sample SAMEA2738178) | human oral metagenome | biome: human oral; feature: human-associated habitat; material: saliva | place: China | collected 2161 ...
CCAGCGAACAACTTCCGATGACAACATGCGGAAAAGTCGAGGTCAAAACGGGGACCTAAGTCCCGCCTGCTGCTGTGGTTGACCATGGACATGCCTGCCCGACGATGCCATACTAAAGAGGAGCCACCCGGGTGCTTCCGGATGGCTCCCGAAGGGGTCAGCCCCGGAGGAGCTGAATCAAGCTGATCAGGACTCCGACGGCGGTTGCGAGCGAGCCAACAATCTCGCACCACGTCGGGGTTCTGCGCTGTTCAGCATCCTTCCGTGCCGCATGCCGAAGACGGTCACGCATACCCCTTCACCTCCTTCCGGTGGATCGACACCCTGCTGAATCAAGCAGGAAGGTGCCAGGGCAGACCCGCCGTTGAAGGCCTCCCCACCTGCCACAGTCCTCCGACATCGCGCCGGTTGCCCAAGAGCCGGTCAGAACGACGTCGGGGAATGGCGGCGCGTCAGGCGTCAATACTCCCGGAGGGTGAGATCCCTGCGCGGAGATGGTCCCTGACGGAAAGAGAACTTGTCTTAGACACGTACTTGCGAGATCCCTGCGCGCAGATGGTCCCTGAAATCCTTCCAAGGGTTCTGGCCTGCGCCTACAGTGAAGGGACAGGGCGGGTGGCTGCTGCCCATCGTGAGAATCGGCGGCAAAGGATGCGGTCGTATTGTCGGAACGGACTCTGCGCATCATCCGCATTGTGGTTGTGGTGCTCAACGTGATGGTGGCCGTCGCCTCCTTCCGACGGGGAGACACCTTGGCCATGGTCATCGCCATCGCTCTTGCCGCGCTCTTCCTGATCCAGGTGATCCGCCCGACCTTCGGCAGCCGGAGCACCGAGCACGACGACCGCACGCCCCCGAGCTCATGAGCGCCGTCGGCGATGCCCCGGCCCACCTCCTCGAGGTTGAGGGCCTGTCCGCCTGGTACGAGCGCGATCGCCCGGTCCTCACCGACGTCTCCTTCACCCTCGAGGCTGGCGAGGCCGTGGGCCTCATCGGCCTCAATGGCGCCGGCAAGACCACGATGCTCACCTCCCTGTGCGACGTCCACCGTGGAGCGCGCTTCGATGTGCTGCGCTATCGGGGGCGGGAGGTGGACCCTGGCGACGAGCGCTTCAAGGCCGCCCGCTACCTCAGCCTCGCCGACGACTCCTCCTTCCCCACCTGGAACCTGGAGGCCTTCATCGGCTTCCTCGAGCACGCCTATCGCCTGCGCCCGGACCGTGGCCGCCTCGAGGAGTTGATTGAGGGATTCGACTACGGTCGCTACCGGACCACCTCCTTCTCCCGGCTCTCCAGCGGTTCACGGAAGAAGGCCAACCTCATCGCCGCCTTCTACCTGACCACGCCCCTCCTCTTCCTGGATGAGCCCGTCGACTTCCTCGACTTCACCGCCACCGAGTTCCTGTACCGCAGCATCAACGACGCCGCCGCATCCGGCCGCTCGGTCCTGCTCAGCTCCCACATCGCCGAGTCCCTCACCCGCTGCACCCGGCGCCTCTACGTGCTCTCCGCCGGCCGGATGACCGGTCCCTTGACCACCCCCGAGGACTCCGATGCCGTGGCGGCGCTGGTCAGTTAGCCGGGCCGCCCTGAAGGCGGTGATCGGGCAGTTCGTGGGACGCCAGAGCGTCCTGGGCGCCGTCATCCTGTGCGCCCTGGCCGCCTGGTTCGGGGCGTCGACCGACCTCCGTGTCAACCCGCGCGTCGCGGTCACTGGGCTGGTCCTGGCCGCCGTCGGCCTGACGGCCACCATCGCCTCGACCTGGATCGGCTCCGGGCGCTGGGACGACCTGGTCCGCTTCCCGCTCCGACGCGACGAGCTCGCCCGGGCCACCTACCTCGTGGCCGACGCCGTCGTCCTGCTGGAGGCGGTCGCGCCCATCGTCCTGTTCGTCCTGCTTACCGGCGGAGGAGGAGGTGGCCGGAGTCCCGGCGTTGGCACTACTGCGACGACGGCGGTGGAGATGATCGTCGTTGGGCTGGCGGCAGGGGCGCTGGGCCTGACCCTGTGGGCGGGGGAGTGGTCCGGCCTGCGCTGGGTGGCAGGAGGGGCCCTCGCCGTCGGAACGCTCCTCTGGTGGCTCGCGCCCGCGGCCTCGGCCCTCCTCTTCGCGGCCTGCTCTCTGGCTGTGACGACGTGTTCCCGTGATCTGCGGGCGCGCCGCAGGCAGGTGGGTACCGTCCGGAGTGGCCGCCACAGCCTGGTCCTGGGCGAGCTGGCGACCGTGCGCACCACGCAGGTCAATACTCTGATGATGCTTGCGGTCGCTCTGGTCTTCACTTTTACCATGGCCGGTCGAGGCCTGACGATCCCGCTGCCCATGGCCTTCGTCGTCATCAACACGCCACTGAATGCCTACTTCTCCCGCTACCTCAGTACCCGCACCGTGGTGCTGGCCGCTCCCGGATCGCGGCGCGTCCTCGTCGCCTACGCCCGAGACCTCACGCTGTTGTACATGGCGTCCAACTGTCTGGTGGGGGCACTGATCGTCTGGCTGGGCGGCGGCACTGCTGAGGCCGTTGCGGCTGGAGTGCTGGCCTCGCTCGCTGGGGCGACGGCGGCGGTCCTCCTGGAGGCCTACCGGCCGCTGACGAGCTGGAAGTCTGAGCGTGACGTCATGCGCCACCCGCGCAAGTACCTTCCGCCGGCCGTGGCGCTGCTCGCCGTCGTAGCCGTCCACGCGCTCGCGCCGTAACCGCCTCGCGGGGCCTGTGCGGCTCGTCGCTATCGGTGCCGCTGTGCCAACCTCTACATACCTCCCGTAAAATTTGTATGACCTTACTAAAATTAGGTCACACAACTTGGCAAATTAACTGAGGTAGCCCTAAGGTCCTAGGTGATTCGTTCCGCCCTCGCGTCACCGAAGGACTCCTATGCGACGTCGTACCCTGCTCATGGCCCTCCCACTGACCGCCGTCCTCGCCAGCTGCGGAGTCGCCTCCCGCGCCGGCAAGGACTCCAGCGCCAACGCCTCCGCGGGCGCCTCCGGCGGCGGCTTCGAGGTCACCGACATCGTCGGCCGCAAGGTCACCTTCAGCGCCCAGCCCCAGAGAATCGTCCTGAGCGAGTCCCGCCACGTCTACTCCCTGGCCTTCCTCAACAAGACCAACCCCATCGACAAGGTGGTCGCCTGGGGCGAGGACCTCCAGAAGGCCGCCCCCGACTTCTACGAGAAGATCCTCTCCGTGGCCCCCAAGGCCGCCGACCTGCCGAAGATCGGCAACATCGCCAAGGACGGCCTGCCCATCGAGACCCTGGTGAGCCACAAGCCCGACGTGTTCATCATGACCCTGGACGCCTACAACTCCGCCAAGGAGAAGGGCTACCTCGAGAAGCTGGACGGCCAGAAGATCACCTACGTCGTCACCGACTTCCGCCGCGACCCGGTGAAGAACACCGTCCCCTCGGTCACCCTCATGGGCGCCGTCTTCGACAAGCGCAAGGAGGCCGAGACCTTCGTCAACTTCTACAAGAAGCAGGTCGACCCCATCGTGGCCAAGGCGAAGTCCCTGTCCTCCAAGCCCACCACCTTCCTGTGGCGCGGCCCGGGCGTCAACGACCCCGGCGCCACCTACTCCACCGCGAACCTCGGCGCGATCGTCACCGCCACCGGCGGCACCAACATCGCCGACAGCCTCCTGTCCGGCGAGGAGGGCGTGCTCACCCCCGAGCAGGTCATCGCCTCCAACCCCAAGAACATCATCGCCACCGGCGGCGAGTGGCAGCAGCAGAAGATCAAGGACACCGCCCAGACCAGCTACGTCCACCTCGGCTACAAGGCCGACGAGGCCTCCGCCAAGGCCAGCCTGGAGCAGCTGAAGAATCAGCCCGGCTACGACCAGATCCAGGCCTTCACCGACCGGCACGTCTACGGCATCTACCACCAGTTCTACGACGCCCCCTACAACTTCATCGCCTACCTCACCTTCGCCAAGTGGCAGAACCCCGAGGCCTTCTCCGACATTGACCCCGCCAAGGTCTGGAAGGACTTCCACGAGCAGCACATGCCCTGGAAGGCCGAGGGCGTCTTCTTCGCCGCGATCTGATGGGGGACCCCCACGTCACGGCTCCTTCCGACGACGTCGCAGCGCACCAGTCCGATACCGGCTGGGTACCGGATGGTGCGGCGTCGACGACGAAGGCTGACGGGCCGACCGCCGGATCCATGGACACGGCGGCGTCGGCCTACGCCTCCTACCGCCGTCGAACCGCGCGGCGCGTCGCGATGCTCCTGGGGCTGGCCACCCTGCTCCTGGCCGTCTTCCTCGTGGCCCTCATGGTGGGGCCGCTGGGGTTCAGCCCGGCACAGGTGCTCGGCTCCCTCCTCTACGCCGACTACGACCCGTGGGTCGCCAACATCGTCGTCAACCTGCGCCTGCCGCCGGCTCTGCTGGCGGTCCTGGTGGGTGGGGCGCTGTCCCTGGCCGGCGTGCAGATGCAGACGATCCTGGACAACCCGTTGGCCGAGCCCTTCACCCTGGGGATCTCGGCGGCCTCGGCCCTGGGGGCGGCGCTGGCCATCGTCACGGGCCTCGTGCTGCCGGTGGCCACCGGCGCCACCCTGCCGATCGTGGCGATGACGGCGGGGCTGGCGGCCTCCCTCACCATCGCTATGGTCTCGAGGCTGCCCTCGGTGACCAAGGAGATGACGATCCTGCTGGGCATCGCCCTGGTCTTCAGCTGCCAGGCGCTCCTGGCGCTCGTGCAGTACCGGGCCTCCACCGAGAGCCTCCAGCAGATCGTCTTCTGGTCGATGGGCTCCCTCATGCGCGCCACCTGGCCGGCCGTGGTCACCGTCTCGGTGGCCCTGCTCGTGGCCACGCCCGTCTTCTGGGTCAACGGCTGGCGGCTGACCGCCATCACCCTGGGGGAGGCGCGCGCCGCGGCCATGGGCATCAACGTGGCGCGCCTGCGCGCGTGGACCCTGGTCGGTGTCTCGTTGCTGGCCGCCCTGTCCGTGGCCTTCGTCGGGATCATCGGATTCGTGGGGCTCGTGGGGCCGCACATGGCCCGCGGCCTGGTGGGGGAGGACCAGCGCTTCCTCGTGCCCGCCTCCATCCTGTGCGGCGCCACCCTGCTGACCGCGGCCCACACCGCCAGCCAGCTCATCGTGCCGGGTGTCGCCGTACCCGTCGGCATCCTGACCGCCCTGGTGGGTGTGCCGGTGTTCCTCACCATCATCTTCGGGCGCCAGCGCTCGGCGGTCAGGAGCGGTTCATGAGCCTCATCCTGAACGACCTCACCTTCTCCTACGGCAGGCGGGCCGTCCTCCAGGGCGTCGACGCCACCTGGGAGACGGGCCAGACGGTCGGGCTGCTCGGCCCCAACGGCGCCGGTAAGTCCACTCTGGTCACCTGCGTGGCCCAGCTGCGCCGTCACCTGGGGGAGGTGAGCTTCGCCGGGCGCCGGGGTCACGACCTGCGCGGCATGATCGGCTACATGCCGCAGGGACTGCCCGGTGACGCCGCCCTGACCGCCTTGGAGTCGGTGCTCACCGCTTCGCGGCGCGGCATGACCTGGCACACGAGCCGGGCCGACATCGACCTGGCCTGGAAGGCCCTGGACGAGCTCGGGGTCGCCGAGCTGGCCGACCGCCCACTGGGCCAGCTCTCCGGCGGGCAGCGCCAGCTCGTCGCCCTGGCCCAGACGCTCGTGCGCGAGCCCGGACTCATCCTGCTCGACGAGCCCACCTCCGCCCTCGACCTGCGCCGCCAGGTCTCGGTGCTCTCCCACGTGCGCCGGATCTGCCACCGGGACACCGGGCGCCTCGCCGTCGTCGCCCTGCACGACCTCAACCTGGCGGCCCGCTTCTGCGACCGCCTCGCCATCCTCGCCGGCGGGACGATTCGCGCCGAGGGGCCGCCCGCCGAGGTACTCCAACCCGACATCCTCGCCGAGGTCTACGGGCTGCGGGTACGGATCGTGCCCGACGGCGACCACGTCATGGTCGCCCCCGAGGCCGAGCAGGGGGCTTGAGCGGGGGCCGTCGCCGTCAGGCGCTCCGGCCTCGGATGAAGGGGATGATCCGGAGAACGATCCAGCCGAGCGCCAAGTGACCAAGGCTGGCTCCGGCCACGCCGAAGAGAACGGCGTCGGCCCCCCGTATCGCACAGACGGTGCCGAGGACGAGCCCCAGCCAGAGAACGACGGCTGCGGCGGACCACAGGCTGAGGAATCGATGGGTCCGGATGAAGGAACGCAGTATTCGCCGGCTGCGGTTGGTGAATGCGCGCCGAAACGCCCGAATGCGTGAGTTGGCTGACTGATACGTGGGGATCGCCACCGGGATCAGCGGCAGAAGAAGGAGATTGCCGGGCAGGTTCATGGTCCTGACGAGGGGCAGGAACAGCAGCGTCAGGATCGTGGCCCCCCACAACCCGAGGGACACGCTGTTGGCGAGCTTCATGAGGAAGGCATCGACCATGAGACGCGACGTCTCATAGTCGGAGGTCTGGGTCGTGTAGGCGGCGAGCGCCTTGGCGGCGTCGTGGTGGTTTCCGCGCTCATCGAGCATCCAGGACCGCAGGAGGAGGGCTTCGTCAAACATGGGGTCGAGTGCGAGCGTCTCCTGCAGGGCGGTCTCCGCAGCCTGCGGGTTGGACGTCATCTGCGCCACTGCCAGAAGCATGTGGTTGTCGGCCGAACCCGGTGAGAGCCTGACCGCCTCACGGGCATAAAACAGTGCCTCCTCCGTGCGCCCCATCTTGGTCAGCGCCGTGGACATCAGGGAGAGCAGCACATCGTCCTCGGGGGTCAGCTGCAGGGCCGTCCTCAGAGAAGGCTCCGCCTCCGGATCGCGGTCCTGGGAGATCAGGGCCTGAGCCAGAAGCCGGTGGGCGTCAGGATCATTCGGTTGCACCGCCAGGGCCTTGCGGGCCGCGGCCTCGCGTGCGGCTGCATCCTGAACGGGCACCGTGCGGTGTGTGCCCGGCGCCGCGGCCTTGGCGTGTTCGTCGGCCTCCTCCGCCTCCATCTCGTCCGCGAAATCGTCCGGATCGGTCTCCTGGGTGCTGACCGGGCGGCCACCACTGTCCGTGCGCAGGTCCGGGTAGCTCATCGAGACTGGTCCCCGGGGCGACAGCAGCGCATGCGAAGGCGCAATCTTCAGCGGCACCATGTCCTCGGGCAGCGGGGCGTCGGCCACCAGCCGGGCCTTCTGCAGGCGCTTCTCGTAGGCGGGATAGGCCCCGGCCTCGATGCGCTGGAAGGCACGCGGCAGCGGTGACAGATACTCGTCCGGGTCGAAGGGGAAGCTGTTCGGGGCGCGTCCGTGGTTCAGCTCGTCGTACAGATCCTGCAGCTGTGGCGCCATGAACGCCCAGTCGTCCAGGGCACGCTGCAAGGTGCCGGTGATCCGCGAGGCCATCACGGCATGTTTCAGATCGCGCGAGACGACGACCAGCTGGCCGTCACGGGAATCATCCTTGCGGGTGGCGAGTTTCATGACGTTACATCTTTCCGTTCCGAAAGGTGTATTTTGTCGCAGACGCTCCCGGCATGGCGATGTCGCATCGTCGTCGCATGGGGCAAACCCCGGGGATCCCCGCAGATCCCCCGACAGGACCCGCCGCCCGCCCGGGTCGCCCGGCATGCGCAGGCCTGACCGGCGCAAGGCCCCGCCCAGACCCTCCGCGCTGCAGCGGGTACCATTGGACCACTCCGCAACAACCCCCGGCGTCCGCGCCGTTCGAGTGCCATGGCATTTCCCAAAGGACCTCCCAAGCCCTCCTCCGGCCTTTTCTTCTGGCTGGTCATCGCTGTCGTGTCGTCATTGCTGCTGCTCCTGTGGGGCTGGCAGGCCGGCATGCTGGGCAAGGCCGGCAGCTTCCTGTCCGGTCTGATCTCGCCCGCACAGTACGCCGGTTACGGCAAGCAGACCGCCGACAATGACGGCACTGGCCGGTCAGCCCTGCGGGCCGAGGAAGAAGCGGCCCGCCACCGCGCTGATGCTGAACGCAAGGCGCGCGAAGAAGCGGCCGACACCGACGCCCAGACGGCGGACAAGGAAGCCGCCGACAAGGCGGCCGCCGAGAAAGCCGCTGCCGACAAGGCCGAGGCCGAGCGCCTGGCCGCCGAGAAGGCGCAGGCCGAGAAAGAGGAAGCCGAACGTCTGGCTGCCGCCGAGGCCGAGAAGAAGGCGGCCGAAGAGGAAGCTGCCCGCAAGGCCGAAGTCGAGGCCCAGAAGAAGGCCGCTGCCGAGCAGCTGGCTGCTGCCGAGCAGGCGGGCGCCCAGGCCGGCAAGCGTCGCGTCCAGGTGGCCCCGGCCGATGTCGGCGAGGCGGCCGTCAACAAGGAGCTGGCCAGGAACTGGCCGCTGGCCCAGCTGCGCAAGTACTTCAACCTGCAGGAACAGGCACGCCGCCTGGTCATCACCGTCGACAACCTGCCGCGCGAGCACGTGCCGTCGCAGCTGCGCATCACCCGGGGCGTGCCCGAGCTGCTGCGCGTGCAGAAGGACGGCGAGACCATCACGCTGGATCCGTCCAACTACGAGCGCTATGACCGCATCATCAGCTACGTCGAGAAGATGGATGCGCGCAAGATCGGCCGGCTGTACGCCAAGTTCTATCCGCTCCTGCAGCGCACCTACGAGGAAACCGGCTTCCCCGAAGAGCGCTTCCATGACCGCGTGCTGGCCGCGCTGGACGACATGATGGATGCGCCACGCCCCACCGGTCCCATCCGGCTGGTGCAGCCCAAGGTGCTTTACCGCTTCGAGGATGATCATCTGGAGAGCCTGTCGGCAGGCCAGAAGATCATGATCCGCGTCGGCCCCGAGAACGCGGCCCGCCTGCGCAAGGTGCTGGCCCGCGTGCGGGCTGCCATTGCAGCGCATGACCCCGACGAGCAGGAATGATGCGTGGCGGGCCTGAGCCCGCTTCCCGACGTTCCCACCCTTCACGGGCGCCGTTTCGTTTCTGGCTCAGGAAAACGTCGCCAGAAAGCATCGAAGCGGCCAGTGTCAATATTGTGCGGCGCAGCAAAGCATGGGAGAATGGGTTTTGTGCGATGCAGCAAAAGCCGGGGGCCTTCTGGCACCCTGATGCCCAAGTGGCTGCATCTTGTCCGGGCTGGCGTTGCTGCCTGTCCCACCCGATACCGGAGGTCCCCATGTTTCCTTCCATCGATGAGCTGATGAAGGCCCAGGCCGAAGCCTTCAAGACCACCAACTCCGTGGCCACCACGGCTTTTGACGGCGCCCGCAAGCTGCTGGAGCTGAACGTGCAGGCGGCCCGTGGCGGCATGGAAGAGTCCTCGGCGCAGCTCAAGGCCCTTCTGGCCGCCAGGGATGTCAGCGCCCTCAACACCCTGCTGGCCGACCTGTTCTCGCAGTTTTCCAAACCTGAAGGCAACAAGGCCGCCGCCTACGTGAAGGATGTCTACGACATCGCTCAGCAGACCCACAGCCAGGTGGCCGAACTCATCGAGAAGCAGGTGGCCAGCAGCCAGCAGCAGTTGCTGGCCGCCGTCGATGCGCTGGCCAAGAACGCCCCGGCCGGTTCCGAGGGAGCTGTCAAGCTGCTGCGCCAGAGCGTGGTCGAGGCCAACACCGCCTTCGAGAAAGTCCAGGCGGCCTCGCGTCAGGTGCTGGACCTGATCGACGCCAACGTCAACAACCTGGCCAAGAAGGGCGAAGCGGCTGCGAAGAAGAAGTAAGCCAATTTCCCCCTGCCCATGAAAAGGCCGCAGCGTGCATCGCGCCTGCGGCCTTTCTTGCGTCATGCCCTCAAGGGGATGACCTACCGGCTGGCCCGTCAGGTAGGGCTTCTGCGGCCAGCCCAGGCCTGATCGTGTAGTGTGAGGACAGCTTGCCCGGCCATTCCGCCGGTTTTTTCCCCTCTTCAGGAGACAGCCATGCCATCAAAGCCTTCCTGCTCACGTACCGCATCGGCCCTGGCGCTGGCCGCTTCCCTGCAGATGACGACGCCGGCCGTTGCGGATGATGCGATGCCCCGTCTGGGCGTCTCTCCTGTCCGCGACGTGATCCAGGCCATGACTCTCGAAGAGAAAGTGGCGCTGGTGCTGGGTCAGGGCATGGCCGGCATGTCGGGGGGCATGCAGGGGCCGGTTGTTGGCGTTGATATGAACAGCCGGGTTCCCGGTGCGGCCGGCACGACCTTTCCCATTGCACGACTGGGCATTCCCTCGATCGTTCTGGCCGATGGGCCTGCCGGTCTGCGCATCAACCCGACGCGGGACGACGCGCCGAATCAGACCTTCCACGCCACCGCCTTTCCGATTGCCTCGCTGCTGGCCAGCGCATGGGACGATGCGCTGGTCGAACGTGTGGGCGAGGCCATGGGAGCGGAAGCGGCGGCCTATGGGGTCGATGTCTTTCTGACGCCGGCCCTGAACCTGCATCGCTATCCGCTGGGAGGCCGAAACTTCGAGTACTACTCGGAAGATCCGCTGGTTTCCGGCAAGATGGCCGCCGCCATGATCCGCGGAATCCAGTCGCAGGATGTGGGCACGTCGGCCAAGCATTACGCGGCCAACAACCATGAATGGAACCGCAACACCCTCAACGTGAAGGTCAGCGAGCGTGCGCTGCGCGAGCTGTACCTGAAGGGCTTCGAGATCGCCGTCAAGGAAAGCAGCCCGTGGACGATCATGACTTCCTACAACCGGATCAACGGAACCTACACCTCGGAAAGCCCCTGGCTGCTGCAGGATGTGCTACGCGATGAATGGGGCTTCGAGGGCATCGTGATGACGGACTGGTTTGCGGGGGCGGATGCCGTGAAGCAGATGCAGGCAGGAAACGACCTGCTGATGCCCGGCACCCAGTCGCAGCAGCAGGCGCTGCTGAACGCGGCCAGAAATGGCCAGCTTGATGTGCAGGTGCTGGATCGAAACGTCGAACGCATCCTCGACCTGATCATGAGGACCCGAATCTTCCGTCATGAGTCTGTCAGCAACAGGCCCGATCTGGATGCCCATGCACGGATCTCGCGCAAGGCTGCCACGGAAGGCATGGTGCTGTTGAAGAACGAGCATGATGCCCTGCCGCAGGCAGCAGGAAAGAAGCTGGCACTCTTTGGCAACAGCGCCCATGACATCATCATCGGCGGTACCGGCAGTGGTGATGTTCATGAAGCCTATTCGGTGACATTGCCCCAGGGACTGGAGCATGCCGGCTACGCCACCGACAAGGCGCTTTCACAGGCCTACGCCGAGCACATCAAGGCCGCAAAGGCACGTCGCCCGGAAACCAATCCCTTCCTGGCGCCGCCCCCGCTGCCCGAGCTGCTGCCGACGGTCGAGCAGATCGACGCTGCCGCTACGGCCAATGATGTCGGCCTCATCACGATCGGCCGGAATTCCGGTGAGTTCATCGACCGCAAGGCCAAGGATGACTTCTATCTGACGGAGGCCGAACAGACGCTCATCAGGACTGTCTCAGCCGCCTTTCACAAGGCCGGCAAGCCGGTTGTGGTGGTGCTGAACATCGGCGGTGTCATCGAGGTAGCCAGCTGGCGCGATCAGGTCGACGCCATTCTGCTGGCGTGGCAGCCGGGGCAGGAAGCCGGCCATGCCATGGCGGACGTCCTGTCCGGCAAGGTGAATCCGTCCGGCAAGCTGACCGATACCTTTGCACTTGATCTGAAGGACTATCCCGCCGCCGAGAACTTCCCCGGCGTGACGCTGCTGGGTCCTGATCCTACGGCCAGCGGTGGCATTGTCATCAACGACCGGGCTGCAGAGGTGGAGTACCGCGATGACATCCGGGTTGGCTATCGCCACTTCAACACCCGGGACGTCGAAGTGGCCTATCCCTTCGGGTACGGCCTTTCCTATACCCGCTTCGAATACCGGGATCTGAAGCTGACACGTGAGGACGCGGGCTTTACAGCCTCGGTCATTGTCACCAACACCGACCGTCGCGCCGGCAAGGAAGTGGTGCAGCTCTATGTTTCGGCGCCAAACAATGTTCTGGAAAAACCTGCTGCCGAGCTGCGGACCTATGCCAAGACACGTCTGCTGCAACCTGGGCAGTCGCAGACGCTTGTCATGCGGGTGGAGCCTCGGGGGCTGACCTCCTTCGATCCTGAGGCTCACCGGTGGGTGGCCCATCCGGGGCGCTACACCGTCCGTATCGGTGCATCATCGCGTGACATCCGTCAGCAGGCCCATTTCGACATCAAGGATGATCTGTGCTTCATGCCCTGATCTTCTGGCGCATGATGCGTTGAGAATGCCCTTTCGGTCGTTGTATCTCGTTCCGTGGCGCACCGATTCGTGAGGCTTGTTCAGCGAAACCTGAAGACCATCGTAGGGAAGATTGCTGAAGCACGAGAGATCGAAAAAAGGCCGCAGAGCGATGTGCCCTGCGGCCTTTCCTGTCATCACGCCATCATTCGATGGCGTATCACCTCGGTGTGTTTATCCGGCGTATCAGCGCACGGCATCAGTCCT
>ERZ773233.1771-NODE-1771-length-12392-cov-4.449299_pt1 | contig 12392 bp, 12 predicted proteins | sample MGYA00580991_ERZ773233 | MGnify/ENA primary metagenome ERZ773233 (study PRJEB29015, sample SAMEA2738178) | human oral metagenome | biome: human oral; feature: human-associated habitat; material: saliva | place: China | collected 2161 ...
ACCACATAGCACACCGCATACGCTAGAGATCTATCGGTGTGCCATCATAACCTATGATAAGGCGCTTACGCCCTTCATCATAGTCATCCGAGAAGAAATCATACCGAGATTCGTAGTACTTCAGCTGGATCCCGAGTAGCCCGCAGAGACTATTTGAGAAGAGATCATTCATAATTCTCCTCCCTTTAGCTCGCTGAATGATGTCATAAAGCTCAGGATGAGCCTTACGTAAGCTAGGACTACAGTAGACTAAGAATGGGACGACAACCCCTGGCAAAGAGACCTCATGCTCATAATAGTCAGGACGACTAGGATTCTCAAAGAGTACCTGCCCGTGATCAGAGAAATATACCAGCAGTGTAGGCTCCTCTGAGAAATGAGCAATGATCTGACGTATTACCTCATCATTGTAGCGGATAGAGTTCACGTAGTCTCGTATAATCCCCCTCCGTTTGACATCCTGTGGCATCGGCGCCCCATTGGGTAAGGTAGCTGGCAGATCGTCTATCGTAAAGGGAGCTAGGCTAGGGATCGAACGCACATCATAAGGAGTATGTGATCCCATCAGATGAATCACTTGGAAAAGCGAATGCTTTCCTTGAGGGAGCTTATTAAATCGCGGGAGTAATGGAATCAACTCAAGGTCATACGCAGCATCCCAATCTCCGACTGTTCGATTCTTCGCAAAATGCACACTGTCTGCTGTGGTCGTAAGCGTAGCGATAGGCTGTAATCCTGCCCCCTGCTTCTCTTGGTTACTAAGCCAATAGGAGTAGTAACCAGCCTTACTCATCACATAAGGTAGACTGGGGTAGTGATACCATGCTTCATCCTCCTTATCCCGGCGATAGAAACTCATCGCCTGCGAGACGGACCCTGTAGTCCAAGATGCCGATGAGACGACATCGGTGAAAGGGATCAGATCTCCCGTGGCAATCAAGGAATCCTGTGCTGGAGTATTAGCTAATGGATAACCATAACAATGCATGTAGTCTCGACGCATGGATTCGCCTATGACAACCACTACATTTACACCTCTCAAATCCTTCGTCTGACGAATATTCCCCAAATCCAACTGCGTCATCTGACGAGCATACTCTTTCTAGCTCTTGTGCATCGTGGATACACGTAGTCGTCCCCACATAGAAGCGCTCCACGGGTGCCATGAAGAGATAGCTATTCGTCTTCCTCTGCGTAGGCTGTACGATGAAGACACTTAATAGTACCGGGAGGAAACATACCAAGGTCAAGATCGTAGACCACTTGGAAGAGAGCGTGCTACGACATCTATGGAAGCGAAAGAGGCCTATCCCTAATAGCAGCAAAATAGCTAGAGGGATAATAAAGACTCGATAGTTTAGATGCTCCAAGAACGCAGATGCCTCCCCCGGATTGGTAGCTAAGATATTCAGGGCTATACTGTCTGTATAGAGAGAACTATAGGAATAGACTAGAAAGACCTCAAAGAGCATGAGGAAGGCATAGAGCATAAAGGCAATCACGGTCAGCACCTTACGTAATCTTCCCCAGGGGAACAAAGCAATCAGTAGGACTGGGATCACCGTCCATGATATTAAACTAATTCCCTGATAAACAAACTCTCCGGCATAGGGTAAACGGCTACGCTCTATGTAATAATAGACAACAGGGAGAAGCTGGATAAGGAATAAAATAAGCGCTACAATACGTAGCTCGTAAACACGGGTCACATAATCTATCCAACAAGAGAATCGATTACAAACACTTTTCATAAGGATAATGAGATATGATTAATAGGCAGTACTCTTCTATAGAAGGTATACGCTCTAGTCTATTATAACTATAAGATCGGTCAGTTTGCTATCTCTAGCAAGGGATTCAGACCGTAGCTGTTCTCGGCCTGCTCTCCACGACGACCAAGGAAAGCAAGGAGAGTGATGACCCCAACCAAGGTAAGTGCTAGTAGGATCCCTCCAAGCCATAGCACTCCCGTAGCGCCACTACTAACTAAGACGACTAGTAGTAAAGGTGAAAGCCCATACGTCATCCACACGTAGAAGGCCAGCAGAAGTAGAGCTGGGATATAGGCGATGAGTTGCCACCAGCCCGCTCGTCCCACATCATGTAGCCGGCGTGTCGTGACTGCAAGCAAGGGGAGAAGTGACGCCACCTGAAAGAGCTGTAGCACTCCCCAGAGCATGATCGTCACGTAGAGCATCACCGAGCTATTGACATAGAGCGTATAGAAGCTAGCCCCGAGAAGCAGTAGCATCGTGGCAAGCGTCGCAAGACCATAATAGAGAGCAAAGCCCCAGAATTCCCTTCGTCGAGACCGCCCTGTAAAGCAGAGGAACTTCTGACTATAGCACCTCTGGAAATGCTGGAAGAGGGTATATTGATCCATGAAACAAACACTTTTACCGCAGTAGTCCAGGCCTTCTTCCCAGAAGATGGACTGCCGCTTATGATTACAAACTTACACAAAAAGCAGGAGTACTTCACCCAGCAGTCCCCTGCGCTCCTCTATCCTACTCGCCTACCCATCTAGGCTCTACTCTTTAGTCACCATATACGTGATAGCTTCATTGCTATATACGTAACCGAGGAGTCAGAATATACCCGACCACACTGTCACAATATACCTAACTCTGCTAGCAGGCTATATATCATACTAAGTTAGGGATAGACACACGCTCTCCTGCTACAGAAACGAGTACTCCCTCACCCGAGGCGATCGCCTACGGATGAGGGAGTAGAATACGGAGAATACCGTCTGCGAAGAGCTGCTTATTCAGCGCTCATGAGGACGATACGGTTCCAGACATTCTCTGCGTAAGGCTGTACCGTATCACCCTTCCAGTCGATCTTAAGACGATCGCGAGAGATACCATACTTCTTCACGAGGATGTCGGCTACAGCTTCAGCACGGCGCTTAGAGAGAGCCATGTTGTAGTTAGGATTACCGGTCTGACGGTCTGCATAGCCTACGAGCGTGATCGTCTCGGTATTGCTCTTAGCGTATTCAGCGATGTTGTAGACATTGATCATCTGGTTCTTGTCGACTACAGCACTATTGAGGCGGAAGTAGATGACATTACCGATGACCTTAGAGTCTGCGACAGGGATCTCTACGTCTGGGCAACGAACAGGACGCTTAGCGAGCTCTGCATTCTCTGCACGGAGGGCATTGATCTGTCCGTTGAGGTCAGCGATGAGCGCTTCGTCGTTAGGCGTGATAGCTTCGAAAGCCTTACGACCGAGGTGGAAGGTCAGCGAAGCACCAGCCTGAGCGATGAAGTCCGTACCTGACTTCACATGATCCTCCTGCGAAGGAAGACGGAGATCAGAAGCCGTGACCTTCCCTTCGAGGTTGAAGTCTACGAAGCGAGCGAGACGGAACTTGAGCTGGAGACCAGCATCAGCGAGTGGGCTGAAGCGATGGCTCTTATCCTTGACATTGATAGCTTCTACTTCGTGCTTGTAGCCAAGACCAACCCCGAGGAAGGGAATGATGTGGAAGAAGCGGTTCTCCTTGTAAGGAGCGAAGTAGTTAACGAGGTCAAAGAGGAAGTCGTACTGTGCGAAACCATAGGTCACATCATGACGGAGGTAACCATGAGTCGTAGCCGCAGCAGCCCACAGACCTGCAGGGCGAGCGTAGTCAAAGGTCTTACCACCCTGGAGCGTGAGACGCATCCCGAAGGCAGGCGTAGACCAGCGACCGATAGCCAGGCTAGGGTTGAGCAGGCTCACACGGTCAGTAAAGTTCACATCGCGGTTATTCCCTGCGAGGCTGATGGTAGCAGCATCCCCGACTTCGAGGAACCAGTGAGCCTTACCATCCTTGACAAAGGAAGTCTTATATGCAGGCTTCTGAGCGGGCTCTTGAGCCTGAAGCGCACTAGCAGCGAGAGCCGCTAGGGCGAGCGTCATTATTTTCGTCTTCATTAGAGCGTTGGTTGTCTATTGCGGTTAGCAGGGATTACTTAGAGCGGATGATCACGACACGGTTCCAGCCGAGCTGAGCAGAGCCATAAGGGGCTTCATCTGCTTCCTTCCATTCGACCGTGATCTTGTCAGCAGCGACACCGTACTGGTCGGTCAGTAGGGTAGCGACAGCCTTAGCACGCTTCTCAGCGAGACCCTTGAAGCGAGTTTCGTTCTTAGCGATATAGCCCGTGACGACGAGGCTACCTTCTCCCTTGAGAGCGAAGTCAGCAGCGTCAAAGACCGTGATGAGCTGATCCTTGGAGACCTTAGACTGACCCTGAGCGAAGAGGATGGACTTATCAGCTACGAAGCGATCAGAGGCAGCAGGTATAGGAGCGACCATAGATGCATCGGGGCAGTTAGCAGGACGCTTGGAGAGCTCTGCATTCTCTGCACGGAGGGCATTGAGCTGATCCTGGAGACCATCGATGTAAGCCTGATCAAGAGGCTCTACAGCCTTGAAGCCCTGCTTACCGAGACGGAAGCCGATACCTGCCTGTGCAGATACACGGAAGGCATTGGAGTAGTTAGGGCGGTAGTGGTAGCGCACATTCAGACCACTGTAGCTAGCTTCTCCCTCGAGGAAGAGATCTACACGTGGTGCTACGTGGAAGTTCAGCTGGAGACCAGCGTTAGCCGTCACGTGGTGCGTGTTGGTGAGCTTAGGATCCGTGTGATCGAACTTGTACTCATAGCCTACACCGACGAAGGGGATGAGGTGGAAGACACGGTCCTGCTGGTAGCTGGAGAAGTAGTTCACTACATCGAAGAGGAAGTCATAGTGACCACCGACGAAGTAGTTCTTGTTACGCAGACCCGTGAAGTTCTGATAGGTGAAGGCCTCTCCACCGACGAGCTTCAGACGAGTAGCATAGTAGGGATTGTGCCACTTGCCGATAGCTAGTGACGCATTCCAAGAGAGACGGTCAGTGAGTGAGGGCTTGTTGTTCCCTTCGAGGAACATAGCACCGACCCCACCACCGAGGGTGATGAAGTAGTTAGCTCCGGGCTTGTGCTCGAAAGCAACGCGGTGAGCAGGAGCATCCGTCATAGAGGGCTGCATCGTTTGAGCCTTAGCTGCGAAACTGGATAGTCCGGCTAAGAGGAGCAGCGTGTGCTTTAGCTTCATAATTCGTAATACCTATTTAAAATAGTGACTGATTGTACTAGTTATGGATGCCACAAAGATAGCGTAAATATCGGTTAAACTAGCCCTTTTATATCATAAAGAGTATCTTCGCACGTTAGAGGGGAGAACGGTATATCCACACAGACCTCCCCTAGGGGAAATATTCACTTGATTTAATAGAAACATCCTATGAAGCTCTTCAAGACACTCCTACTCCTCATGGCGATCACCTTCGGGTTCAGCTCCTGTGGCGATGATCTCCCAGCCACAACGCCTATCACCGGCACTCAGTGGCAGCTACGCAACCTCCAGAACAAAGCAGGAGGAGGGAGAACCACGACCGATATTCTCCTATCCTTCGAGCGTGGAGGGAAGGCCACCATCACCGTAGGCTTTGGCTCCATAACGAGTCAGTCCAACGGCTCCGGCTCTAACACCGTGCGCCGGGAGCAGGAGACCACTCTGAATACCACCTACCGCTACTACAATGGTGGAGTACACATCAATCCTGCCTCCATGTCCGCCCTTACGGAGAAGATCCTGAAGGGCACAGAGGTGCTTCCCATCGTAGAGCAGCTCTACACCGATGCGATCCTTAATGAGTCGAAGACGCTCCTCACCTTCTATCCGTTCGATAAGAACAAGACTTTCTCACTCCAGCGGGTGGGTCGTTAAAGGAGCCTCCCGATACTCTTAGCTAAAGAAGTAGCAGTCAGGCTACCCATGGGCACTCGAGCCTAGTGGGTAGCCTGATTATTTTATTGAGGAAGTGCAAGCCCTGAGTTACCCTGCTTTACCTCACACCTTCACCCCATCTACCACACACCCCCTAGCTCCGTAGAGAGAGCATTATCTAGAGTCTCTAGATTAGGTATATTCTGACTTCGTCATTGGGTATATTGTGACGCACCGAATACGTATATAGTGATCGTACGATTGGGTATATAGCGACCGCCCCACTCCTAATAAGGAATGCCGCTGGCCCCCTTATCAGACAGGAAGGATCATAACCAAGCACACCTCCAGCAAGGGCTTAGTGAGACCTCTCATACACCTCTCTCCGATCGGGAAAAGCCAGTCTATATGGAGGCCTCGGAGGAGACTATTTGGGCAAGAAATTTATTTAGTGACGGTGCTTGACAGCGGGCAAGAATTGTCGTTCCTTTGTAGAAGACCACGGGAAGCACCACCTATACCTCGTGCTCTTGTATACCCTCTATTTACTCACTTTTTATTCTCTAGAGACCGATGAAGACTCCCCCTTCGATCGCCTTCCGTACCTATGTGATGAAGGAGCTCGCCTGCCTGTACTTCCCCGAGGAGCGAGCTGACCTAGCTAGTCGCCACTTCCGCCTACTCATCCGCCAGGATCCCCTGCTGCTCTCGGAGCTACAAAAGCTGGGATTCCGCCCTCGCCAGCGGATGCTACCGCCCAGCATGGTGCAGGTACTCCTACGCCATCTAGGCACACCTGAGGAATTCGACCAGATCTCCCGTCAAGCATAGGCCTCCCCAATGACACCGCCCCCTGCCCACTACCAGAAGTAGCGAGCAGGGGGCGGTGCTGTATCTCTTATGTGAGAGGAGCTACGGGAGTAGCTTCTCTAGGGCATAGGCGACGCCATCCTCCTCATTGGAGCGGGTGACGAAGTCTGCTATAGCTTGAATATCTGCAGGAGCATTTCCCATAGCCACCCCTGTGCCTGCTAGACGGATCATCTCGACATCATTGTAGTTATCCCCCATAGCGATCAGATCCGCTGGCGTCTTACCTAGCAGGGGAAGGAGACGCTCTAGTGATGCCCCCTTGTTCACACCCTTCGGCACGAGCTCAAGGAAGAAGTCGCTCGAGCGGAAGGCAGATACACGATCTCCTAAGCGAGCTTCTACAGCTTCGGCCAAAGGCTTTAGGCGATCCAGGGGGCCCACAGCTAGACACTTCGGGACCAACTCTTGGACGGCTTCGACGAAGCTAGGTACGACCTTCAGTGGCATACCTGTCAGCGTGACTTCCTTCTCAGCATAGGGGTCTCCTTCGATTTCGCTCAGGATATACTCCTCTGTGTAGGTCAGAATATTAACTCCGAACTCCTGCGTCAGGGCGTAGAGCTGTGGGATAAGATCGGCATCGAGTAGCTGAGTAGAGATCACACGCTTCGTAGCCACCTCGACGATCTTTCCCCCATTGAAGGGCATCAGATAGCCTCCATACTGGGCTAGCTGGAGCGCTTCACTCAGCGCATGCAGAGCAGGGGTAGGGCGACCGGATGCTAGGATCACACGCACCTTACCCATATGCTGGGCATCGATCAGAGCAGAGTGAACACCATCGGTCAGCTGGTGCGCTCGGGTGATGAGCGTACCATCAATATCAAGAGCTAAAAGCTTCATCAAAAAGGAAGAGAAATAAAAGGTGATAGGAAAAGCTCCTTGGCTCAATAGGCCTCCTCTTAGAGGCCCCAGCGAAGGAGTGTACGCCGATAGACCGCTAGGATCCAGCGACGCCAAAAGGGACTCTTCGTCCACAGATGCTCATAGCACCACCAGAGCCGATCGCCTGGGCGGATAGAGCGCTTGCCACGCTGCACCTCGACGGCCTCAGCAAGGATCTGCTCACGGGTGCAGTACTCACGCTGCTCACGATTACCATCGCCCCGCAGCGTGAAGCGGTCACCATCGATGCGCTCGATACGATGCACGAGGTAGCCCTGGGGGATATGAGCTAGGACAATGCGTCCTACCTGCAGCGAATCCTCTGTGAGTGCACTTAGATTCACCATATCCTTCCCTCCACGGATGAAGGGAAGCATGCTCGATCCCCGAGGACGTATACGGGGACGCTTACCCTCTGCGATGCGGGCGAGGAGCTCTGTAAAGAAGAGCTCATTCCGAACAATCAGTTGCCTTCGGCGCTCGTCCATCGAAGGAACATCTGGCTTCATCTTACTTCAATTAGGGTAGAAGGGTACGTGTGAGAGCGACAGCCTCTTCATCGGGACGGCAATCGAGGCGATAAACAGGGATACGCTCTAGGATATCCACGATGGTATCGAAGGTTGCCATATGACGGGTCTTGTCCGAATGCAGGAAGGCCGTCGAGGAGTAGATCGAATCAAAGCTATTGCGCCCGCGCAGCTTCGTGAGTTTGTTCTCAGAGCTCTGATGAAGATGGACAAACGCCACGACCTCTGCTGAAGCCTGACGATAGCAGGGCGTGCTACCACTCCACGGGCAACCAAAGACACGCACCTCGCCACTGGGCAATAGGCGCACGATCGGCTCATCATCATTAAGTAGCGTAGCACCAGGGACGAACTTACGCCACAGACGGCTATGGGTGCTTTTACCCGTGCCACTAACACCGAGGAAGAGTAGGGCCTTCCCATCGAGCTCCGTGACAGAAGCATGCATCTTCAGCATCTTCCACGGAGCGATAGCCACTCCATAGACGATCATGATGAGTCGGTTGATGAAGTAGGCTGCGCTTGGATCGTCAAGTAGGACATCAGAGATCACTCTACTCCATGACTGATCGACATGCAGCACATGGCGACGCTGATTAGCCGTAAGCTCTAGGAGGATCTCCGAGTTCGTCGTCTGGTAGACACGAGCACGTAGACCTTCGGAGAGCTTATCCTCTAGGAGAGCCTTCCGTGGGTAGGCCGTCAGATCAGCCCCTCCTTCAAACGTAAAGAGAGGCTCCTTTCCCTCTGGTAGCTCCTCTACGAGGAAGGGCTCATAATTAGGAAGGAGTGCACGAGTAGCTTCCTTAGAGGGAGTACGTACGATGATATATTCTTGAGCTACACAGTAGATCAAAGAGGTATCCATAGGTGTAAAGTGAGGTATTAGGATAGTATAGAAGTAAGTCGTTTCCCCGCTAGGAAGAGACGAGGGAAGCGAAGAAATAACTCCCTCCGAAGCATCTCTTTCCACGAGGCTTGAGGATAACTAAGCCCACGAAGTCGACTAGCCCAAGGGAGTAAAGCTGGGAGTAGGTCAGGAGATTCCTTCCGATGACGCATACCCCAAAGAGAGAAAATCAATAGTCGCCGATAGAGGGTCTCATTCAGCCAAGGGAGGTAGGCCGGTGCGATTCTCTCAACCGTAGGCGTCAGCTCCTGAAGATTCGTAAAGAGATAAGCTAAGCGGGCATCATAGCGCTCTGTAATACTCCCTGCTCGCCCAATGCGATAGAAGTATCCCTGCCATGACATATAGCGATAGCTACGTGCATGACACAGCGCTTCGAAGACGAAAGAAATATCTTCATAGGGTCGTCCGACTGGGAAGCGTAGACCTCCCAGGACAGAGGTGCGGAAGATCTTCCCCCAGGCCATCCCGGTCACACCTGAGAGCTTGGACAAAGACTCGATAGCCTCCTGAGGGCTTAGTGAAGCCCCTGCGTGCAGGATCCATTTCTCCGCACCAGTTTGCTCCACGACCTCGACATAGCCGAGCTCTAGCAGATCTACCTCAGAGTGCTCCTCCAAGTAGCTCATCGGACAACTCCACGCATCCTCGGGCAACCAGTCATCCGAGTCAACACACGTAAAGAACTCTCCCGAGAGTTGCTCTAGGGCAGCATTCCTCGCCGCAGAGAGTCCTGCGTTCGGCTGATGCACGACACGTACCCGCTCATCAGACTGAGCTAGACGATCACAAAGCTCCCCGCTACCATCGGTCGACCCATCATCTACAAGAATCACCTCTAGAGCCTTGTAGGGCTGACTAAGGATAGACTCCACACATTGCTCTAGATAGGGAGCAACGTTGTAGACGGGTACAATAACCGAGAGTAGCGGGGAGGAAGAAAAGGACACTTGAAGGAAGAAAGCTTAACGCTTAATACCTAAGCGACGAAGAAGACGGCGTAGTGGGCTCTTCTTTTTCTTGTTGCCATAACCATAGCCATAGCCGTAACCATAGCCGTAACCGTAGCCGTAGCCATAACCATGACCGCTCTCCGTAGCACCATTGAGGACAAGCGCCATATTGCGAAGAATCTCCTCATCATAGAGACGCTGGAGCTCAGGCAGAGCACGGCGATCGAGCTTAGCTGCACGCAAAACGAAGATCGTTAGATCAGCAATACGGTTAGCAATAGCAGCGTCAGCGACACTACCGAAAGGCACGTTATCGAAGACCACATAGTCATACTCAGCACTAAGAGCATCAGCAAGCTGATCTAAACGACTACCGAGAAGAAGCTCTGCAGGGTTAGGAGGGACTACACCAGAAATTACAATCGAGAGCTTGGGCTCGTTAGGATCCTTGCGAATAATCTGCGAAATCTGAATATCTGCATTGGATAGATACTCCGTAACACCGATACCAGATAGCCCTACACGGCGAGAGAGCGTCCCCTTACGCAAGTCAAGGTCAACCAAGGCAACCCGATAACCAGCGAAGCAAAGAGTCTTAGCCAAGTTATAGGACACATAGGATTTACCAGCACCAAAAGAAGTAAAGATCATCTTCTTTCTTGGCTCACCATCACCTGCGCTGACCATAAAGCGAAGGTTTTCACGAAGCACACGGAAGGCTTCGGAAGTTTCATCAGAGCCTTGCTCACGAGCACCACGCGTATGACCACGTCGAGCCTCCTCTTCCTTAGGAATATCGCCAAGGAAGGGGATAGAGACTCGATCCATAATATCCTTACGGCTACGCACCTTATTGTCGGCGAGCAGACGAATGATCAAGAAGATCGATGGGAGAGCCAATCCTACAAGTAGGGCGATCAAGACAGCTCGCGTCGTATTAGGACTAATAGGAGGAGCTGGCGCATCATTCATATCAAGGATAGTTGCGCTATCCTGCGTCATTGCCTGACGCAGAGCATACTCTTCCCGCTTGTTTAGGAGCTCGGTATAGAGAGCCTGACGGATCTCTAGGCGACGATCGATATCCGCCTTCTCACGCCCTTGGTTGGAAACCTCGGGGAGCTTTGAGAGGAGACTTGACTGAATACCCTCCGTATCCTTAAGACGAGCACGAAGGAGTGCTGCTCGCTGATTCAGGCTTTCCACAGCACTGCGTCGAAGTTCATCAAGAGCACGATCATACTCGGCGATCACAGGGTTCTCCGTACTTCCGCCAGCTCCCTCGATGAGTTTATCACGCTGCGACTTGAGCTGGTTATACTGGCTTATATAGCCATCAAGAGCTGGATCAGGAGCAGCTATATTAAGTGGAAGATAGCCGTATTGTTTACCAGAAGAATTGATATGCGAAAGCATGTAGGAGACTAGTTTTAGCTGAGTCTCAATCTCTAGAGCCTGCGTTTCAGTCTCAGCAGAGCGAGAGTTGAAGCGCCCCACCTTGCTGTCAAAGTCAATCGTTCGGTTTGATATGAGGAAGCGCGCCATGTCGCCTTCTACCAAACCCAGCTCCTGACTAAGGGTCGCCAAACGATCATTCACAAAGTCCGCCGTATTCTTAGCGACCTGATTGCGCATATCAAGTTCTTCTTGGTTATATGCTGCGACCTGGGCTAAGAGAATATCTAGTGCACGCTTCTTATTCTGATCCTGAAGATCAAGAGTCAGTGTAGAGGCACGATTTACTGGTTGAGTAATCGTAACGGCCTTTTGGTAATAGCGTACAGTCTGAGAGAAAGATGCTCTCTGCACCTGTATCGAAGCATGTTCCCACGGACTATTATAGCTAGCACGAGGCTCGATAATAAAGCGTTCTTCTCCAATCTTGACAGGGACATTAAGAGGTACCGTAATGGCCTTCTTCCGCCCAGCGGGGATAACTAGAGCATGTCCCGCATCACTATAACGCACGACAAATGAGGTCGCACGATCAAGCGTATCGAGGAACTTCATAGAGAAAGGAGACTCATTGTAGAGCTCAATCTGACGAAGACCTTCCTGTGCCTTATAGAAAACATGAGCATTAGCCATCTTCACTGTACGCTCAATGACTCGTCTCGATATCAGCTGCATCCGCTCATTGTCCAGATTAAGACGATTGGTTCGAGCAAAGCGTAGCACATCGGCATCCATCATCGCACGCTGAGATGCATCCTTGATAAAAATCTGAACCGAGGACTCATAAACGTAGGGCTGCTTGGCATTACGATAGAGAGCTAAGGCTACGATCAACCCAACACTTAAAACATAGAGATACCAATAGCGAAGCAGGTAGAAAAAAATATCCACCAAGTTGACCTCACTCGCTGAGTCCTGCTTGGTCACAGGTCGATTATCTTGATTAGCCATCGTCTCTAACGCTTAAGAAGAGTGACTAGAGCAACCGCCGAAACGACAGTAGACATCGCTGT
>ERZ773233.1773-NODE-1773-length-12385-cov-3.241849_pt1 | contig 12385 bp, 10 predicted proteins | sample MGYA00580991_ERZ773233 | MGnify/ENA primary metagenome ERZ773233 (study PRJEB29015, sample SAMEA2738178) | human oral metagenome | biome: human oral; feature: human-associated habitat; material: saliva | place: China | collected 2161 ...
TTGGTTTTGCAAAGATACGAAATGTTTCAAAAAGGCAAAACAAAAGGGCAAAATCTTTTACGCGGAGTGGGGTGCAAGTTGATGATGTTTGAGGGGTAGGAGGGGAGCTGGAGTGGGTAGATTGGTTTGAAAAATATACTTATCGAAGTGCACGATAGCACGAAGCGCTAAGCATTAGCCAGTAAAGCAAGTGTAGTAGGCGAATGTTCGGGTGTTCGCTCTATCCCATTTTCCCCGTTTGCAACTCGGTTTGCAGAAACGAGAACACATAACCAGGGCTTTGGTAGTAAAGCTTTGTGGCATCGTTCATCAGCTTTTCGTATGTCTCGGAATTTAATACGAGCGTTAAAGCCTGTTCTATTGATAGGGTGTTGTCGTTGGCTATTAGCTGTTTTGCCAACTCTTTCACCAAAAAGCCTTTCATTTCTTCTTTCTCTGTCATAGTCGTTTCAGGTGTTTTCCTAACAAAAGCGCACGTGTTTGGGCAAAATCTTTGGCCTGTTCCACCTCGGCAGACAAGTAAAAGCCTCGCCCGAAATCCTTGCCGGGCTTAGACTTCGTGAGGTCTATCTCGCCAAAGTCGCTCGTTGTGCCGTGATAAAGCCTCATCATAACACCCCTCCCATTCTGCGACAATACTGCGAAAGCTCATCTACCATTGTGCGAAACGATTGTGTATGGGCATCAATGAAGTCGATGCCCTTAAACCGCTGCAAATAGCCAAAGGCCTGTTTCATTGTTAGGTCGTACTTCTTCCCAAATTCATAGATGAAGTAGATTATCCATTCTAGTTTCTCTTCCGTACTATATTCCATATTCCACTCCTTATATAATATAGGGCATATCGTTTTTCTATATGTTAGATTGCGAATACCACACCTTAATAGGGCGATTTGCCGATAAACAGCTTGCCATCGCCTACTTCGATTACAAAAGTAGGAAAATAATGTGAGGAAACCAAATTATAATGCGGAGCATTTATAAAATTAGTCGGTACATTTAAACACTTAGTATGATTTTAGTTAAGTGGTGTATATACTGTAACCGCATTGCGTTTTAATAGCAAATCTTACAAGCGCGTCTACCCATTTCTATGGCTTTGGATAACGTAACCTTTTTAACGTCGCCACTACATCTATTTAATCCACGACAATTCGGTTTGCTGTGATACACCTCAGCCTTCGGTCCGGTGCAAATATAAACCGTTTCATCATTGCGACTAGAAGTGGAAAGTGCGATTGCCGATAGGGCGAGCGAGAGTAATAGTCTCTTCATAACTTTTTGTTTGTTATCTGTAATGGGTTTGTTTTGTTTCAAGGGTGTTGACTGATAGGTCGTTTCTGTTGCTACCAGTCTGTTAAAAACTGCAGACTTCGATGAGGTGCAGCACATCGTATAAAGCAAATGATTGGAAAAATAAAAAGGAGGACGCCTTAGCATTCCTCCTTTTGTGACCCCGGCGGGATTCAAACCCACGACTTCAGGAACCGGAATCCTGCGTTCTATTCAGCTGAACTACGAGGCCTTTGTTACTTATTGCGCTGCAAAAGTAAGCATTTTTGTTGGTTTGAGCAAATGTGGTGCAACGAAATATGTGGTTTAGTTGTGGTGGCAATGGCCTATCAGTACCTGCTGTTACTATTCGCATTTGTGTTTGCCATTTCGTTAATGTGGGCTGTCGTGGCTACTTCCCTAACATCCATTAGAAAGTTAAGGCCATATCTTAATCGTTCATGATTATAGATATGGCCTTGAAGTTAATGTAACTTATTGAGGAATGACAAACAAGTTCCTAGGTGATAAAACGTTTTGGCGGCTTTATCAACTAATAGTGTTTGGACGTTATAATACTATTTTTATGACGTTGTTGTCAATTTGGATGAGATACATTCCTTTAGACATTGGTAATTCGAAAACGTCTTTATCAGCCCTTTGTTTATAGATTATTGTTCCTTGTGAATTGTATATACGAATGTATTTGCCCAGTACGGTGCGGAGGGTTATACCATTACTCGATTTCTGCACAGCAGGCGTTGTTTCCACATTATCAATTCCTGTTATCTCTGTGTTTACAGTAACCACGCATGTTGCAGGGATATTTCCATCATTAGTGTATGCAAGAACAACAGTAGACCCATTTCCTGTTGCAATCACAGTACCATCATTTGTTACGATACAAACAGATTGATTTGAACTGTTCCAACGAATGGTTTTATCGGTTGCATCCCCAGACTGTATCTTTGTTTGTAGTTTTATTCTGTCTCCTAGTTTTGTTAGAAGTACAGTTGCAGGTTCTATTGTGAAACTCTGAATATGTTGTAAAACAACAATCTCACACGAATCTTTAACTTTGCTGTCAACAACAGATACTGCATATACAAAAGCTTTGCCGGGCTTTATTGCAGTGACATCACCAGCGTTTGAGACCTTTACCACTTCGTTGTTAGATGAACTCCATGTTACCCTTGTGTCGTCAGCATCGTGTGGAGTGCATGTAAATGAAAGACGTTTTGTTTCTTCTTTCTCCAAGTTCAGCTTTTTGAACTGCAGTTTTATTTGCTCTATGGGATTTTGTTCTTTTAAATTTAGATCTTTCCAGTAGGTGTCGTTCAGATATGCATCTAACGAATAGTTCGGAATAATTACCAGTTTAGAGTTGTATAGTTTATATGGAGGCGGTGTTTCATTTTCAAGATGATAAATTAATTTTCCTTTGAAAGCAATGTATCCTTCGTGATCAATATTTTTTATGTTTTTACCAATAAATATATGTGCATTAGCATTGTAGTTGAAGCTACTAAGATAAAATGTTTTCATTTCTCTAGGCACATGGTAAGAGTCGATGAACACATTTGTCTTGGAAAATGGAGAACTGCCAATGTAATGCAAGTTGGCAAGTGCCTCGATATTTATCGTTTCCAGTTTTTCACATTCAGCAAAAGCATACGCTCCAATGTACTTCATGGATTTAGGAAAATGAATGACTTCAAATGGAGATCCGTAAGATCCATAACGGAAGGCACTCGCAGGAATTGAATCCACATGTTCTCCAAGCCATAGTATTCTCATCTTATGCGTTACAGACGACAATTCTCGTCTTAAATAAAGGACCCGTCCGTCAATGTACTTCATCCTAACATCAAATACAACACTGTCAACATTAAGATGTTCTCCAAAACAGCCTTTTGCTGCAGACAATGAACGTGGAAATATAAAGCCTTTTATCGAATCTCTTTTTTGTATTCCGAAAGCATTTATTCCCATGCTATGGTCTTTTCCATTTGCATCTTCAGATATTATGTCGGTTTCCCCAAGGTCAACAATACCATCTAAAAGTCTGTATTGAATCAATTTACCAATAAACTTTAAGTCTGTAGCATTTATATACCCAGTAACCTTCAAGTTTCTAACAGTCTTTTGGTCGCCATAGTTGATTTTGCTAGACAGCCAACCTGGTGTTTGGTTGTCGACAACCAAATCAGTTCGTAGGGCTGACACGTTTAAGCAAACGCACAGCGTAATACAAAAAGATAAAAGTTTCTTCATGCTCATTATGTTTTATATGTAATTATTGTTTAGAACTGTCTATATGGAATTTCCGATTGTCTTATTTCAACATTTTTAAATTCGAGTTTATCTAGTTGCTGTTCTAGAACGCGTTTCGTTGAAACGAAATCTACACACGGCCCAATAGTTATACTTCTTAGATTTTTCTTTGGTATAGGTGTTTCTATGTACGAAATCATGTTCCCTTTGGGGTTTACCTTGTAAAGTACTTTGTCTTCATCTCTTTTATATATAGCGAGACGTTTTTCTTCTTCAAAAGCGTAAGCAGGATGTTTGATGTATGGTGAAACAATAATAGTAGCTATACCTAAATGTTCCATCTGTACACTCAATAAATGTCTTCTATTGTTTTTGTTTGCCTCTTCAAGGTATTGTTCGTACTGCCATTCTAGAGCTTTGATACGGAGTTCGTCGAGATTAGGTGCATTTTGATACATTACATCAAAAACATTTATCTTACTTTCCAATTTTATTTTAAAGTCTTCAGTGCTTTTAAAATCTCTTATATATAAGAAGCAGTCATAGAAACCCAGACTCACTCCTTTCCCATCTACTCCATACATGCTCCATAAAGGCAATGAGTCACCTTTCTTGGAAAATGCAATCACATAAGGAATGTGCTCTTCTTTATACAGTTTCTCTATAAATAAGGAGTTAAATTCTTCCTTAGTGTGACTCTCTAAGTAATTATCCCAGATCTCAGATAAGCGGTTTTCTTTTATCCCTTGCTCTTCCTCGTATTTCTTTAACCAATCTAATACGACATTATAACCGTGAATAAACTCTTGCGAGTCGTTCATGGAATAAATGCTACTTGCATGGAAAATGAACTCATGCTTGTTAGAAATGTTATCTAACAAACATTGAAGCGTAGACAGTGAAGTGTAGTGGTACATTAGCTCCATAGTCACTAGGATTAGTGCGCCGATACTCCCTTGTCGGTAGAATAGTAAATGTGGGTTTATGAAAAAGCGTGGGAGTTCATACATATAACTCGCTCCACACTCTGAGGCCTTCGCATTGCCCACCTTGTCAGAACGAGCAACGCAGAGCCCCCACGCCGATATGTATAACACAATACACACCTATACAGGTGCATATTGATGGACATGACATATCCACTGAGGACATCTACCGTTGCTTTGATTTTGACAAGGTTGAAAGTTGCGAAGTTTCAGAGTGTCAAGTCAAAGCGTTAAGTAAACGCCTTTTCATTATTTACGTCCCATCTGTTGACCCTCCAATGCGGGAGGGCCGAACGTAAGGACACTGCAAATTTAATGGTTTTTTAGATATAAAGCAAATTAAATTGCGAAAGAATAGAAGTGTTGATATAAAAGCTGTTCTATCTTTCTACGTGTGAATTGTGTTTAATGTTTATTGGTATGTTGTTGATATGGTTAGCATGTAATAGGCTGGTGTGTTCAGAATGAAACCTTTTTGCCATTATTTTGCATCAAATTGTGATATTCTTTTCCGTGTTTCGTCCATTTATTGTTTATTTTACTACCTTTGCACAACAAAATAACATTTCGACCTATGAGCACATTGATACGGCCAGAACATTACCATGCCCTACTAGATAAGGTGAGAACAGAACAGGCAATAAAGCTGATAAAGGACTTTTTCCAGCAAAATCTCTCCACCGAACTGCGCTTGCGCCGAGTTACGGCACCGCTTTTCGTGATGCAAGGACTGGGCATTAACGACGATCTTAACGGCGTAGAACGCCCCGTTACCTTTCCTATTAAAGACTTGGGAGACGCGCGTGCCGAGGTGGTGCATTCGTTGGCCAAGTGGAAGCGCCTCACCCTCGCCGAATATGGCGTGCACCCCGGCTACGGCATCTACACCGACATGAACGCCATCCGCGCCGATGAGGAGTTGGGCAACATCCACTCGCTCTATGTCGATCAATGGGACTGGGAACGCGTGATTCGCCCCGAAGATCGTACGGTGGAATTCCTGCAAGAAGTGGTTCGTTCGATCTATGCCGCGATGCAGCGCACCGAGTATTTGGTGTGCGAGCGTTTCCCGCAACTCCAACCGCAGTTGCCGGCCGAAATCACCTTCATTCATGCCGAAGCGCTGCGCCAACTTTATCCCACGCTCACGCCCAAAGAGCGTGAAGACGCCATCGTGCGCGAGAAGGGCGCGGTGTTCATCATCGGCATCGGCGGTGCGCTCGGCGACGGCGAGCCCCACGACCTGCGTGCCCCCGACTATGACGACTATTCCACGGTGTCCTCCCTCGGTCTGCCCGGGTTGAACGGCGACTTGCTCGTGTGGAACAATGTGCTCGGCCGCGCTTTCGAACTCTCGTCGATGGGTATCCGCGTCGACCGCGAAGCGCTGGAACGTCAGTTGCGCGAGAGCGGCAAGGAAGAGCGCCGCGGCCTCTATTTCCACAAGCGTCTGCTCGAAGGTTCGCTCCCGTTGAGTGTGGGCGGCGGTATCGGTCAGAGCCGTCTGTGCATGTATTATCTGCAAAAGGCGCACATTGGCGAGATTCAAGCCTCGATTTGGCCGGAAGACATGCGCCGCGAGTGTGCCGAAATGGGCATTGCACTGATTTAAGGTGCGGATAAATTGCCGCTCCGCAAGAGAATAAAAATGCACCGCGATTCCGTGTGAGTCGCGGTGCCTTGTTTTATGAAAATGGAAGTTCGTCGGGCGAAATCGCCGGACGGAGGCTTCCGGAAAGGCCAAAAAAAAGCGGCTGTTTGTGGAAAATAGGTCGAAAATCGGCGGTTGTTGGCTGTGCGTGCGCCGGTACGGTCAATTTGTTTGCAGAAGTTATGAGAAATGAGTAATTTTGCAACTTCATTCTCCTTACTTACGTACGATTTGTACGTGAAAAAATAGAATACATGCAAGCGTTTCGTTTTCGTCCGCGCCTTTTGCGCGATTTTCGCTCCTATCGTCGTTCCGACCTTTCGGCCGATCTGCTCGCCGGTTTGGTGGTGGGCATCGTCGCCCTCCCATTGGCGATTGCTTTTGCCATTGCCGCCTCGCCGGGTGGCGATGTGCTGCACACGATCGGCCCGGGTGTGGGCATTCTCACGGCCATTGTGGCCGGCATTGTGATCTCGGCCTTGGGCGGAAGTCGCGTGCAAATCGGCGGCCCGACGGGGGCTTTCATCGTCATCATCTACGGAGTGGTGGAGCATTTCGGGCTTTCGGGGCTGTTGGTGGCCACGATGATGGCCGGTCTTTTCTTGGTTTTGCTCGGGGTGTTCCGCTTGGGGAGCGTGATTAAGTTCATTCCCTATCCCATTGTGGTGGGCTTCACCTCAGGCATTGCGCTCACGATTTTCACCACGCAGGTCAAAGATTTCCTCGGTCTGCACATTGAAGGCGCGGTGCCGGCCGGTTTTGTCGACAAGTGGGTGTGCTACGTCCGTCACCTCACGACCGTGAGTTGGGACGCCCTCGCGGTGGCGCTCTCGACGGTGGGAATCATCGTCGGCACGCAGCGCATTTCGAAGCGCCTGCCCGGTTCGCTGGTGGCCATTGTGGTGACCACGGCCGTTGTGGCGCTGACCAACGGGCAGGGTTGGACGCAAATTCCCACCATCGGCGATCGTTTCGGCGCCATCACCGCTTCGCTGCCGCCCGTCACGGCGTGGCAGCTCGATTGGCACGGCCTGTTCACCGCGCCCGATGGGAGTTTTACCTTCTCGACCCTCAGCAGGCTGCTGCCCACTGCGCTGGTCATCGCGGTACTCGGCGCGATCGAGAGTCTGCTCTCCGCGACGGTGGCCGACGGTGTGACGGGCGATCGGCACGATTCGAACCAAGAACTGGTGGGACAAGGCATTGCCAACCTCGTGGCTCCGCTGTTTGGCGGTATCCCCGCCACGGGTGCCATCGCGCGCACGATGACCAACATCAACAATGGGGCACGTACCTGCGTGGCCGGCTTGGTGCATGCGGCGGTGCTGCTCGTGATCTTCCTCGTGGCCATGCCCTTGGCGGCCTATATCCCCATGGCCTGCCTGGCCGGTGTGCTGGTGGTGGTGAGTTACAACATGAGTCAATGGCGCACCTTCGCCGCTTTGCTCCACCACCCGAAGAGCGACGTGACGGTGTTGCTCATCACGTTTGTGCTGACGGTGGTGTTCGACCTCACTGTAGCCATCGAGGTGGGGCTCGTCATGGCCTGTCTGCTCTTCATGCGCCGCATGGCCGAAACCACTCACCTCTCTGTGCTGACGGGCGAACTCGATCCGAACGACGATCCCGAGCTCGATCTCGAACTGCACGAGGAGTCGCTGACCATTCCCGAGGGCGTGGAAGTGTATGAGATCAACGGCCCCTTCTTCTTCGGTATTGCCAATAGTTTTGAGCAGATGACGGCCGAAATGCAGGACCATCCGGCAATTCGGATCCTCCGCATGCGCAAGGTGCCGTTCATCGATTCGACCGGTGTGCACAATCTCGAAACCCTCTGCCGCATGAGCCGCCGCGACGGCACGCGCATCATCCTTTCGGGCGTGCGTCCGGAAGTGCGTGAGGTGTTGTCGCGCACGGGCTTCCCGGAATTGATCGGCGAAGGGAACATTTGTTCGCACATCAGCATCGCGCTGCGCCGTGCCGAGCAGATGGTCGAAGCCCATCGGGGTGCCGCCGAATAGGTACTCCGTCTTTTCGATTCCCGCAGTGCCTTGCACACGCGCTTGTGGGGCGTATATATAATAAGGTGTGCGGCCGAACGATGCGCAAAACGTCGTTCAAGACGAATTATGCCCCTTACTTTGCGACGCCGACCCCGCAGTTGGCGTGCAAAAGCCGCCCATTTTCACAAATAAACACTCGCGCGCAATGTATTATTGCCGAGTTTGTCGTACTTTTGCTCATCCAGGGTGGTATAAATGCTCGCGCCGCACAGAACGCGACCGCCCTTCACTTTGAAAGAACTGATTATTATGCTGATTCACCGTCTGAGAACTGCAGCTTGCCTCATGACGCTCTTCATTTTGCTGAGTTTCACCTCCGACCCCGCGACTTCCGCGGTGCCGCGAGGCGGTAGTCAGCGCTTTGTCCTCGTCATCGACGCGGGACACGGGGGGAAGGACAACGGTGCTTCGGGCAAGATCTCGAAAGAGAAGAATATCAACCTCAACATTGCTTTGGCTTTCGGCCGAATGGTGGAAGCCAACTGCCCGGACGTGAAGGTGGTGTACACTCGCAAGACCGATGTGTTCGTCACCCTCCAAGGGCGCGCGGACATTGCCAACCGCCACAAAGCCAACCTCTTCATTTCGATCCACACCAACTCGATGCCGCCCGGAGTGACCGCCCCTTCCGGCACAGAAACCTACACGGTGGGTATGCACTCGGGAACAGAAAACCTGGCTGTGGCGAAACGTGAGAATAGCGTCATCACGCAGGAAGCCAACTACCGAGCAGTCTACAAAAACTTTGATCCCAACAAATCGGAGAGCTACATTATCTTCGAATTTATGCAGGATCGCAATATGAAACAGAGCGTCGAACTGGCGCGGCACATCCAAACGGCTTACGGCAACCAAGGGCGTAAGAACAAAGGAGTGCACCAAGCCGGTTTTCTCGTGCTCCGCGCCACGGGCATGCCCTCTGTGCTGACGGAAGTGGGTTTCATCTCGAATTCCGAAGAGGAACGTTTCTTGAACTCGAAGGAAGGCATTCAGAAATTGGCGCGCGCGTTGTATAAAGGTTTCTGCGCCTACCGCAATCGCCACTATGCTGATGCCGGCCCCGTGTTGCAAGACGCCGTCCCCTCCGGCAGTGAGCGCGCTCTTGCCGCTGCAGAGGACGCAACGAGTGCGCGCGCCGTGGACGCGATGAGCGCTCCGACGCCTGCCGTAGTGGGGGTTGTGCCCGTTGCCACGCGCGCTTTCCGCGGTGGAAAGCGGCCGGTGATGAACCCCGCCGCACCCCAACGTGCGGTGGCGGCCGTGGTGCCTGCGCCCCCACCGATGAAAGGCGTTGAAAAACGCCAAGCCCTGACGGTGGAGCAAACGGCTTTGGCCAATGTTCCCCCTTCGCCGCCCTCGACTCCTGCTCGTCCGATCGTGACGAGCGAAGATCGTACGATTCCTTTGCTGGCCGACGCGGTACTCCCCGACGCCGGTGCGAAACATGCTGTCCCTTCTGCCCCGAGCGGCCGCTTTGAACGCGGAACCGACGCGGGGCTTCGTCGCGTCGATACGGTGGCTTTGCAATCCACTGCCGCGCGAGGAACGGAAATTACTGTTGTTCAGCGCGATGGTGCGCTTCCGCAGCCCAAAACGGTGGAGAAACCGCTGACCATTGTGGTGATTCCCTCGGCCGTGGAGCAGCGTGTGGCGGCCGAAGCCTTGTTGGCGACGAACACACCCCCGCGCCAAGCCGTGAATGCCGTCGACGAATTACCGGCCTCATTGCCCCACACCGAACAGGTGCATTCAGCGTCGAAGCCCCACACGGTGCCGAAGCATGTGCCCGACACCTACACTGCTCCGCTGAAAGGGGCGAAAAAAACAACGGTGGAGCGCCCTCTTCCTGCCGCGCAACCGGTGACGCCTGCAAAGACCAAGGCGCCCGAAGCCAAGAAAACGACCGAAAAGGGCGATCGTGAGAAAAAAGCGGAGCCCAAAGAGGCGAAAAGCGAGAAAAAGGACGCTAAAGCCGTAGCGCCGACTGCGAAACCGACGCAGAAAGAGGCGGCTACACCTGCGAAATCGGCTAAACCGGAGGAGAAGAACGCTCAAAACGCCAAGGGCGGCAAGAAGGAAACGGGTGCCGCGCCGCGCATCACCTTCAAGGTGCAAATTTTGACCTCCGACAAAAAATTGGCCGCCGGCGATGCGCGCCTGAAAGGCCTTGCCCCGGTGAACTTCTACCACATCGGACCGCTGTATCGCTATACTTATGGCAGTTCGCACGACTATGCCGAAATCAAAAAGACGCTCAAAAAGGTGAATGCGCTCTTCCCCAACGCCTTTATCGTGGCCTTTGAAGGAGATCAGCGCGTCGAAGATTTGCAAGCGGCCATTCGAAAGTCGCAAACTCAATAAATGGGAAGCGACGGTGCGCTTTTTGCCGCCGAAGTTTTCATCCCCTTTTCTAAACAGCCTACACACTAACGCATAACTATTTCCCCTTATGAAAATCTCCAATGAGATTAAAATTGCCCTTACTGCGATTGCAGCCGGTGTACTCCTCTTCTTGGGTATCAACTTCTTGAAGGGTATCAATGTGTTCAAGTCGAGCAATTCGTACTACGTTCGTTTCAAGGACGCCAAGGGCTTGACGGTTTCGAGCAAGGTGTTTGCCAACGGCTATCCCGTGGGCACGGTGCGCGACATTGTCTACAACTACGACAACAACAGCGGCGTGGTGGTGCGCATTGAGTTGAACGAGAGCATGGGTGTGCCCCGTGGCACGCGCAGTGAGCTGGTCGAAGCGCTGATGGGCGGGGTGACGATGAATCTCCTGCTCGGTTCGAATCCGGTGGACAACTTGGCCCCCTTCGATACGATTCCCGGTGCGGCAGCCACCACCTTGATGGGCGACGCCGGCCAGATGTTGCCCGATGTGCAGCGCATGTTGCCCAAACTCGACAGCATTCTCACGAATCTCAACCGCCTCTCGGGGGATCCCGCGCTGCAGCAGACGCTGACCAACGCGGCGGTCATCAGCGAGAACCTGAAAACGACAACGGCTCAGCTCGATCGCCTGATGGCGCGCGACGTTCCGCAGTTGATGGCCTCTTTGCATCGCACGGGAGCGAATGCCGAAAAGTTTTCGGGCAATCTGGCGAAGGTGGATGTGCAGCAAACGATGGATCGCGTGAACACCACGCTGGCCAACGCGCAGCAACTCTCCGGACAGCTCAATACGATGGTGGGCGACCTGAACCAAAAACTCAATTCGCGCGACAACAACCTTGGTGCCTTCCTTTCGGATCGCGTGCTCTACGATCGTTTGAACCGTACGGCCACGAGTGCCGATTCGCTCCTCATCGATCTCAAAGCACATCCGAAGCGCTATGTGCATTTCTCCATCTTCGGTCGAAAGGGCAACTGATTTTCAAAACAGCGACAGCATCAATAATTGGATGTTGTCGCTGTTTTGCTTTTTGTGAGGGACTATACGCCCACGTCCCCGAGTGAACGCAGCGGGAGGCTGTGGGGGCTTTCCGCGTAAGTCGTGCGGTATGTTGTTTTGTTTTTCGAAGGAGGGTAGGGGGATCTGCTGCGTTTGAGGGATTATGATGTTAAATCTTTGGTGGTGTTTGGATTGTGTGTTGAAAAGAAATATCTTTGCAGCGTATAAAATAGAGTGAAAAGAATTTATGTTGTCTGTATCTTGTGCTTCGACTCTCCGTTGGATTGATGCAGATGTTTGCTTGTGATTTTGGAGTGATCCCTTGGGTTGGAGAGCTTCTAAACCAAGTGACTTTCCTAATAAGCGCATGAGCTTTTCGTATGATGTAGGCATCTGGAGATTCTCTCCGAAAAAATAAGCATTCCTGATGAAACAAATTATTTATTTCCTTTTTCTGTGTTTTGCGCTCTCCCTGATTGCGTGCGATGACCGAATAGATGATTCGCGTAAATCGGATTTTCATGGAGACACCCTGATGTCCATTGCGTGGAACTATCCCCTCATCATGGAACATCACTATAGTACGCATCTTTTCAACGAGGGGCTAACACGCCGTGTTCCGGTCGTTCCCCGTTCGTGGAGCGGAAAGTGGAGTGGGCTCTACGTCATTGATCCGGAAGTCAAAGGGGTGTACGGAAGGAAGGCCGATACTTGTCTTCTCATGGAGGTGACCGTGCTCGGCGAT
>ERZ773233.1779-NODE-1779-length-12352-cov-14.506709_pt1 | contig 12352 bp, 10 predicted proteins | sample MGYA00580991_ERZ773233 | MGnify/ENA primary metagenome ERZ773233 (study PRJEB29015, sample SAMEA2738178) | human oral metagenome | biome: human oral; feature: human-associated habitat; material: saliva | place: China | collected 2161 ...
AAAAAGGAATCAGCATACTCCGATCTTTGGACGCATAAAAAAAATGTCGCTATGGATAAGCAAAAAGTAAATACAACATCTTCGATGAACAGAAAAGGATATAGCTCCTCCTCTCATTACCGCATTAACCCTACGGCTGAAAAGAGTGAGCAAGTGTTGGCAATTAAGTTTGTACAATGGGACGTACTCCCTTTGGAGAGCCTTTGTAATAACGTGAGTTCGATATAAGAAATTTCTCCAATATATTATCTATAAGGCACTTAGAGATTTATAAATCCTAAAATAAAGAAATAATCTTGTAATTCGAGTATTTATTACCACTTAAAAGGGTTATAGTGAGCTATTTTATCTAATCAAGTCCATTTTAAGAAGAATTGATAATAACTTAATATGCTTATAATCAATAAGAAACGGAATATTTTCATTTAATTCTTATATCGAACTCACGTTTGTAATAGTAAGGCGTATTTCTTGCGCATGAAACTCAATCGTGGTGAGCGCATGAGCCGTGAGGAGGGAGCGTTAAGAGCTTTGCCCGCAAAAAAGACTACTATATGAAGCCGTGAACTCAAAAATCTACAGCCTACCTATGTTGGCGCATCAATCAAATAGTAAAATTGTAAATTGGCGGACAAAGTGAATAACTATAGAGTTTTGCATTCATAAGTTATTATCAGAAATATTTGCTAAGTAAACTTTATTTTCTATATTCTTCCACTTCTCTAATTTGCTGCGATAAAATACCCTCAGGAATCATGCATTTCGGTGGAAAATTCTTGTTTTCTGCTGCTGGTAAATATTCAGCTACTTTTATAATAGACTTGTTATGCTTTTTAAGCATATTATATGTTTCATTACACCATCTCACCAATTTAAGAATTGCATCATAATCTTCTTGGGGAGGAGTAATAGTGTAACTTCCTAATACTTTAACTCTTGGAGTGTTATATTGAGTATCTGATTTTCTAATAGAAGGAAGCATTAGAATGCAACTATAGAAAGGACTTTCTGCTAATTGATGAATACAACCAAAAACAATAGGATCTAAGTTATAAGAATATCTATCTAAAATTTTTTCACCATTCTCTTTGAACTCTTTCGCATTTTCAAGCATCCAGTCCCACCAACTCATTTGGGGTATAACATTGGGCGATGAATCCATATATAAATAACTTAAAATTTTTGTCATTCCATTTTCTGAAAAGAATTTTTCTAAGGTATTCGGTTCTGTTTCTGGTACAGAACACCTGTATGTTTCCGTCCAAAAACTTATATACCTACTTGTATATAATCGAACGTCTTCATATGCGGCAAGTTTTTGTGGAAGATTCCTTTTATCTTCTTTTTTCTGAATGAATCGTTCTATTACAAAAACAGTGATGACAACGCCCAAGATTTCGGTAAAGAAATTCAAACCGAAATCTTTAAATTCTTCTGTTTTTAGCCAGCAGAAAAGCCCTAATAATAAGCAGAGGCTCAAAATCAATATAATAGTTCCCCACTCTTTAAGTAAAGATAGACTCTTTTTCATATCAATTGTTTATAGAGTTCCAATTAGTTTTTCTATATATTAAAGAAAACACAACAATACTACTATTATCGCATAGCTCCGTACTCTCTCAAAATTGTCTTATAAGACTTTTCAAATTCTCTTATAGGACAATTTTAATTCTTTTATAAGACAATTTTAATTCTTTTATAAGACAATTTTTGCACTTTAATAATACTTGATTATCAATGAGTTATGAGTAGGTGTTTTTGCCCCGTAAAAACAGTGGAAATGGTGCGTGAAACCGTAGAATGCTTTTCACACGCTTTACTATCTGCGCAAGTGTCATCGGTGTGGTCGGTGCCATCTACGGATAATACTTCACTTCATTCTTTTTAAGCGGATTTTTCTTCGCTTGGATAACATACTTAATCATAAGCCTTGAATTTAAGGGGTTAATGAATTGTCGCAAAGATAGCATTTTTATTTCAGAAAAAGTAATGAAATATCGCCATTTTCTTCTAAGAAAGTTTGTTTTCCTCCATTATATTTTCCGATTAATGAGTAAAGCTGAATAAAGTAAAGAATATGGAAAAGCTAATAGCTCTTCTTGGGAAATTTTTGAAGCCAAGAGAAGAACGTTTCAGGTTTTATTTTGCCTTTTAGGATATTGTCAAGATAAGAATCTGACTCCATATCAAATTTATGGCTATTGTATGGAGAGCCTTGTGCGCATATGATAAAATTATATTTAGTTAAGCACCTAACACGCAATTCGCTTTTTGATGTACTTACTATTTGCCCTAATATTTGTGTTGCTCCATCGTCATATTCTGTTCGAGGAATTTTCTTGCTGAAAAACTTCCAATATTTACAAATAGCGTATTCTTCGGTTACGCAGCTATGCTCGTTTTGTGCTTTTTCTAATGATTCTTCAGACCAGTTATAAAGACCTGTTGGATTTTCTCCTGCAACTTCAACATAGATAAAGTCCGCATAATCTCTTGCACCATCATGGGAAATCGCTATTCTCTTTATCTTGTATTCATGCAATCCTATAAGATATTTATTGAAAGATAAGATACGAAACGTATCTATAGGCATATTTAATCCTCCTCTGAACCACCAAATTGGGTTAGAACTGCTATTCTTAGATGTATAAGTAAGAGGGGCTTCAAAGAATTTCTTTAAATGCTTTCTTATGGCAATGGGATTTTTAACCCAACGAATACCGCGAGTGCCAGGAAAAGATTGGGCAATGCGTAAACTAAAATTTGCGGTAGAACTTATTAAATTGGGATATGAAGATTGCTTCTTATTCTTCTTGTTCAATACATTTTTGATAGTTTTGTAAAAAGTCTTGAATGCGTATATAAGCAACAATATTAAAAATAAAACACAAATTAGTGTTATCAAAGAAAATGATAATAACGAAACGTCTATATTTATAGTTTTCGTCGTAAAATCTACTAATGAGCTTAGAGAATACTGTGCATATAGTGGTATGATAAAGGAATACAAACGCTTACCTAAGAAAATAACAAAAGACACTATTAATCCTGCAATAACATTACTTGCTATCGGACCATGACAAAAGTTTTTTATTTTGTTTATTGTTTTGTTCATTCTCTTTTTTATGCAAAGGTACATAATTATCTCCTAAAAAGGAAAAATTATGGCGAGCTTTTGTTTACCCTACAAAGAACAATGCAAACTCAACCTTTCGCCGTTTGACTAACCCACTCAAAACTTTACCCTTATATCGGCAGAACGAAACATACTCTTGATAAAAGTTCCTATCTCCAGCCTCTATTTTTCGCAGCAGTTGGCTTTTGGGATGCTTGCCATAGCCGAGCAACCTCCCCACACCCACATTATAGGCAAGCAAGGTCAGTAGTAGCGCATCCTTACCATAGCCCTTGAAGTGCTCAAAGCATTTCCAAAGGTCGGCACGGAGTAGGGAGTCAGCCTGCCGTTCCGTTATATCCGCTGTGAAACGTTCTCCCCGTTGCAGCTGATGCCCATATCCAACATACGGATAATTCTTCCAGCTGTGCAGTCCCTCAAAATATTTCACAACAACTACTGCACGCTCAAAAGGTGGCAAGTCTGCCAGCCGCACCCTGCGCTGGGCAAGGGTCGGCTGACAGAACAGGCAGAATACACAAAGTAAAATGAAAGAATTTATCGTTCGCATCAATTATGGTCTTAGTGGCGAGAAGATGCAGGCTTGTCCTTGCCCTCTTCCCGCTCGTTGTTAAAACTAAAGGTCAGCTGCTGAATCCTGCCGAAGTTATCCTCCACATATACATCAATCGTCTGGCGGTCGGCTGAGAGCGAAGTGTAATACAGGCGGAACACATCCTTCGTTAGCGGATAGCGGTCGTTAGGCTTGAAGACTGTGCCGTTATCATTTCTTAGCAAGCCCTTGCCGTCAGACTGGAAATAACGTATCGTATAGCGAGTGTCGGCAAACTCACCGCCTCGCTTCAGCGTGCAGCGTATCTCAGCCGTCTGCCCCCTTATGATGTCCTTCTGAACCGGCATTGTCTCCACCGTAAACGGATAAGACTGCTGAACATCCAAATCCCTATCACAAGCAGATAGGCAAAACACGGCAAGGGTCAGCACACCCATTACCCAAATAGTATTCAATATCTTTTTCATTTTTTCTTCTACTTAAAAGTTAAACCTTAGTCCTGCTGAAACTGCCGGACGGAAACAATGCACGTCTGTTCCAAAGAGGAAACGTCCCTGCGCCTTTACAAGAAAGAGAACCCTGTCCGTTAGAAATACTTCCACCGAGCTATGCACGGCACCACCATAGACAAAGCGGGAGCGGTCGAGCAGTGTCGCCCCATCGGGCAGCAGCTTCTTGTCCTCATTCAGTTGCTCGTAGCCACCCAAAGCGGATATACCACCATAGAGAAACACGTTCTTACCTCTATCGGAAAGAACAGGGTGCATATAGCCCACCTGCAAGAGAGCATCCTTGAGTTTTACGTTATAACTTCTGTACGGCATATTCTGCTGTTCATACTCTGCCATAACAAAGGTATAATTCTCACGACTCAGATATCGGGTGAGTGATGCTCCCATGCCAAAATTGTCAGCTGCATGGAACTTTTCACCCTTAATAAGTGGAACACTCCCCACGACCTCTATTCCCCTTTGCTTGGGTATCAGTCGCTGTGCATGCGATGGCAGACTGAAAGCCATGGCCACCGCAACGCATACTGTCAGAATGATATTTCTAACTATAAAGAAAAAGAATTAAGAATACTGTTTTTCTAAGTCCTTTCGTTGTGAAGGTTCTTTCTCTAACCCTTCAAAAGATATTTCAGGGTAAAATTGACATGGGATATCTTCTTGATTTTTTAGTGGTATATTTTTGATTAGATTATATTTAGTTATTAACTGACTATTGACATCTTTCTTTTTCTTACTTTCATATTCCCACGCTTTACCTAAATCGCAAATTGTGTCATAAAACAGAATTATCTCTTCTACATTTGACATTTGACATCTTAGCATCTTAACATATTCATACTTCTCCTCATAATTAAGAAAAGATTGTTTGTTGACATACTTAACACATTGAAATAATGTTCTAAAATAGTTCCCAATACTATATTGAAAACCAGCAAATAACTTTTCCTCATTTTTTATTTGTTTGGATATATCAATGGGATTCGCTGATTTTGTATTGGTGCATGCAGCTGCAGATAACTTTAGCCGAAATTCTCTCAAGAGCTTTTCCACTCCTTCAGTATTATATTGTAATAGATATCTTGTTTTTAATAAATTATAACCAGCATTCTTTACACCAAAAAATGTTATTAGGAAGGCTATATTGTTTATCTTCTGTTCCTTTCGAAGATTATCGTTCCAAGCATTTTTTTCGCCCTCAGATTCATCAAATAACCTATTTTGATCTTTTGCAACAAAAACTTTAATTATCTCAATAGCTTCATTAAGTTGACTATGAAAAAACTCAAAGACCTCTTTGCCCTCAACTTTTGGCATTTCTTTCCTTGAAGTATCAATACAATTCATTTGTTCTACAGCATTACGATTGAAGCGAACCATTTCCAAAAAGCGTCCTTCAAAGTTTTGAATCTGAAATTGACGACCTTGTCCATGTAATGTTCTGTAAAGATAATAAATACTAATTACAGTTGCAATACCTCCAAGAAAATCTCCATAGTTGCTTATAGAATCAGAATCAAACCAACAGCTCCATCCTGTACTTTTTAATAAAGAGAATGCTACATAAATAAGAAGAATGAATGTGATGAATAGAATCCAGAACTCCCAACATTTACAAGCTTTGAATATTGATTTCATGTGCTTTAGCATTGATAAGTGTTATTGTACCACATTTTTTTGCAGAATGCTCTTGTATTTTAAGTATCGTATAATTTTCCTTTTTATAATTAAATATAGATTCTAATGCTGTAATAACTTTCTCGATTTCAGCATCAATTATAAATATGTTTTTGTTCTTGCAATCACGTAGAATACCATTAATATGCTCATCCGAATGGTTGAAGGAGAACCCTATAATAATAATTTTATCTGCATCTTTGATAACTTTCTCAGATTCGAACCATATTTTAATATAGCTACGAGATAGGACCGGCTTTATTTTCATCGGAGGCAAAAACATCGGAATTGTATATTTCAGGCTAGTGTCATTAAAAGAAATATTTGGCATAATTTGATCTTTCAAGAAGTTAGCAATATCCATTTTATCATACACTTCTTCTCCAATCGTTATCTCAGTCTTATTATGAATATCAATATACTTAAATAAATTACCATGAAAATATAAAGGATTATTTCGATTAAAGAAATAAGCAAACGAAGAGTAGTTAAAAGTTATGACTTTCCAATCTACGGGTATCTTGGAGTATACGGGTAAATCTTCACTAACACTATCCCCATAACGATCAAAAATTTCTTTCTCTTTTACTTTCATAAAACACCAAAGCATCCATGATATATAAATATAAGTCTTGATATTGGATATAGTTCCTGTATAAAATCCAATAAAATATTTTACTAAAATATCTTCAATATCAAGGAGATTGCGATAAACATGTTTCAGAATAACGTTATTTGGCTGAGACATACTCTGTTCCATAATTTGACGCATTACAATTTTGAAAGTGTCAGTATAAACCAATTTATTAAAGTCTACAATGGTTTCATCACCAACTATTCCTTGTCCAAAAAGTTCCTCTATTAACTGAGCTGTTTCTTTATCTAAAATGGCCCCTTCTTGCAAAGAATTTACTTTTGCCAAAATAGCAACAATTAATGTCCCCATTTTTCTATCAATGTCTGTCAGAGCATCGTTAGTTTCTAATTCTTGTTGTATATTCCTACTAATAGTTCTTGTTTCTTGACCAAAATCTTGAGCTATTCTATCTATTGTATCTTTGATAAATTTGTCAAAATGAAAACGTAAGTTCGGTAGCCTACTACGCAATTCATTATCAATATTTTTTCCTTCTTCTGTGTTGATGAATTCATTAATTTGAGGAATAATTTCATTTGTCAATGGCATTCCTATACCATCTGTAGCATCAACACCTGCTCCTAAAATAACAACTGTCATAAAATATGTTTTTAGTTAGACATAATTTGTAATGTTTTATAGTATCTTTATAAAACAGCACAAATTTACAAAATATAATTGAATTATCTTATATTCTGCATTTATTTCTATTTAAATGCGAACATGGGGATTATTGCAACAAAGATGTATTATTTAGAATATAAAAATTACATTAAATTTATCTATACTCTAAAGAAAAATCATTAACTTTGTGCTCATTACTAACCTCCTTAAATTTATAGGAATATGATAAAATATGTAATTCAAGCGAAGAAAAATCCGCTGAAGAAAAACGAGATTAAGTATTATCCGCAAATGGCACCAACCACACCGATGTCGCTTGCGCAGATAGTAAAGCGTGTAGAAAAACGTTCGACCGTTTCAAGTGCCGACGTTAAAGCCGTTTTAGATGCTTTGCAATACGAGGTTATGGAGGCATTAGAAAATGGTAATACAGTCCGACTTGGTGATTTAGGTTCGTTTCGTCTCACAATGAAATCGCAAGGTGCTCCGACAGCAGCCGAAGCAAAGAAGAAAGGCGCACAACTTATCAAGCAGGTTAATGTACAATTTACGAAGAGTACAACTATGCGCGACACCCTTGACGCCCGTCTTCTTGAGTTTGCACCACAGGAGGACATCGTGAATGCAACAGATGGTAAGAAGCCTAAATCAGAAGAACATTCTGGTCCAGAGATAGACGAAAATTTTCATCCTTAAGTAGCTAAAATCGTTGGTTTAGTAACCCATTTAGATGTGCAGAATATTTTACTTCTGCACATCTTTTAATAGCTTTTTTACTCAAAAATCAAATTTTGTAACTGATTGATTATCAATAGCTATTAGACTGTAAAAAATGTCCTATAAGAGAATTAAAATTGTCTTATAAGAGAATTTGAATTGTCCTATAAGACAATTTCAAGAGTCTTAGTATGGAAATATTTTTTGTACGATTCAGGTGTATTGATGTTCTACGTTCATGTCCACATATTTTTCCTTCTTTGATTATGATAACTTCAGTGTTATTATTCTCAAATGTCAGCCAGACCGTATCGAGGAACTGAAAGCACGATATAGTTGCATTGTCAAGCCATTCAATCTATCACCCAAGTATTGGATCGGCATTGATGTGAATATGGCTCTAGATAATCTCCCTCAAGAACTTACACGCAACCCCTACGGTATTGTAAAATTGAAGTATAATAAAGAAAAAAGATAGTATGACAGAAGACAGCCAAAAATCATCAAAGATTAGGTTCCCTTTTGGGAAACGATTGTTTATAGGTGTTATTAAATTCTATAGTATTAAAAAAAGATTTGGTTATTTAATATCCAATAATCTTGGGATGTCGAACGATAAAAGGTTCATTTCTCCAACTCTGAGTTTCTATATGGATAAGGATTCGTTTATGACTCTTCCCAACCTTAACAAGTTAGTCGTTTTTCAACCCTCATTCCAGAATGGTAAGATAAAGGCTCTTAATGTTAAGCAATACGATAGCGAAAAGCATAAAGAATTAGCCCTTACGTATTACAATAAAAGGAATTTCATTAACTATATAGAGAAGGAGAAGATACATCATAGATATAAGTCTGACGAAATCATAGAGCATAAAGTAAGAATTAGTATATTATCCAAATCTGGGATATTTAGATATGAGTTAATATATGAATATTGTAGAGCATACAAAGAAGATGGTACTGCTGCTATTCTACGTGGATTGAAGACACTCATAAATGCAGCAGGCGGAGAAAAGGAATATTATCATACACTTAAGGGAAATTATGGAAACAAAGAAAAGGAACATAATGCCATCAAATATATGTTTGATTTATTAGACATAGAAACTTCTAAACAAATCATTTTACAGCATCCATCATTGCAATTATTTGCTCCACTAAGCATATTAAATGAAATAGCAGGAGAATTGGATTCTGATTTCAGAATGCCAAGAGAATGTATTGAAAGGCACAAAAGTTGCAAATTAGAAAAGATAATCAAAGAAAATAGAACTTTTAATTGTTATTTTACGGAAGAGGAGAAGAAAAAGAAATTGTGGAACCATTATCTTCCTAAGACAGAATTCACTTCTTTGCTTGAATTTTGTCCTGAGGAAATAAAACCCCTTTATTCGCAACAGATAAAAGAACAAATGCATGAAGGTGTTAATACATACATCAATAGTATTGCGAATGAAAACAAAAAAGGAAAAGAAGATTTTCTTAAAATATACAAGGATTTTATAGATGCTAACCAAGAAAGTCAAATAATCCATTCAATTGATAACGATATAATTTGCGAATTCAATAAAGAAATATCTGACGCCTTGGAAACCAAGTGCGATATGTATGGGTTGAGGAGCTTTGCTAATAGCGTATCTAACAAATACTATCGATGCGATTCCTATGTACAAGATAGCGTGAGGGAAATACTAGTTGACACCATTATCCAGATTATTACAAACGCAATAAATGAAATAACAATTACGGATTATGACAGCTACAGTCATTTTAAATATGGAAAATTGAAAGAAGTCTTAGAGACAAACAAATTTATATCCAAAGAATGCATAGAGAGAGCAAAGAGCATAGTAAAAGATTGGTACCGCTCTTTATTTTGCAAACATATTTTTGATTCGAAATATGAACAGAAATTTGTTGAAGACTTTAATGATGTCTTTGACAAAAAAGAAAGCGAATCATTAGTAAATGAAATGTCTGAGGAAGTAATAAATAAATTTTCTTTGAGGCAAATCTACAATTATTTCCACATGTTTGCGGATAAAAATGTTCCTCTTACAACTGAACAATTAATTAAAACAAAAAATATAGATGATATTGTAGATTGCGGGCAAATATTCAGTGCTGAAGCTGACTACGGGCAGTCTTTACTAGGGGATATTCTAATCATCATTAAGAACAATTGCAATTCAAAAGGAGATTTTATAATCGATTCAGTCCCTGATGGGAAAAGGGGATATTTTGTTGGGCAATTCATTTACAATTTAAGGAAAACAGATATCATCAAAGATTTTATTAGTCAATTATCATCCCACGATAGACTTGTTTTAAGTCAGTCTAGATTTTTTGGTTTTGATATTGCTACAAAAGATGATATAAAGAAGGAATTGCTTGACATTGGAGTAAATGGTGACGCTTCACACATATTACAAAGACTTCGTTATTGTAGTCATGCAATAGTTGATATTATCATTTCTACACCATGCTTAACAGAAAATGACGTGAGAGAAAAGATTCTTTGGTTGAGGAAGTATTATTCAATCGAAGAAAGAGAATATCGTAACATCGGAGAACGTCTTGACTCCGAAAAAAAATTATTGGCATATTGGAGCAAGATTCAAAGCACCTATGGATTTGATGTTGCATCTCATGGAATAGATGTCAAGAGGATGCAAATTGCGCTTTCATATGCTGACTATAATAAGCACTCAAAATTTTTGTCTGTAATATGGAAAGCTACCATTATTAACGATGCATACTTCATTCTTGAGTTTACAAAAGAGGATTTTGATGTTATTGACCAAAGCGATGTAAATCTGATAGAACGGATTGTAGGCGGTCATTTTGAGGAAAATGAAAAAAATGTAAGAATTAAGTTGGCAAAAAGCAACGACTTTAATCTTAACACTGTCTTATCATATATCACGGTTAATGTGTTAAACAATCTCTCATTAGAGAACGAGCAGGAGGAAATCTATTTAATAAACAACCAAAGAATAATAAGTTACATTTCCAGCATTATTCATATGACTGCCAAAGATTATATGAAAGCATTTTGGCGTGTAGGGGATAGAGGGGATATTGAAGATTATTATAAAGATATTGTCATTGAGTTTGAGGAAGCCCCCAATAAACTAGTAAAGTCTATTCTTATGGACATTATCCCTGATTTAGCTTGTCAGGATGATTCAAATGTTTTTGAGTATCACTATCATGAAACGGAATTTGCCAGGGGTTATGGACGCAGTTGGGGTTGGGAGAATAATGAAAAGTATAAGAATAGCTTATTAGTAGATTTAATTATAAGAATATTCAAAACATATAAAGAAGGGCAATACATCGATTTGGTATTTCAGTAGGAGGTTGTTTACGATGAATTGAGTATTAATTACTATGACTGGGAGAAAAGTAACAAGAGATACTGCCCAAAAGCAGATGAAAGTACTACTCTTCTGCGGGAAAGTCTGCGGCATTGCCGGGAATGCCTGCCCAGTAGAGCGTTGCCGCATCAATAGTATTGTGGCGTGGGTGGCATTCCATAAGAGCAAGTGCAGAACCCACGTCATTCTTGATCTGACGAAGTTCTTCCTTTTCGCTACTCCATGCGAGTACGTTAAAATGGGCACGGATAGAGGTCAGCCCCTGTGAGTGAGCAATATTGAGATACTCCTGTATCCATTCCTCGTTGATTTGGTTGCTACGGCTGTAGCGTGCCAGTGAGTGCATATTCCTTGCTTGCTTTTCGAAGCGTTCCAAGTTGACATCGCTGTCCTCGATGAAGAGATACTGGTTATAGATATGGTTGCAGGGCAACATCAGACCCACGGGCGAGGCAAAGGAAAGACGGCAGTCACTTCTGTCGGTGGACAGTCGTTCATATCGGCTGTCCGTGCTGACCGTTGTCGGTAGGTCGTCCGTGTCGGAGAGTGTATGCAGACAAAGCATATTGTCGCCCACACGCACAAGGTCTGCGCCCAGACGGATGTCCTCCAAAGACGCATGCCCTTCTTCAGATAAAGAGAAATACCTGTCGAGCAGTCCGCCCTTTTCATTTGTGCCAACTAACTCATCTTCAGTCATGCGGACAATCCTTAGTTGCTCAGTATCGTTGATGATACGCTCGAACTGGTCCACTGCTTCCATGAACTTCATCACTTCGTCCTTGTTGGTGATTTCCTTGGGTAATAGGTGTCCACGGCAGAGTGAAGAAAAGTTGCTCTGCTACGCCATACGCTGCTTGTTTGTCTTGGTAAGGAAGAGATAGACTGAGTGGTGAAGATACGGACGCTCATTGAAGTGCCGTTCAGAGGAACGGGCAAGGAAACTCAGTCCACCATCGGAGAGTTTTCCTTGATAGTCCTCTTTAATGAACCAGTCCTGCTTGTGTACGATGCTGTAATTGGGTAGCACCTTGATTGCCTTATGCCAGGCAGAGTGCATTGCTTCGTATTCTGTAGAAGTGACGGTAAAGAGTTCGGGCAGCTCCACACGGAAAGCCA
>ERZ773233.1780-NODE-1780-length-12334-cov-3.433749_pt1 | contig 12334 bp, 10 predicted proteins | sample MGYA00580991_ERZ773233 | MGnify/ENA primary metagenome ERZ773233 (study PRJEB29015, sample SAMEA2738178) | human oral metagenome | biome: human oral; feature: human-associated habitat; material: saliva | place: China | collected 2161 ...
AAATGGTCGCTCGATGCTTCCTTGTATTCTAGCGCCGCCTTCCGTGCAGTTATATGTCGCGATTTGCTCGTTTTTAGCCTGCTCTATATCTTTTTCAAACTGATTTTTAAATTTGTCCCATATATAGGTCGTTCTTACTTCGCCTTCTCCGCCGTAAGCTTCTACGTATAGGTATTCATCAGCCTGAGCAAATGCATGCCCGCTAGCGTGGGATTTACCGTCCGGAGCGAAGGCTAAATCTTGGCCTATTAAAATAATATTTTTATGTCCGAGAGCGTAAGCTAACTGATAAGCCTGGTTTGCCGTAGAGTGGCCGATGCCGAGATAGCCGTATTTTGGCATATTAAACGCCATTTCGCTTTGCTGAGGTCTCATCGTGAGAGTTAGGCGGCGCGGTAAAATATTATCTACCGTTTGTTTATGCGTTAGCGACGCTACTATAAAATAAATATCTTCGTCTATTTTTTTGTTTTTGTTTTTAAAAAAGCTGGACGTAGCCTCTACGCGCTCGATTGAGGTTACGTAGTCCGGTTTTATACCGTGCTTTAATAAAATAGGATACGACGCGTCAAGGCTGATAACGGTAAAATACGGCGCGAATTTTTTAAGAGTTTCTAGTTGTTTATCTAGACTCGGGCCTGTAGATACGATGATTGCCGTATCCATGAGTCCGTGTCTTTTTTTGATCAGATCCGTATAGCAATAGTTTGTAACCATCTCCGGAATATGCTCTATGTGGTGTTTTATGCCTATTAGAGTATCGTCTATGCTATTGCCGTGAGCGACGACCATTTGAGATATAGCCTTGGTGAAGTCTTTATTTATCCTTACGATATCTTCATGGAAATTTTCATAAAACGGCGTGTGAATGTGCAGGTTATAAGTTTTTGCGTATGAAGAGAAAAGTTGGCTAGAAACCGCAAAATAAAACTGCGAGTATGTCGCAAATTCCGAGAAAAATAAAACCAGCCTTTCGCTAATCAGCTCCTCGGATAAGTCGATTAAATTTAATGCTATATAAATAATCTCTATTTCGGGCTCTACGACGATAACTTTTTGATGCGTTTCGTTTTTTAGCAAGGCTTTATAAAAAATACCGTTGCCAAGACCGTAAAAGTACATAATAGGATATCTTTTATACTCTTTTTCGGTCGACTCTAGGATGCGTAGAACATCTTTAGCCGGGCTTTCGTAGACGTATTTTAGGGTTTTATTGTCGATGATGTTTATATCTATCGGATCTTTTCCTATAAAAACATCATATTTTTCGGTCTCTTTCATTCCCCAAAGGCGCGCGGCTAAAATTTCGTCCTGCTGGAAAAGCGCTTGTAGATTTTTTTTGAAAATAGGATTTGCGATATTTGTGACGGTTTCATCGATATTTTTATCGCCTTTGCCGCTTGTTTGATTCTCGTGCGCGCCTTTTTTTTGTAAGCTATTTAGTTTTAGATACTCGTCCTCTTTTTTCTTGGCCATTATATATCCTCCTTTGTGATTCTCTCGCTAAATTTTATATCTCTTTTTGCTTCTTTACCTAGTAATTCGGGTAAAAATTTAGGGTGCAGGCCGTATCCCGGGCGTACGCTTTTTACGTTTTTTTCGCTAAAGATTTCGCCCTCTTTGATGTCCGCGCAAGCATAAAGCGAGCGGGAAAAGCGGCGATTTTGCACGGCTTTTTCGTCTAGCTCGTAATTTACTTTGCCAAGCAGCGCTTCGGCGTCTCGCACGGCTTTTACCATTTGGCTAAATTCCCGCTCGTCCAGGCTAAAGGCCTCATCGACGCTGCGAACGCTTTTATCTAGGATAAAGTGCTTTTCTACGACGCGAGCGCCCAGACTCACGGCGACAACGGGCGCTACGATGCCTAGCGTATGATCTGAAAAGCCGACCTCGACGCCGAATTTTCGTTTCATATCGGCGATCGTGAGCAGGTTCATCCCATCAAGCGGAGCAGGGTAGCTAGACGTGCATTTTAAAAGCGCGATCCGCTCGTTTCTCGCATCTTTGCAAATTTGCACGACGTCGGCGATTTCCTGCTCGGTCGCGATGCCGGTGGAGATGATGATCGGTTTGCCCTTGAGCGCGACGTAGCGCACGAAATCATAGTCTGTGACCTCAAAGCTTGCTATCTTGTAAGCGGGCGGGTTAAATTTCTCTAAAAAATCCGTATCGTCATTGCAAAACGGGCTTGAAAAGCAGACTAGCCCTTCGTCCCGTGCCGCCGAAAAAAGCTGCTCGTGCCACTCTCGCGGCGTCAGAGCTTGCTTGTATAGTTCGTATAAATTTGCCCCGTCCCACAGCCCGCCTTTTATCATGAAGTCCTCGCCGCGCGAATCTAGCGTGAGGCTATCGGGCGTGTATGTTTGCAGCTTTATAGCGTCCGCGCCCGCGCGCTTGGCTGCTTTTATCGTATCAAGCGCCGTTTGCAAGCTGCCCGAGTGATTTGCCGAGAGCTCGGCGATGATAAAGACCTTTTTGTCCGTGTCGAAATTTGCTATTTTCATAAATTTTCCTAACTTTTAGCCATTATATCAAGTTTGCGTAAAGATAACGACATATAGCTCATTTGCCAGTCGAGCCCGTAAATTTCAAAACCGAATTTGCGGTATAACGCGATCGCTTTTTCGTTTTCGTTGTAGGCGCACGATTTTAGTTCGCCGACTTTAAGCGTTTTGGCGGCGTATTCTACGATGGTTTGCATTAGGATTTTGCCTTTGCCTTTTAGCTGGGGATTTGCGTAAATGCCAAATTCGCACGAGTCCGCCTCGATATCCACGAAATCAATCACGCCGATGTAGTCGTTATCCTCTTTTACCAGAAAATACCTTTTCGTTTCGTCGTTTTTCAAATTTGCGATAAATTTTCTGTGCTCCTGCTCGCTCACGCTTTTGTTTTTCATGTATTTTGCGACTCGCTCGTCGTTTCGCCAACGCAAAATCATCAAAATTTGCTCGTCCGTTAGATCGGTGAAATTTATAAGTTCAAGCATATTTCGTCCGCCTCGTAGATCTCGCGCCCGTTTGCCGCTAGCCACTGCGCCATCTCGTTTTGATTGTCCGCGACGCGCACGGCTTTAAATTTAGCGCCCAAAACCAGCGCTTCGTTTACGAGCGAGCTAGCCGAAATCACTAAAATTTCGCTCTCGTTCATCAGCCGCGCCACATCGTTTGAGTTTATAAATAGGCTAAAATTCGGCTCGCTATCCGCCAAATTTTGCAAATTTGCCAAATTTGCGTTCGCACTCGTCGTAATGACGGCTACTTTTTTGTTTTTTGTGAGCAAATTTGAGGCGATTTGAGCGGTCAAATTTAGCGCGTCAGTGCCTCCTAGCGCGATGAGGTAGTCAAATTTTTTCTTGCGTTTGATTTTTGCTTCGCCATAAAACTCGCTCCTAACTAGCGGCGAAAATATCAGCTCGCAGCCTTTCGGCACTAGATTTACGTATTTTGGGGGCTGGGCGTAGATATTTACGTTTAGCAAGTAGTCGCAAAAATGCTCTTTGTAGTTGTCGTCAAAGCTTAAAATTTGGACGCTCGTTTGCTCTTTGATTAGCTTTTCGTCCGCCGCGCTAATGCCGTAATGATCGATCACTAAAAGCTCAAATTTATGCTCTTTTATCAAATTTACTAGCTCATTTACATCCGCGCTTTTTAGCGTAAAAACGGGGCAGGGTATCTCGCCTGCTAGGCTACCGGGCATGTCGATACAAGCAAAGCTAACGTCTTTAAAATTTTGCGCCAAGATAAGATCGCGCCTAATGTGCCCGTGCCCGATTTTTGAGCCGCTATCTGCGCGGATGAGGGTTTTTAGATTTGAGATTTTGTCAAAATTCATCGAGCTTTTCCGCCAAATTTAAAATTCTAAGCGCCAAACATACGGCGGCGATGAGGTAAACTGCGCCGGCAGAAGCGAAAAACAGGATCTGAACCTCGTTTAGCCCGCGGTAGTTAGCCGCTAGATAAAAGATGTGCAAGATCCCTGCAACAGCAAAGATCTGCATGAGCGTTCTAGCTACCGATATTTTGGCTTTTATGTAATCTTTTTGCATTTTTCCTCAGCGGTAATTTATCCGGTAAAGCTTCTGCGCAAACTCGAAATCCTCGGGCGTGTCGATGTCGCAGACCAAATTTCGCGGAAGCAAAAACGCCCTTGAGTGCGGCGCAAAGATCGGTTTTTTTTCCAGCCACGCCTCGCGCCTGCCGAAATAAAACGCGCCCGCGTCGTGATAGGCTCGCTCTAAATCCTGCGAGCGAGTTAGCGCAAACTGCGGGTAAAACATACTTGCGGCGCCGTCTTCGCCAAGCCTAATCGCGCGCTGAATCGGGAAGCTAAACTCGGTCGCGGAAAATAAAAACTCACACTCCGCTTCTTTAAATTTGCCGTATGCCTCGCTTAAAATTTCGCCCGTAATAAGCGGCGCCGTCGCGTAAAGGCAGCAAACGTGAGCGTATCCGCCTAGCCTCGTCGCCGCGTCCGCTACGGCGTCGCTACTGGTGGCGTAGTCGTCGCTCAGCGCGGCGCCCCTCATAAACGGAACTTGAGCGCCGAATTTAACTGCGACGTCTGCTATATCGGCGTCGTCGGTGCTAACGATCACGCACTCGAAAATGCCCGAATTTAGCGCCGCCTCGATACTGTAAGCTATCAGCGGCTTGCCCAAAAAATCCTTAACGTTTTTGCGCGGTATGCGCTTGCTGCCGCCGCGAGCCGGGATGACGCAAAGGGCGCGGTTTTGGTTGTCTCTCATCAAATTTACCGCCCTAAACCCTGCAGCCTTGCGGCATATCAAAGCTCTTTAAAACCTCAAAAAGCGCGTCCGCAACGAAATTTGCGTCCTCTAAACTCATGCACTGATGGCACGGGATGCTAAGCTCTGCCGCGTAAAAATCCTCGGCGCTAGGCACCGAGATATCGCCGTAGCGCTCGCGGTAAAAGCTAAATTTATAAGTCGGCTTATAGTGCACCTGTACGCCGATACCGCGCTCGTGAAGGGCGGCAAATATGTCCTCTTTGGCGCACCAAAACTGGCGAAATAGCAAGATAGGATAGAGGTGGCGCGAGCTAACGACGTCGCTAGGTAGCTTAACGGTGCTAAAATATGGGTTTTTCTCAAATTTTTCGTCGTAAAATTTAGCGATTTTCTCGCGCGCCGCGATGGTTTCGTCTAGCCTTTTTAGCTGATTTAGTCCTAGCGCGCAGGCGACGTCGGGCAAGCGGTAGTTGTAGCCAAGCACCGTCTGGTCGCTGTCCCAGAGGCGTTTTTTGGCTATGCCGTGCGAGCGGTAGAGGCGTGCTAGGCGCGCGATCTCGTCATCGTTTGTTGCTAGCGCACCGCCCTCAAACGTCGTTAGCGGCTTAACGGGGTGAAAGCTAAAAATACTAACGTCTGCTTTTGCGCCGACTTTGACGCCGCCTTGAGAGCTGCCCAGCGCGTGCGACGCGTCGTCAAGCACCTTTATGCCGCGCTGCTTGGCTAGTTTTAGGATGGCGTCTAAATTTACGGGATTGCCGCCGAAATCAACCGCCGTTATGACTTTAGTTTTAGGCGTGATTAGGCTTGCTAGCGCGTTTTCGTCGATGTTTCCGTCAAATTTTACGGGCGCAAATTTAACCTCCGCTCCAGCCATTAGCGCCGCGTTTGCCGTTGCTGCAAACGTGATGGGCGTAGTTACGACCTCGTCGCCCTCTCGCACTCCAAGCGCTAGATACGCGACGTGTAGGGCGGACGTCGCCGAGTTCATCGCTACGACGTGCTTTACGCCTACGTACCGGGCGATCGCTTCTTCAAATTCGCCGACCTTGTCGCCGCCCGTTAAGATGTCGTCTTTTAGGGCGCTCACGACGGCAGCTATGTCGGAGTCGGTTATTTGTTGTCTGCTGTAGGGTATCATTTTTATCCTTTTTTCGGCTTGTCTTTATTGCGGCTTGTCTTTTTTGCTTATACTTCGTTAAAATCTCGCTCGCCTGCGGTCATTACCTATATGGTAACTCCCTTGTCTCACTCGATTTTGCCTCGTCTAAACGCAAAAATACTTCGCCTTGCTTTTCTAAAATTTCAGATTTCGGCTCAAATTTTATAAATTTCGGCCAAATTATTTACTCGCCTCGATCATATCCAAAAGTCCGTCTTTACCTAGCCAAATTTTATTTTTATCAGAGCTGTACTCGAAATTTTCTTCCACGAGATGCCCTTTTTCGCCCAGCGCGTTTATGCTAAAGTCGTCGTCTTTGCTCGTAAATTTGATTGACGGACTGATCACGTAGTGGTCGTCAAACTCGTAGGTTAGGTGCGCGTCGTCCTTGCCGACCATGACCTCGTGCATCTTTTCGCCCGGACGGATGCCGATTATTTTTACGCCAAGATGTGGCGCCATGGAGCGAGCAAGCTCTATCATCGTCATCGACGGGATTTTTGGGATAAATATCTCGCCGCCCTTCATGCGCTCGAAGTTTTTAAGTACGAAATTTACGCCTTGCTCAAGCGTGATCCAAAACCGCGTCATATCAGCGTGCGTGATCGGCAGCTCCTTGACGCCTTCTGCGATCAGCTTCTTAAACAGCGGTACGACCGAGCCGCGAGAGCCCACGACGTTGCCGTAGCGAACGACGCTAAATCGCGTTTTTTTGCTACCCGCGATGTTGTTTGCCGCGACGAAAAGTTTATCGCTGGCAAGCTTGGTCGCGCCGTATAAATTTACCGGGTTGCACGCCTTGTCGGTCGAGAGCGCGATGACCTTGCTCACGCCGCACTCTAGTGCCGCATCGATGACGTTTTGTGCGCCGCCTATGTTGGTTTTTATGCACTCCATCGGGTTGTATTCCGCGATTGGCACGTGCTTCATAGCCGCTGCGTGGATGACGTAGTCGATGCCGTTCATCGCGGTCATCAGGCGCTTTTCGTCGCGCACGTCGCCGATGAAAAATCGCATCGCCGGGTCTTTGAAAACCTGCGCCATCTCGTACTGCTTTAGCTCGTCGCGAGAGTAGATGACTAGCCTTTTTGGTTTAAATTTGGAGAGTAAAATTTCGGTGTATTTTTTGCCGAATGACCCGGTGCCGCCGGTAATGAGAATGGATTTTCCGTTAAACATTTATTTTTGCCTTTCGCGGCTCGTTTTTCGCTGTACGTCGTAAATTTAAATTCGCTTGGCCGCGTATTTTACATACGCTCCTTCGCAAATTTTTAAATTTGTCTCGTCTAGCTAAAACGGTTCGCCGTTTATTTAAATTTTATTCAGCCAGAGCAAAAACCGTGCCTTAAATTTGATTCAAAATTTAGTTCGTTAAATTTGTTTAGGTGCGGTATTTTTTTGCTTTTACTTCAAAATCCTAGGCAGAGTTATGCCTTCTTGCGCCTGATACTTGCCCTTTTTATCGGCATACGTCACTTCGCACGGCTCGTCGCCCTCGATAAATAGCACCTGCGCGATGCCTTCGTTCGCGTAGATTTTGGCCGGCAGCGGCGTCGTGTTTGATATCTCGATCGTGATGTGCCCCTTAAATCCCGGCTCAAAAGGCGTGACGTTTACGATGATGCCGCAGCGAGCATATGTGCTTTTGCCCAGGCAGATGGCTAGCACGTTATCTGGCATGTTAAAATACTCGATCGTGCGCGCTAGAGCGAACGAGTTTGGCGGGACGATGCACACGTCGCCTTTAAAATCCACCACGTTTTTCTCGTCGAAATTTTTTGGATCGACCACGGTGCCGCCGATGTTCGTAAAGATTTTAAACTCGTCGCCCACGCGGATATCGTAACCGTAGCTGGACACTCCGTAGCTAACCACGCCGCGTCCGACTTGCTCCTCGGCAAACGGCACTATCATCGCCTTTTCGTGCGACATTTTGCGTATCCAGGCGTCAGATTTTAGCCCCATTTTTTACCTTTATTTTAAATTTAAGCGATTATAACATAATTTAAATTTACGTAAAATTTGAGCGACGTTTTGCGATAAAATCTATCAAATTTTAATACGCTGTCGGCAAATTTTCTTATTTTTTATAATTAATCTTTAAATTAAAGCTCAGTATAATAATGCATTTTAAATTCTCTTATACGAAAGGAAAATAATGCATTCAAACACGTCGCGTAAATTTGCAAATTTACGCAGTAACAAGGGCTCAAATTTGCCTCTTTCGGCGCTCACCTGCTTGCTGTTAGCCGCAAGCGGAGCTTATGCTTACACCGAGGCCGGAGTATTCGGGAACACTTCTAGCTGGGAGAGTGCGGAGTATAAAAAAGACTGGGGACTAGTCTCTATGAGCGCCTCCACGGCTTACGCGCTAGGCTTTAACGGTAGCGGAACAAAGATCGGCGTCATGGACTCTGGCGTACTCTTGAGCCACCCGGAGTTTCAAGACGGTAGGATTCATGCAGTAAAAACGATCGGCAACTATAGCAAAAACGGCATGAGATACCCTGACGCTGCGCTAGGAAATGGCCCGATAGATAAAAATCAGCCAGTAAAAGACGGCAAGCGAAATTTTAATAAAAACGACAACGGCGTGTTTAAAAAAGGCGAAGCTTTTAACGGCGACGGTAGTTGGGTAAGGGGCGTAAACGACGCTCACGGCACCCACGTGGGCGGTACGATGGCGGCTAGTAGAGACGGTAGCGGTATGCACGGCGTGGCGTTTGGCGCACAACTATACTCCGCAAATACCGGCGGCAACGATAATATGACGTATGGACCAAACCAAGACTACAACTATTTTTTAAAAGGCTACACTGCCTTGGCCGACGCGGGCGCGAAAGTGATAAACAACAGCTGGGGTTCTAATAGGCGCGTAAATTCGTCTTTTGCGGGCGCGCTGGGATATAAGCCTACTTACGACTGGCGAGCCGTACCAGAATACGATGTGGAATTTTACGACGTGACGGTGGCTAATCAAACTACCGCAGCAAAAGACCATATAAATTTAAAAGATATGAACGAGGCCAAAAAGGCTTATTATCAGTTCGTAACTAGCGGCGAAAAAAGCTTTTTAGATGCAGCTTACGAAGTAGCGGTAAAAAGAGGGGTTATCCAGGTATTTACGGCTGGAAATAGGAGCCTAATGGCCGAGTCTTTCACTCGCGCGGCATTGCCTTATTTTAGACCGGACGCTGAGGACTACTGGATCAATGTCACGGGTCAAACCGGCGCGGATGGCTATCCTAACGACTCTAGCGCGTATATAAGAGGCTATAAAGCATCCTCGGATATCCAGGAATTTAACCTTGCCGGACACTCGAAGTGGTGGACGATCGCCGCGCCGTCCTCAGGGATTTATTCCGCGTACGTCGAGCTTACCGACAATGCAAACTACGGCAAAGCTATATATAAATCATCTGGCGGTACTTCTATGGCCGCTCCTCACGTTAGCGGAGCCTTGGGAGTCATAATGCAGCGCTATCCGTATATGAGCATGCCTCAGATTAGAGAAACTATGCTAACTACGGCTAGACAAAGGACGCTAAGAGCCGGTCACGGTGCAGGCGGCATGCTAGAGCGTTGGGGTAGCGACGGCGAGGGTGTACCTAGTAACGTCTGGGGTTGGGGCATACTTGACCTTGGTAAAGCGATGTTTGGTCCTGGGCAGTTCTTAGGAAACTTCGACGTTACAATGAATCAAAACGATATCTGGACAAATAACATCTCAGACGTCGCCATCAAATTTAGGAAAACCGAAGACGATGGCGACGCTGCGGCTTGGGCGGCTAGAAAAGCGGCTCTTAATGCCAAGTCAAATTTGAGCGCGGAAGAAAAAGCCGAGATGACCTTTGAAACCGCAAGGCAGCAGGCTAGGGTCGCAAGGGCGGCGGAGGGCTATGAAGGCTCGCTAACTAAAAGAGGAGACGGCGCTTTGACTCTTGTCGGAGATAATAGCTTTACCGGAGCGGTAAATATATACGGCGGTAAAATCTCGGCTCTAAATCAATCAATCTCTTCTTCAAGAAGCATAAACGTCCATAACGGCGGCGAATTTGAGGTTTTGAACGCTCTTACTTACCAAACTCCAAGCGCGGGCGGTTTCGTGAGCACGACCAAGGCAAGCGACGCTACGCAAGTTAACGCCGTTATAAACGCAGGCGGCGCATTTGTAGTTAGCGACGGCGCTCATAATCTAAATTTAACCTTTAAAGAGGGCTCTTTATTAAAGGCTGCATTGCTAACAAACGCCGAGCTTGCGAATTTGGCCGCAAATCCGACTCTAAAGAAAATCATAAACGCAAGCGGAAACTTCGCGGGGGTAAATTTAGCTAAGGTCGAGGATAGCTATGCGTTCTTTAAAACCACTAAAGAAACTGTTAGCGGCTCAAATTTGGCTCTTTCTTTGCAAAAAGGCAAAAGTATGGAGGAGGTAGCCTCTACTAGCGCCGAGAAGTCGTTTGCTAGATTAGTCGAGGCAAATCCTAGCAGCGTTATTTATTCGTCTATGCTCGGAGCCACTCATAGCGTAGCGGCGGCATACTTTGGCGCGTTTTCAAACGATCTAGACTTTAAAGCGCAAAATAACTCCGCCGTAGACTCGTTTATGCTCGCAAATTCGGTTAAAAACAAAAACGGAGCTAAAAGAGCCGATATCGACACGGGAGTCGAACTTTGGTTGCTTAGCAGTGCAAGCAGAGTGACTTCTGACAATAACGCCGGCGGAAGACTAGGCACGAACGCATTTACAAATCTAGTAGGCGTTGATTTTCTAGTAGGCGATAGCTCAAAAGCAGGCGTATTCGTAGGGCTTGGCAAAACAAATCACAAGCTAGGCGATAGCAAAGCGGTAAAAAGCAAAGACGCGCATGCGGGTATCTACGGCGATATAGGACTTGATCCTATCAAAATCAGCCTAGGCGCTATCTACTCGAAATTTGATCAAGAAAAAAGAGTCGTTAGCTCATACGCTCCCTTGGCTTATGAGTATAAAGACGCCGACGCGTCCGCTATCAGCGCATTTGCCCAGATCGCCTATACGGGGCTAAGCTATGAAAACGGTTTTAGTCTGGAGCCTTATGCGGGACTAACCTATATCCGCTCTAAAAACGACGATGTAGCAAATTCTTTGGTACAGATCAGAAACGAGGATAGAGATTTGCAAGTCGCAAGCGTGGGCGTAAAACCTAGTATCGCATTTACCATGGACGGCGTAGGCCTAGTCGCAAAAGCAGATGTAGCCTACAACCGCTTCCTAGGCGATAAAACTCCGAGCGCTCATATGAACGTTACAGGCCTTGGCGCAACTAAACTAGAGGGTGAAAAGCTAAAAGATCTAGCCACTACCGAGCTTGGTATTGAGGCTGCATTTACCAGAAATTTTAGAGTCGGCCTTAGCTATGTTGGAGCATACGGCAGCAACGTAAAATCAAACGGCGTAAACGCCAAATTTAGTTGGGCGTTTTAATCTTTTGGATTAAAAGCTTAAATTTGCCTAGAGCGAGCTAAATTTACTTAGCTCGCGACGGGTTTAAATTTGACTTTGTAAATTTGCCGCATTTTGGAGATAGAAATTCGTCTCGAAAATGCGGCTTAGAAAATTAAGCGGATATATACGACTTGCGCCGCTACTTGTAAGATCTCTTAACGTCTACTTCGATATTTTAGTAATTGCGCCTTAAAAAACTACAAATACAGTTTGGTAAAGCAAGAGAAATCATGATTAGCGTTCCCGTTAATCGGCAAGAAACCGACCGCAGAGCGGCCGGATAGGCAGTGTTAGTGGTCTTTTTTATTTAGCCTTTTATAGCTATCGCAACCCAAGTAAAACCCTAAAGAGCAAGTTTTACTAAAATATTTCTTTGCGGTGGATAAATTTTGTTCTACGACCTTACCATTTTCATATAAGGCTCCTAAACGATAACAAGCCGCAGACTCTCTCTCGTCACAATCTTTTTGAAACAACTGGGCTGCTTTTTGGTAGTCTTGTCCTACTCTTTTGTTATCTGAATACAAAAATCCTAAACCGGTGCAACCGCTAACACCTCCCCCATCACAAACTTTTTGATACAGTTGTGCCGCTTTTTGGTAGTCCTGTCTTACTCCTCGACCATTTGCATACGAAATTCCTAAGTTGTGACAATCCAAAGCATCTCCCCCATCACAAGCTTTTTGATAAAATTGGACTGCTTTTTGATAATCTTGTCTTAGCCCTTTGCCTTCCGTATATAAAATTCCTAAACCGCCGCAACCCAAAGCATTTCCCTCGTCACAAGCCTTTTGCCATAAATCTAATGTTTTTTGGTAGTCGCCCTTATTATAAGCTTCTGCTCCTAGCTTCGTAAGATTTTCGGAAAATCCAACGGAAAATAAAACGGCAAGTAAAACAAAAACTCTTTTCATCTCTACTCATTTATATATAA
>ERZ773233.1781-NODE-1781-length-12326-cov-3.650232_pt1 | contig 12326 bp, 13 predicted proteins | sample MGYA00580991_ERZ773233 | MGnify/ENA primary metagenome ERZ773233 (study PRJEB29015, sample SAMEA2738178) | human oral metagenome | biome: human oral; feature: human-associated habitat; material: saliva | place: China | collected 2161 ...
ACTCTCCCCCTTGTGATTTATGGCAAGTAATGGCATATCCATATTTTACTCGTAGTGCATTGAAATAAGGGTCATTCTTCAGCATATCCTTAAATTCTTGAGAATGTCTGTCGTATTGACCTTTACTTTTTGTATCAAAACGGATCATAAAATCAACGAAAAGAGCCTTGAGCAGTTTGACGAGGAAAAGGTGATAATCAGCGGCTGTGGACGCAGCTCGACGGCAAACATCGATCCAGAGGCTATGGCGGCACGTTCGATAAAGGGCGAGGTTAAATTTCACAAAGACGAAATTTTGCGCCAGATGGGGCAGTTTTACACGCAGTGCGAGCTTTACGAGATGACTGGCTGTGTGCATACGGCTAAGCTTTTTGTTAGCGGCGAGCAGTTTTACATCGGCGAGGATATCGCTCAGCACAACACCATAGATAAAGCCGTCGGCAAAGCGGTACTAGCCGGCGCGAAGCTGCAAAATTCGTTTTTGATGGTGAGCGGAAGGCTAAGCTCTGAAATGGTCGCAAAGGCCGTCATGCACGGCATCCCTGTACTCGTCTCGCGCACGGCTCCGACTAGCCTTGGCGTCGTGATAGCGCGTAAATTTAACCTCACGCTATGCGGCTTTGCTCGCGGCGAAAACATAAATGTATACAGCGGCGCGGAGAGAATCTATGAGTGAGCAAATACGAGAACTGATAACCAAACTGCTAAATCCAAAGGGCAGGCTAGACTGCGGCGCGGCGTTTAAGATCGCCGCAAAACTAGGTGTAGAGGTCGGGCTGGTTAGCGACGAGGCCGAAAAAATGGGCGTAAAGATCGACAACTGCGAGCTGGGGCAGTTTGGCGGGCTAGAAAACGGACGCGGCAAATACACCGTGATGACGCAGCTAAAACAGATGACCGATGAAAAGGACAGAATCCTGTGCAAAGACGCTAGAGACGCGGCTGCGGGCGTGGGACTAAAGACGATACGCTCGACGCTAAAAGACTATAAAATCGACGTAAAATACTGCCAGCTGGGGTGTTTTAAGGAGAAGAAAGGAAAAAAGATGAGAGTAAAAACCAAAACCTGGATAGAAAACGACGAGGGCGAGCTGATCTTCGGCAAAGGTAAAACAGAAGTCCTAGATGTCATCGCAGAGGTCGGCTCGATCTCAAAGGCCGCCGAAATCCTAGGCATGAACTATAAAAAATGCTGGACTCATCTGCAAATTTTGCAAAAAAATCTAAAAGAGGAGCTTTTTACGACTAAGCAAGGCGGCGGAGAAAACGCCGGCACAACGCTAAACGAGCGCGCGCATGAGCTCATAAACGCCTATAGGCAGCTTCAAAACGACATCGAGGACTTTGCGGATAAGCGCTTTAAGGAGCTGTTTTTGAAAAAAGACGGCGAGAAAAACGACGCAACTAAAGACGACAAAAAAGATAAAAAGAAATAAAACCATATCAAATTTAAGGGAGAAAAAATGTACGTAAAACTAAACGATAGGGTCTATCTAAACAAAGACAAGATCACTAGAGTAAAGGTAGATAGTGTCCAAGACGGTATCAGGATTCGCTTCTATGAGGGGCAAAATCAGGTCGCTAAAAGCGGACGCTTCGAAACTGAGGCAAAAGCTATCGAGTGGCTAGAGAAAAATTTTATAAATAAATAAAATTCCCGCCTCTCGCAAAGGGTCGTGAGCTTCTGCGGCTAGCGTCTCTTTGCCTTAAAAACTCACACGAACAGCTAAATTTAATCTCCAAATTTCCTAGTCTTTCCACCGCAAAAGCCCTAAATTTGCGAAAATTTAATATAATTACCGCATCAAATTTAAAGAGTAAAAATGCTAAATTTAGACGAAATACGAAAAAATATCATCCTAAAACCTGGCGTGCGCTATTTTGATTACACCGCTTCCGGGCTTGCCTATGAGCCCGTAGAGCGCGAGATAGGCGAAATTTTAAAAACCTACGCCAACACCCACTCCGACAGTAGCTCCAGCGCCATCATCACGCAGCGGCGCTACGAGGGCGCGCGAGAGAGCCTAAAAAAGCTACTTGGGCTTGACGAGCGGTTTTGCCTCATCGCTTGCGGGCAGGGCGCGACGACTGCGATCAAGAAATTTCAGGAGTTGCTCGGTATCTACCTGCCGCCTGCGACCAGAAGCGCGATCGGCGAGGCGAATTTACGCGCCGTGCAGCTTCCGCTGGTGCTCGTTTCGCCATACGAGCATCATTCAAACGAGCTTAGCTTTCGCGAGGGGCTTTGCGACTACCTGCGTGTGCCGCTTAACGAGTCCGGCGAGATCGATCTGCTAGTACTCGAGCGTATCTTGAAGCTAAATGCGGGACGCCGTATCATCGGCTCGTTTAGCGCCGCCTCAAACGTCACGGGCGTCATAAGCGATTATAAAAAGATCAGCGAGCTAATCAGGGCTGCGGGCGGTATCGTTGCCTTTGACTGCGCGGCGCTGAGCTCTCACGCAAATTTAGATTGCGATTACTTTGACGCGATTTTCCTCTCGCCGCATAAATTGCTCGGCGGACCTGCTAGCTGCGGGCTTTTGGCGATCAAAAAAGAGCTGCTTAACGGCGACGTGCCGACATTTGCCGCGGGCGGGACGGTCGCCTACGCTAACCGCGAAGGACACGTATTTTTGAAAAACCCCGAGCAGCTAGAGGAGGGCGGTACGCCGCCTATCATCGGGCTAATGCGGGCAAATTTGGCCTACGCGCTACGAAACGAGGTCGGTTTTGAGAGGATAAAAAGCGCCGAGGACGAGCTAGCACGGCTTTTTGAGAGCGAGCTAGCGGGCATAGACGAGATCATAAACTACGCTCCAAAGGGCGCGCCGCGGCTGCCGATAATCTCATTTAACGTGCGCGGCGTCTCGGCGTATGATTTCGCCGCGAGCCTTAGCAACGACTTCGGTATCCAGACGCGCGCCGGCGTGATGTGCGCGGGGCCCTACGCTCACGATCTGCTGGGTATCAAGGAGGGGCGCATGCCGGAAAGCAAGCCCGGCTTTGTGCGCGTGAGCCTACACTACACGCACACCGAGCGCGACGTGCTATATCTAGTTGGCGCGATAAAATCCTGCGTCAAAAAGCACCGCGAGCTTTGGGGCGAGGAAAAGGCGATGTATGAGATGTTCGGCGGGAAGATTTAGCTTTTCATCGCTTGTTTTTTGAAATTTAAGTAGTTAAATTTTGCTCCTCATTTTTAAAATCCGCTTTTAAAATTTAGCCGAATTTACACATTAAATTTAACTGTAATTTTACTCGTTAGCACCGTAAAGATACGGGTCTGGGGCGGTAAAAATTTAAAACGGAAAAGCAAAAATTCGAGCGAGCAATTTGAGTAAATTTAAAATCAAATTCGCCGCTTAAATTTGATCGAATTAAAAATCCAGCAAGCAAAATTTAACTCTCAAATTTGGCTACGAATTTATGGCACCCCCCCCCAAAAAAAATAAACGCCAAATTTATAAAAATTAAAAAGAGTAAATTTAAGAGAGAAAATGGGTGCAAAGCGCGCCCGAATCACGCAAATTTAAGCCATAAATTCGGCTCAAATTTGCGCATAAATAAAATTAGTTCTTGCGACTGTTCGCGTCAGGCGTGAAAAGCGGCTTATCTAGCAGCTTAAAGTCGCCGATAAATTTCTGACCCTCTTCGCTCGTCGCCCACTCGATAAATTTATTTGCGTTTTCGATGTCGGCTTTAGCGCAGTGCTTCGGATTTACCGCGATTAGCGAGTAGAAGTTCTTTAGGTCGTTGTCGCCTTCGTTGATGATGACCATCTCAGGCGCGCCTTTTTTGGTGTCCTCATACTTGATGTAGGTGCCGCGGTCGGTGAACGTCACGCCCTTTTGCTCGGCTGCAGCGTTGATAGTAGCTAGCATGCCTTGGCCTGTTTGCATATACCAGCTGTCTTTTTCAGGTACTTCGCCGATGATTTTTTTCCAGATACCTTTTTCTTTGTTGTCGGTGCCTGATTTATCGCCGCGAGAGAAAAATTTGATGTTCTCTTTTTTGATCAGCTCAAAGCTCTCTTTTATGTCTTTGCCTTTAAATTTATCGGCGATAGATTTATCGGCGATTACGACGAAGTCATTGTACATTACGGGTTTTCTCTCGACGCCAAAGCCCTTTTCTACAAATTCTTTCTCAACTTTTGGCGAATGCACGAAAAGTATGTCCGCATCGCAGTTTTCGCCTAGTTTTAAGGCTGCTCCCGTGCCTACGGCAGTCCATTTGATATCGACGCCGGTTTTTGCCTTATACGCAGGATAGATCGCGTCTAGTAGCCCCGTGTTATCGGTGCTGGTCGTAGTTGCCATGATGAGTTCGCTGTCGCCCGCGAACGCCAAAACGCTCGCGATTAACGAGCCTAATATTACTTTTTTCATGTTTCTCCTTTTTTAAAAAGTATGCTATTATAGCACATTAAATTAATACTTAAGAAATATACAAAGGAAAGAATATTTGGATTTTTTACTAAACGGATTTTTGGAGGCCTTTAGGCTGCTTTTTAGCGGCGACGAGGAGACGTATTCGGCGATTAGGGCGACGCTTTACACTTCGAGCGTTTCGATATTTTTTGCGATTTTAGTCGGCTTTCCGCTAGGCTTTACGCTGGGATTTTATGATTTTAAAGGGCGCAGGATTTTGCGACTGCTCAGCGATACGGCGCTTGCGATGCCCACCGTTGCGATCGGACTTATTTTGTACGCGTTTATCACGCGAAACGGCCCGTTTGGCGAGTTTGGGCTACTTTTTACGCTAAAGGCCGTGATGCTGGGGCAGTTTGTACTGGCTCTGCCTATCATCGTCTCGCTAAGCGCTAGCGTCGTGGAAAATATGGACAAAAAGCACTATCTAACCATACTAAATTTACGCCTGAGCGCGCCAAGGCTCGTTGGCTGCGTGCTTTACGAGCTAAGATATGCTTTGATGGTAGTCGTAGCGACGGCGTACGGGCGTATCGTGGCTGAGGTCGGCGTGGCGATGATGATCGGCGGTAATATCAAATATTTTACCCGCACGATCACGACCGCGGTGTCGCTGGAGACAAATAAAGGCGAGTTTGCGATGGGTATAGCGCTGGCTTTGGTGCTTATCTTTATCGCATTTGTCGTAAATTTGACGATACACGCGCTAAAAAGGCTTGACCGATGAAATTTGATAAATTTAAAAATTTTAAGCTCGCACAAAGCAGCCTGGGCGCGTCAAATTTGAGCTTTTTTGTAAATTTAACGAGAAAGGCGCAAAGTGATAAACGTTAGAAATTTACGCCTAAACTACGGCGCGAACGAGATTTTAAACATCCCGCGCCTTGATATCGACGTTAGCAAAATCACTGCGCTAACGGGCAGCAACGGGAGCGGCAAAAGCACGCTAATGCGAGTGATGTCGTTTTTACAAAGGCCCACTAGCGGCGAAGTACGGCTGTGGGGGAGTAGCGCGCCGAGTCTAAATTTACTGCGCGACGTTAGCGTTTTGTTGCCAGAGCCAGCGCTTTTAAAACGCTCCGTGAGGGAAAACTTCAAGGCCGTTTTAAAAAGCCGCGGAGTGCTAGCGGAATTTGACGAGCGGGCGAGCGAGGCGTTAAATTTGGCCGGGCTTGACGAGAGCTTTTTAAACAAGCGCCACTTTGAGCTAAGCTCTGGACAGACGCAGCGCGTTAGCTTTGCGTTAAATTTGGCGCTTAGATCGCGGCTTTATCTACTCGACGAGCCGACAAACAGCGTGGACGTGGGCACCTCAAAGCTTTTCGGCAAGGCGGTGCTTTATATGCGGCAACGATACGGCTGCGGCTTTGTGATCGCTAGCCACGACGATAAATGGCTAACCGCAGTCGCCGAAGAAAACGTCTTTTTGCACAAGGGGCGCGTATGCGAATTTGAATACAAAAATATTTTCGACGCGCGGGACGGGGTTTTAAAATTTGACGAAAACGCGGTCGTAAATTTGCCGTCAAATTTACGTAACGCCGTAAAGATCGCCGTAAATCCGGGTAAAGTAATGCTGAGTAAAACGCCGATAGAAGGCTATCTTGAAGGTATCTTGCACTCGGTTTCGCTCTATCTTGGCAAAGATCTTTTGGTAAAAATCAAAGTCGGCGACTTTTTGATTAAAACGCTGGCGCCAAATTCGCAAAATTTTAACGTCGGCGAAAATATTTATTTTAAATTTGACGATGGAGCGTTTTTGGGGCTTGAATGAGCCTCAAATTTTACAAATTTCGTTTCAAATTTTAAATTTAGACTCATTTAACGCCCGTTAAAATAGCCGAGTTAAAAGTAAATATCAAAATGAAGCGTAAATACAAGATATATGCGGAAATTTCATATTTAATTTACCACCTAAAAATCGCCGTAAGTAATATGCAACTAAGGCATATTTAAGCGTATATTAATTTTTCTAATTTATTTTTTTTTAAGTATAAGAAATAAGCCAAAAAGTAGTATAGTTTCACAATCGAGAAAAATCTCAAAAAATAGATAAAAATGATAAAGGAAGGCAATGACTAGCAAGGGCGAATTTGCGGCGGGACGCGGACTTTACTACTCGCTATTTTCGCGTTTTTTCGTTTTTAGCCAAGACGCGGATAGATTTAGCGGCGTAAATGCGATGCTAGGCCTTGCCTCGGCGCACGCTCTAAACGAAGAATCGGCCGCCGCGATAATGCGCATACAGGCAAAATTCGACGAGAAAAATCCTAAAAATTTAGCTGATGAGTTTGATGACATTTTCCACGCTCTGCCAAGTCCGCTTAGAAACTCGCTGTCCTACTACGACGAGGGCTATGAGGTCGGACACGCCTGCGCAAAAGTGCGTAAAATTTTAGCCCGCACAGACATTAGGCGCGACGAGGCTAAATTTAAAGAAAACGAAGACAACGTGGGTTTCGTGTTTGCGCTAATGAGCGAATTTATCGCGCGAGAGAGCGAGCTGGAGCTATACGGCGAGCTTGAGGAGCAGCTTTTTAAAGAGATCATAAACCCAAACATCGACGAGTTTATAAATGATCTTTTTAACCACGAAAGCAGCGAAATTTACAAAGACGTCGCAGTGCTACTGCAAGGATTTATAGAGTTTGAGCGCGTAGTTTTAAGCGCGCCTCGTCCTATAAATCAAGGCGAAAATAAAAAGACTTTGGATGGAGTTTCAAGATCCGAAGCCATAAGAAGACAAAAAAATCGAGTGAGAAAGATAAAAGCCATGGAGGAAGAAAATGCAAAAAAATAGGCGAGAATTTCTAAAAAAAGCCGGCATAGCGGGCGCGGCAGCGGCTACGGCCGGAGTAGCGACGGCAGCGGCGTCAAACCTAAAATACGGTAAAAGCAAAAAGACCGAAGTGCTTTATAAAAGAAGCAAAAACTGGGATCTATACTACGAACAAGCGAAATAATAAAATTTAAGAAAGGATAAATATGTCTGAGGCAAATTTACGTATTATGCCCCACTCAAACGCAGTCGGGCGAAGATCGTTTTTAAAAATGGCCGCGCTAGCGGGCGTAGCGGGCGGCATGAGCGGGCTGGCCGCTAGCGGCGTAACTAGAAGCGCCACAAAAGAAGAGATGGCAAATCCGTTTCCAAATTCTAAAATCGTAAAAACTATTTGTACGGTTTGCTCCGTTGGATGCGGAGTGCGTGCCGAGGTAGAAAACGGCGTTTGGGTACGCCAAGAAGTAGCCCAAGATCACCCGGTAAGTGCTGGCGGCCACTGCTGTAAAGGCAGCGACGTCATCGATATGGTGCGCTCTCACTGCCGCGTGAAATACCCGATGAAAAAAGTTGGCGGCAAATGGAAACGCATCAGCTACAAAGACGCGCTTGACGAGATCGGCGCCAAACTAAAAGCATATCGCGAGAAAAACCCTGAACAAGTGATGTTTCTAGGCTCTGCAAAAGACAGCAACGAGCAGAGCTACTACATCAGCAAATTTTCCGCGATGTTTGGGACGAACAACCTAGATCACCAAGCTAGAATTTGACATAGCGCAACAGTCGCCGGTGTGGCGAATACGTGGGGTTATGGAGCTATGACTAATCACCTTGGAGATATCCAAAACGCGAAGTCTATCTTTATAGTGGGCGCAAATCCGGCGGTAAATCACCCGGTCGGCTTTAGGCATTTTCTAAAAGCGAAGGAAAATAACGGTGCGAAGCTGATCGTTGTCGATCCAAGATATACAAGAACTGCCGCAAAGGCTGATTATTTCGCTCAAATTCGCCCAGGCACGGACATACCTTTTATGTACGGTATGATGAATTTGATCTTTGAAAACGGCTGGGAAGATAAGAAATTTATAGACGACCGCACGTACGGCATCGACGAGATCCGCAAAGAGGCTGCAAAATGGACTCCTGAAGTGGTAGAAGACGTAACCGGAGTACCGGCTGCAACTCTAAAAGAGATCACAGAAGTTTATGTTAAAAACCGCCCTGGATCGGTCGTTTGGGCGATGGGTCTAACTCAGCACACAATAGGCAGTTCAAACACTCGTATCGCTCCGATATTGCAACTAATACTAGGTAACATGGGCGTAAGCGGCGGCGGCTGTAACATCCTAAGGGGCCACGACAACGTTCAAGGCGCAAGCGACATGGCAAACGCACCTGATAGCTTGCCTGGATACTATGCTAAAAATGAAGGCACTTGGAAGTACTTCGCTAAAATGTGGAAAGTAGACTATGAGTGGCTACAAGGCAACTTCGTAAAACCAGAGTGGATGTTTAAGCCGGGATTTACCCTAGCTCGCTGGTGGGCTGGCGTACTTGACGGCAAAAATGGCAATGACCAGGTTGAAAACGCTGGCGATAGCCTAAAAGCGCTAATCGTCATCGGCAACGGTATCACCTCGACAGCTCAACAGGTAAAAGTTCAAGAGGGCCTTGACGGCCTTGAGCTTTTGGTGTTGCTCGATCCTTTTGTAAACGACGCCGGCGTTATCACAAATAAAAAAGATGATGTTTATCTACTTCCTGCTGCAACGCAGTTTGAAACTAGCGGCACGGTCGTAGCTACAAACCGCAGCGGCCAGTGGAGAAGCCAGGTCGTAGAGCCTCTGTTTGAGAGTATGCCCGATCACGAAATTTTATTTGAACTGGCTAAGAGAATAGGCTTTTACGACGAGCTAACTCGCACAATCAGAGACTCTGAGGGCAAGATCGAGTGGCCGGAAGCTGCCACTCGCGAGATCGCTAGCATCGTAAAAAGCATCGGCCTAACCGGCTGGACGCCGGAGCGCCTAAAACGCCATCAAGCTAACTGGGATAAATTTGACGAAAAAACGCTAATGGGCAAAGAGGGCACCGAGGTAGCGGGCGAATACTACGGCTTGCCGTGGCCTTGCTGGACGGAAAAACACCCTGGTAGTCCAAATTTATACGACATAAATAAACCGGTAATGCAAGGCGGTATGGGCTTTAGAAATCGCTTCGGCCTAGAGCATAACGGCGTAAATCAGCTAGCAGCCGACGGTAGCGCGCCTGTAGGCGGAGCGCAAAGCGGCGGATATCCGGAGATCAAAAAAGATAACATCGAAAAGATACTAGGCATCACGCTAACGGATGAAGAGCGCGAAAAAATGGGCGCTACTTGGGCGACCGACGGTAGCGGTATAATCGCCGAAAAATGTATGGAAAAGGGCATCGCTCCGTACGGCAACGCAAGAGCTAGAGCGGTAGTTTGGACATTCGTCGATCAGATACCTCAGCACAGAGAGCCGCTACATACGCCTCGCCAAGACCTTGCGCAGAAGTATCCGAGCTTTGAGGATAAGCCGAATCACTACCGCGTATTTACGAAATACAAGAGCTTGCAGCTAAGTAAGGACTTCTCAAAAGAGTTCCCGATAAATTTGACTACGGGACGCCTTGTAAACTTTAGCGGCGCAGGCATGGAGACGCGCGCTAGTATGTATCTATCGCGTATCACGCCTGAGATGTTTGCGGATATCCACCCTGAGCTTGCGGCTAAACACGGCATTAAAAACTGGGATTTCGTATGGATTCATTCGCCTGAAGGCACGAAAATCAAAGTACGAGCTAGAGTCGTACCGTCGGTTAAACCAGATACTATATTCTTGCCGTTTCACTGGGCTGGATACATGCAGGGCGTCGATATGACGGGTAATTTCCCTGACGGCACCAAGCCTTATGCGGTAGGCGAGAGCGCAAATACCGTCGCTAACTACGGCTACGATATAGTCACTCAAATCCCTGAAACAAAAAGCGGTCTATGCCGCATAGAAAAGGCGTAAAATGAGCGAATTTAACGATAACAATAGACTTAAATTTTACTGCGACGACGACAGATGCATCGACTGTAACGGCTGCGCGGTGGCTTGCGACGAGGCTCACGAGCTGCCTCTTGGCATCCGCCGCCGCCGCGTCATCACGCTAAACGAAGGCGTACCTGGTAAGGAAATATCAACCTCGATAGCCTGCATGCACTGCGAGGACGCTCCGTGCTCGCTGGTTTGCCCGGTCGATTGTTTTTACATCAGAGCCGACGGCGTCGTGCTACACGACAAAGATATCTGCATCGGCTGCGGATACTGTCTATACGCGTGTCCGTTCGGCGCGCCTCAGTTTCCGCGTGAGGGAGTGTTTGGCGCCAAAGGTTCGATGGATAAGTGCACGATGTGCGCAGGCGGTCCGCTACCGACGAATAGCGAAGCCGAGCGCGAAGAGTACGGCCAAGATAGAATTTCCGAAGGCAAAGTGCCGGTTTGTGCGGCGATGTGCTCGACAAAGGCGCTGCTAGTAGGAGAATCGGCTATGATAGAAAAAATCTACGGCGATAGAGTCAAGGCTCGCGGCTACGGCTTTAAAGACCTAAAACAAACTCCGACCTGGAAGCTTGCTTATTACGCGGGCGACAGGCTAAAATACAGCTTCTAAATTTATCCGCTCCGCTCGCTTTAGCGGGGCGATTAATCTCATCAAATTTGACGCGGTTTGGCTGTGTCAAATTTGACTCAAATTTAAATTCTACTCGACTCGGTTTTAAAACTTATCAAATTTGTCCAACTTCGGCTCTTTAAATTTAATCAAATTTTGTGCGAACGGTTTATTAAATTTGATCGTTAAATTTGTGGTACGTGTAAATTTGAAACAAAAAAGTAGATAAAATTTAAGTAGAAAAAGGGCGGTTTCCCGCCCTAAATTTAAGCCCTAACAGGCGACAAATACGGATTTGCCGAGTGCATCGACATCTCGTTTTGCTCTCTAAATTTGATAAATTCCTCTTCGCTTAGACGCCTGATATTTGCTATCGTCATCTTTAGCGGCGTGATGCCTGAGAGCGGATCGGGATCGCCCGCGTTTGCTAGCTCGTTACCGTCGGCCTCGCTGTAGTGGAAGGTCGTAAATATCGTGCCTTCTTTTAGATCCGGATTTACGCGCAGTTTGGCGGCGATCTGACCGCGTTTGTTTTGTACGAGCGCGTAGCAGCCTTCCTCTAGCTCCCTCTCGCGAGCTATATCTGGGCTTACCTCGATGAGCGCGCCTTCTACACCGGCGCCGTATTCAAGGGCCGGACACTCTCTAGTCATCGTGCCCGTGTGGTAGTGATAGACCTTGCGTCCGGTCGTAAATAGGCACGGATATACCTCGTCTGGCACCTCGCTAAGCGCGCCGCTACCGACCGGATAGCCGTCCGGGATATTCATCTTGGCTCTAAATTCGGCTTCTGCTTTTGCACGCTCATTTTTATCCTCTACGTAAAGCACCGGCGCAAAGCGGAATTTACCGCCAGGCAGCATGGACTTGTGATCGGAGTAAAGCACCGGCGTACCAGGGTGTTCCTCGTCTGGGCACGGCCAGCTGATACCGCCTAGTTTGCCTAATCTATAGTAGCTTATGCCGCCGAAAAATTTAGGCATGAGCTCTCTTAGTTCGTTCCAAATTTGCTCAGGACCAGCAAAATCAAATCCCTCTAGTCCCATGCGGTTTGCGATATTGCAAACGACTTTCCAGTCGGGCTCTACGCCGTTAACCGGCTCGCTAGCCTTGCGCGTTCGTTGGACGCGGCGAGAGGTGTTGATAAAGGTTCCGTCCTTTTCGCCCCAGCCCGCGGCAGGTAGCACCACGTCAGCCTTGTGCGCGCTCTCGGTAAAGAAAAGATCTTGCACGATAAAGCAGTCTAGATGGTGCACTGCATGCACGAAGTGCTCGGTCCACGGATCGCTCATCACCGGGTTTTCGCCGTAGACGTAGAGTACTTTTAGCTCGCCTTCGTCTATTTTATCCGGCGCTTGCGTTAGCTTAAAGCCTGGAACCGGATTTAACTTAAAGTGCCATACTTTGCGCGCTTGCTCCTGTGCGTAAGG
>ERZ773233.1782-NODE-1782-length-12324-cov-3.347135_pt1 | contig 12324 bp, 11 predicted proteins | sample MGYA00580991_ERZ773233 | MGnify/ENA primary metagenome ERZ773233 (study PRJEB29015, sample SAMEA2738178) | human oral metagenome | biome: human oral; feature: human-associated habitat; material: saliva | place: China | collected 2161 ...
AAGCCACAAAAACCATTGTTCTTGACTTTTATAAGGCGTATCAATATACTACAGCATCTTTTTATCTCTTCTCTTACCTATGGAGAATAAAAAAATCCTAATTACTGGAGGGCTAGGTTATATTGGAGCACATACCACAGTACTGTTTATGCAAGCTGGATATGAGGTCGTTATCCTCGATAATCTCTCAAACGCCCACAAAGAATCGGTCCTCGCCGCGATCAAAGAATTCACAGGCAAAGAACCTCTTTTCTACGAAGGAGACATAAGAAACTATGATTATCTTGATAACCTTTTCTCCAAAGAAGAGATTGACGGAGTAATTCACTTTGCTGCGAAAAAAGCAGTGGGAGAGAGTTGCTATGATCCTTTCCTCTATTATGACAACAATATCATTGGAAGCATCAATCTCCTCAAAGTAATGAACAAGCATCAGGTTAAAAAGCTGATTTTTTCCTCTAGTGCAACAGTATACGATACTGAAAAAAATATCCCACCGTTCACAGAAACTGATCGCCTTAGCACAACCAACCCTTATGGAACGACTAAACTCGTAATTGAGAAACTCCTCTACGATATGGCACTCCACAAAGGATTTTCAGCGATTTGCCTCAGATATTTCAATCCCATCGGGGCACATTCTTCAGGTCTTCTCTGAGAAAACCCCAAAGGGATCCCGACAAACCTCGTTCCTTTCCTCATGAAAGTGGCAAAAAAAGAGATCGAGCAAATCACGATCTTTGGAGGAAACTACATCACGCCAGATGGAACCTGTATTAGAGATTATATTCACGTAGAGGACGTTGCTCAGGCTCATTTACAAGCATTTGACTATATCCAAAAATACATCCAACAAAGTAGTGAAGTAGAAAACTGACTTCCAAACTTCTTTGAAGCCTTCAATATCGGGACAGGTACTTGAAAATCAGTAAAAGAAATGCTTGCAATCACCGAATCTATCGTCTGAGAACCGATTGCACATACTATTGGAGAGAGAAGAGAAGGAGACGTCGCAATCTCTGTAGCCAATCCTTCAAAAGCAAAAAAAATGCTCTGACGAGAACCTCAAAAGACCATCATCACTGCCGTCGAAGACGCTCGAAACGCCTACAAATAAAAATCTGACTTCTCTTGCTTTTTTTCCTTGAAAACACTGAATACTTAGCTATACTCGCAGTGACATTTTTTACTTTTTCTTATCTTAAAAAATGAGAATCCCTATCGGAATATCAAACAGACACGTGCATCTTTCACAGGCTGATGCAAATACCCTTTTCGGACCTAATTATGAGCTTACAAAACTCAAAGACCTCTCTCAACCTGGACAATTTGCATGCGAAGAATGCGTAACGATCAAAGGTGCGAAAGGAGAAATCTCAAAAGTCAGAATTTTAGGACCATATAGAAAGTTTTCTCAGGTGGAAGTAATGCTCGGAGATACCTTCAAACTAGGCACTCCAACTCCAATCAGAGAATCAGGAGACTTAGAAGGCTCAGCTCCAGTGACGATCATTGGTCCGGCAGGTCAGGTTGAGCTTACTCAAGGAATGATTGTTGCCAAGAGACATATTCATATGACGGTGGCTGATGCAGAGAATTTTGGAGTGACGAACGGACAAATTGTTAAGGTAAAGACTAATGGAGAAAGAAGTCTGATTTTTGATCAGGTGGTTATTAGGGTTTCAGATAGTTATGCACTAGATATGCATATTGATGTAGAAGAAGGTAATGCCGCTGGTCTTAAACAAGGAGATCGAGGAGAATTGATTAAAGAGTAGTGAGAAAATGGCATTAAAAAAGATTTTTTTCTCTTTTGTTCCTTTTTAGATTTTTTTATCTTACAAAAAATAGAGGGATGATTCAAGGTATAAGAGAAGATAAAGAAGTTCAAAAGCTGATTCAATCCGAGACACAGAGAGAATCTCTAGGTATTGAGCTTATCGCGAGTGAAAACTATCAATCTTCTGCGGTTCTTCAGGCTCAGGCTTCAGTTTTTGCCAATAAATATGCTGAAGGTTTCCCTTGAAAAAGATACTACTGAGGACAGGAAAATACCGATAAACTAGAAACCCTCGCAATAGAGAGGGCAAAGGCAATTTTTCATGCAGATCATGGAAATGTGCAAGCACTTTCTGGGGCAGCTGCAAATCTCTGCTTTTATACTGCAGCTATGGAGCCTTGAGATCACATTCTCGGTATGGGAATGGATTTTTGATGACATTTGACACATGGATCTCCGGTGACTTTTATTTCTAAAGTTTTCAATTTTCATAGCTATGGGACTTTAGCTGATGGGACGATTGATTTTGAGCAAGTTCGTAGTTTAGCTTTGAAAGTGAAACCAAAGGTGATTTTAGTTTGATTCAGTGCCTATCCAAGGGAGCTGGATTATGCGAAATTTGTGGAAATAGCGAATGAAGTCTGAGCAATTGCCTATGCTGATGTTTCTCATATCGGAGGCTTTATCGCAGCAGGTTTGCTCAAGAATCCGCTAGATTATGGTTTTCATGCAATGATGACAACAACGCATAAATCCCTTCGTGGACCGAGAGGAGCATTGATTTTAAGTAAAGGAAAAGTCTGAAATCCTCTCCAAAAGCCAGAATCTACAATAGAAAATCTCCCAACGAGGATTGATCGTGCAGTTTTCCCAGGAATGCAGGGATGACCCCATATGAATACCATTGCAGGGATTGCTGTTGCACTTTGAGAGGTGCAGACTGCTGGTTTTCAGCATTATGCCAAGCAAACGCTCAAAAATGCTCAGATTATGGCTCATAGCTTCCTTAATCTCGGATACAAACTGGTAACTTGATGAACTGATAATCATATGATTGTGCTGGATTTTTCAGCAGATAAGTTTGATGGTGCAGAAGTAGAAAAGGTGCTTGATCAGGTAGGTATCTCAGTTTCTAAGTCGCTTATTCCTCATGATCCTCGTCCGCCTTTTCGTCCCTCTGGTGTGAGAATTGGGATTTCTGCGATGACGACCAGGGGAATTTTAGAGGAAGATGTAAGGAAGATGGTTCTTTTTATTGATAAGGCAATTCGTAATCGCGGAGATCACACAGTACTTGAAGATCTAAAAAAGCAAATTCAGATTTTTACGAAAGATTTTCCTTTACCTAACGAAAGATAGTTAAGCATCAGAATTTGTTTTTTCCTCTTGAAAAAAGAAGAATTTTTCGTTATACTTGAAATGCTATGGGGGTGACTTTGGATTTGATGAGAGGAATCCGTACCCATCACGAGCCATTGCTCAATGATTGACTGAGCCTAAAATCAATCAACAAAAAAATGCTAACGCATGAAAATCTCTCCTTAAGAGAGCTGAACTTGTAAAAGCTTACGCGTAGTCGTCTTTTCAAGCCAGTAACTAACCTTACTACTGACTCCTGCTAGGAGTAAGGCGGATCTGAGCAGGAAACCAAAACCTTGTTGAGTCAAATAGAAGACTTGTGTTTGTCGTTTTCCCGCTTCTCCCTGCTCAATAAGGCTAAAAATTAGGTTAAAAAGCTGACTATAATGGTAGAACGGGATGAGTATGCCTTTTAGACCGGAGTTCAATTCTCCGCACCTCCAAAGACGGATTTTTTGATCAAAAAATAGAGTTAAAAGTCGCATAAAGACTGGCATCTTTGGGTGTTGTAAAAGCGACTTTTTTTGAGTATAAAAAATGGCTATTTATTACAACACCAGGTACTAACTGCATTATTTTTAAATCATTACTAGACCATAGGTTGTACGGTGCTTTTATGATTGGTAGTACAAAATTTAACATTTCATTGAGTTCACTTTTTTGATAAGAAATATCAGAATTTCTATTTTTTAAAAGAAGTGTTTTTCTCGTAAAAAAAAGACCAATTTTAGGTCTTTTCTTGATATTTAGAAAACTTGTGTAGTTATTCGGTTAAAGGAGAAGAGAACTGCATATCAATTACTGATAATGGAGCTCTTGGTAAATCTTTTGTTGTACCTTTCCCACAATTTGTTCCATCGCTTGCAAGTCCTTCTACGACTTCACCACATCTCCAAGTAAAGAGATCTCTATAGTTAATAAATTTCTTATCAAAGTCTCCTTTTAAAAGAGAAGAAATCTGATTTTCTCTTTGTTCTGTTGCGAGGTCAAAGGTATTAAAACTTAAGAGTTTACCATGAACATGCAACTTATTAGTGATTCAAGTTGTATTTTCTGCTGGAGATAGTATTCCATTAATGATAAAGTTTCCTTTTAGATAGTTTGCTTTAATGGTCGCTTCAGTAGGATTTGCTAAATATCCATTACTATCAAAATCCTTTAATGATCAAGTATTTACTGCCCCAGGAAGGAGTAATTTTCCTCCATCTACAAAGATAGTAATTGCCTGATCTTCTCAATTCATATATTTACTGAGTTGAGCATCAATATCTTTGAAAACATAGGTTACTCATCCAATAGGATAGATGGTTTTTACTCAAAGATTTGCATCATTATTGAAACAGCGAACATTTCAGGTATCTTTATTCCATTTTCATTTACAAAGCTGTTCAGATTTTTTCCTTGCAATATTTACAGCATTTGCTAGAGAAACTGAAGAGGTTCTAACTGTTTGGGATTCTTTTCAGAAACTTCCCTCAATATCAGTCTTATTAGAGCCAAAAATATTATTGGTAAGCCCTACAATTCAACGAATAGCTAGAGTCCATCTTTGATTTTGAAAGCTGTTAGTATCTGTAATAGTCCATTCTGTTCAAAGAATATTTTTATCTCCTGCTATAACATCTTCACGAGAAAATTTAAAAATATCAGAAATACATTTTCCATTAGAAAGAGCTTCGGAAAGTTTTTTATTAGCTTCAGGAGAAGGAACATTTCCTCCTACAAATCCAATTCCTCACTGAAAATCATAAAGATATCCAACAGCAGTAATGTTATTGACAAGCTGAAGTGTACAATTTAATGCAGAATCTGATTTCATCCTGTTGTTCGGAATATCATAATTTACACCAGCCGCAAGATAAAAATGTTCATTGTTATTAAGAATATGTTCAACATTCCCATAAATACTATATTGATCTCAAGTTCCACAACTAGTATATAAACCTCCATTTACCTTAAGAGAATCGTATTGATTTCCTCATTTTTGTAGAGAAACAAGACTATTTTCATCAAGTGGTCGAAGTCTTTCTCCTCTTTGAGAGTTATAATAGAGTCCTTCTATTTTTACAGAACAATATTTCCCTGATCCATTAGGAGTTTGAATATATTTCGGAGTTTCGAGCTTCTTTTGGGTAGATATCCACAATGCTCCGCCTCAAAAATTATTTCCTCATGCATTAAAATGGATGGTAGATGAGTTGTTTTTCAAGCTTTGGGTTTTTATCTGTAGATTTATATAATCCTTTTTCGTTTCAGCGAGAACAAAAACTCAATACAAAAGAACAGATAAGGTAAATAAAATAAATAATCCAATTTTGTTAGAATAAGAAATTTTGTTTTTCATATCTTTTTTTAAGAAGATAAAAGCTCATCTAAAGTATACAGTTATTTTTTTTCTTGTCAAGAAAAAAGCGGTTTTACGTTATTGAGATTTTTGCTAAATATTCATTACCATTCTTTCTGTTATGTTATTAAAATGAGAAATTAAAAAACCTGAAGAGATCTTGGCAGAATTTAATGAAAAATACGTCTATTTTTTCTTTAATCTCTTCTTGATTTTCTCTTTTTATTGTATAATCTGAATTCATCCTTTTTGTTTTTCCTTTTTTTAGCTGAAAACTGTCTGAGTAGAGCTGAAATGTTATTGTTTTCGGGTAAATAAAAAGATCTGAGAAATCGAAATTTATGGTGCTACTTCAGATGCATATGATGAAATTATTTCTCATGATGAGAAGTATTCAGATTTCTTTGCTTAGTATTGTTGAAATATAAGTAAACATAACTAGTTTGCATCTTTTGGGGTTTATTTTCTTTTGAAAAAATGAAAAAAAACAGACTTTTAATTCTATTTGTTCTCTCTATCCTAGTTTTTACTTGATGCGAGAAAGGTTCAGAGTCTCATAAAACTTCCTCTGATCCTACAAACAGTGGAGCAACGATGATGAATCAAAACATCGTTCCTTGATGATACCTTTATAGAAACTTAGACTTAAGCAAAGCAACTGACAAAGAGGAGTATGAGCAACTTCAAAAAGATAGAAATCTGATTCTTGAATATCAAACCAAGACTTCTTCTGCGGTAAATAAATTCATAGACACGATTCATCAAGACCTTTTAGATGCTTGCAAAGAATACGGAACCGGTTATGAAACAACCGCTGGAACTTACTATGAAAGAGATGTCTGTGTAGATCGCCATATTTTCAAGCTTTATCATAAATTAGAAGCTGCATTAGCTCATCCGCAAAAGAACTATGCTTGAAAAGATCCAGTCTTGCTCTCGTACTATCAGGATTTAGGCTGAGATCATCCTTTTGTTCGTTATTTTGTGGATTTGTATAGGTGTATCTTAGAAAAATGAGAAGATTTTTGAAAAATGCCTAAACGACCGAATGGATGAATACTTTCTTCAATGGTAAATTCGCTACTGTATCAATGAAATCCTGATGAAGATTGATTTTATACTCATTGACTTGGAAATATTAACTACTTAATCATTGAAAACGGATCATGAATTGCTGAAATTACTTCAGGGATTGTCGTTAATGGGAAAATGCTTGAACGAATAAAACAAGAATATTGATATACTTTTAGGTATTGACCCTTAGGGATTGATTTTGGGACTGCTCCAATGCACTGACCTTTATTGTTATATCATCGTAATAAAAATAATCAGTATATCTATCAAATTATTAGTGATTGAGGTGGATCTGGTGAATTTTATATGTTAGTTTGGTTATTATCAAAAAAGGGATTGTGGCTTCCTCTTGGAAAGTGTTGATATGCTTTGGGTCCATCAAATCCACTATTATTGTGAAAATGTAAAAAACGAGAGAAGAATGATCCTCTTACGATTTTCACACAGGAGTATAATCTGTATGAACATAATAAGATACCAGATCTAGTTGAAAACTTTACTTTCTTCTTGAGGGCTTTAGAGTCTACAAGGGTATTGAGTAAATAAGTTTTTTAGCTTTTAATAGCATATTCTGATGAAAAAAATCTGACTTTTTATTACTTTATCAATCAGTAGCTTAGTATTGGTTGGTTGTCAAAATTTATATAATCCTGAAATGATTTTAGATGAAGCTAAAACTCATTCATTTTGAATTGTTCATAATATAAAAGAATGAATGATAACTTTGGATAATTGAGAAGAATCGATAACTATTATGGATAAAAATATATGAGCAAATGTGGCTTGAACATGAGAGGAATCTTTTTGATATTATTTTCAGCGATGAAATAATCATGGATTCCAACTAAATTCAGAAATAAAAACTTGAAAAGATTTAGTCACTAGAGATGTAGCACTACAATATTGACCAAATAATTGGTATGATAGTGATGTACAATTTGTGGTTATGGATAATGATGAAGTGAATCGTAATTTAAATAAAGGGAACTACTTTTTAGCTGCTGTAAACGATAATTTACGATGATGAAGTGGAGATAGTGAAATTGTAAATTTTACCTGAGAGTACGTCATAAATATATTTAGATGAGACACTGGTAACCCTAGGACAGAAAGGAAATGACCATGTCCTGAATGATTTCATGTTCCAAGTTTTTTAGAAATACATAAACTCTTAAAACTATGGATAAGTATTAAATATCCACAAGATGCTCAATTACAAGAACATATAAGGTGGATGGCTCTTGGAGGTAATAGAATTTGAATAGAATTGAGTGATGATTTATTAATACCTAAAGCATGATGAATACGTTTTGATGGGAATGTTACACCACATGATCAAAATACCCAGTGATATTATCGAATGTCTAGTCCATGAAGATTTTTTCATATAATGCATGATGCAATAGTGGAATATTCAGAAAGTTATCGTGCTGCTACATTTACTGTACGCTGTTTAAAAAATTAATTATTATTACCATGAAAAAAATCTGATTTTTATTACTCTTTTCGTTTCTTTTCAGCGGATGTTTATTTATCAAGCCAAGCAATCCGATTCCAGAAAATCAAGATCCGAAATGATCCCTCAATTCAGGACAAGTAATTTGCGATGCCGAAGATTCCTGTAATGATGAGCAAACCTCGGCAAAATTGACTCAGAATTTAGCTGATTTGAAAATTGGAGATGCTATCGGAGGACTGACTTTGCAATCAAAGGAAATTACTCAAGACCATGCGGCTTTCCTTCTTACTGGAGCAACTAAGGTAACCTGAACGATTAAAATGTATAAAGATGAGGAAACTGATGAAATGCTGGTTGCTTTTACGCCAGAGAATATAGCTGAAACGATAACTGTTTCTGATTGAAAATTGAGCAACTATAGCATTAAACTTTTTGAATGAAACATTGGATTTGCTAGTTTTGATGCTCAGACGAGACAGGCGCTTTTGGCAGGAGAAGCGCTTCAAGTGGAGCTCAATATCATTTCATTTTTTCATGTGGGATGGTTTGAGTCTGAGTATTATTCAACTCTTGAGATTAGCGGATATGAGGTTATTCTAGATTAAGGAGATCAATAAGAAGGAAAATATCTTTGATGTTTAGGTCCATTTCTTTATATCATGATTATAATTTTATTTGACGATAGAATGATATGCAAAAATTCTGTATTACATTTGCCTGATGTGTATGAAGCTCCAAAACACCTATTTCAAACTATATAAGCACTAAGTTAAATTTGCCGATATTTAATAATGATGCAATCCTTTCTGAAGTGATTGAAAATAGAGGATTTTGGGATATAGACGAACATAAAAAACTCAGAAATAATAGACTAAAAGAAGTGTTAGATTCATGAATTTCATTTATTGCGGATGTAAGTATTGATAGAGAATGGGAGAGTTTTAGAGAAACCTTATTATCCTATGGTTATACACGGTTTATCATTAGCCTAGACTTGAGCAAAGGACTTTTGATGAAACTCTATAAAGCTAAAGGGTATGATCAGTCATTAAAAAGGCTAGATACCCTTATGCATGATCATGAAAGTTTTTTGGAAAAATTTTCTGATGATGTTGGTGTACATATTTGAGATGATCAGTTTTTTGATAGATTAGAAATAGCATTGAGAAGTATAAGGGCTTGGATAGAAAGTATGTAAATATGTTGAGTTTTAGATTTTTATTATAACACTATGTGCAATACTTGAATTGAAAAAATAGATGAGAAAATCGTTTTCTCCTCTCAAATTAATGCTGTTATAGATCAAATAAAGTGACAGAACTATTGATTTGATTTGGGAAAAATCTGGGAATAGGAGGGAAGTTATAGTAATGATAAAGTTTTTGATTGAGATAGTTGGAGTTTCTCTATGAGATTTGAAAATGGGGAACAGCTTTCTGCTTATGGATATATGGCTAGTCCTACGGGTTTTCGAGAGGGGATAAAAGAGTTTTTGTCCCTTTTTGAAGAAAAATCTGCTCAAACCGGAGAAAAAGCTGATGAACTGTTAGAGACAATAGGAAGAAGGCAAAGTTAGTATGAGGAGCGTTATAAAAAGGCTTGCATTTGTCGTTAAAGTCCTTATGTTGTTAGCATAAACTTTATAATCTCAGGGTGTTCTTTTTTATTTTTTATTCTTTTCATCATGAAAAAACGATCAGGAATCAGTCTTATGCTCCTTTTTTTTGGGGCGACTTTATTTTCGGGGTGTAAGGAAACTCAACCTGCTGAGCCGGAAGGTAAACCAGCTACAGCATCTCCTGCACAGTCATTTTTAGAGACGCTTGCACCAGTATTTGGCAAAACAGCTAAAGACATTAAGCCCTTAGCCTTTAGCGGAGTGTGGATGGATGGAGAACTCAATGGTTATCTTCTTCGTAATGATGCTCTCGTTTCAACTGAAAACATCTGGGACAAGATCGAGCAGACTTTTGAGGGTTGGGTGGAAAAAACTCAAGCTGATGGCGTATGAGAATCCTATGTCGAGTATCTGAAGGATAATCTCATCTGTTCTGTCTATACTAAGCTTAATTACGATATGGATGAGGTGATGAACCTGGTGTACTTAGAGGAAGAAGATGCTGCTAAAAAGCAAGAAGCAACTGAGAAGCTTGATAAGATTTATGATGAGAGCACGAGAACCATTGAAGTTCATTGTGGGGAGTTTACTGAAAAACAACCTTCTCCGCTTGAGTTTAATTTCGATCTCTTCGGGGAAGAGCCATTCTGGGATGCAAGCCTAAGAGTAGATTCGCTTACTTATACGCTTCCAAATAATGAGACGCACAGATTTGAAACTGATAATACGTATATCGGTTATTGGGGAATGTCTGGAAAGAATCTGATTTTTTCTGGTGAAAAATATGATCTTGGTGTTATAGAAGGTGAGCTCACTAAAGAAGCTTGTCTCGATACGACTGTTGGTGAGACGCATCCTTACAAAGCAAGAATTAGCTTCTGAGATGGAACGTTTGAGGGATGTGCAGATAAAGCCGATGATTTCCTCGTTCCGGGTAGACAGGGGAAACTCGAAAATCTCCTCAAAAAAATCAATTACAAAGACTATACTTGAAAACTTAATCCAAAAACTGCGTCCTATGGAGGTATTCAGGCGCAAGGAAATCTTGTAGAGGTTTTCTTGAAGCAGCTAGGGAGTGAGCAGACTGAGTACCTTGTGCTAGGAAAGACTGATAAGGGACGAGAAACCTATTGGCAAGGAACAACTCCTGTAGATGATGCAACTTGTGAAAAATATGTGAATGTTCCTAGATTGATGGATTTTTGAATCTTTTCTTCATGTCCGAGAGGATAGGCGTTTTTGAATTTAAGGCTTTTGAAGAGAAGAGAGAGCAAAAAAGGATTTCACTTTGGCATAATGGCTATTTTGACAGCAAAAAGAGGAAAGAGCAACTTTTGCAGGATTTGCAGAGGGGGCTTTTTTCTTTTTAGTGGGAATGTCGAATGGGTAGTGGGAGAGATGTATTCTTGCTCTGTTTCCAACCTAAAAATGTGAGAAAAAAGCTGAAATCAGATTTAGGACTGAAGGAGCATCCTCCCTCTGTATGAAAGTGGTGTCAGACCCAGGTGGATTTTCATCAAAAAGCTCAAATTACTCTCGGACCTAGGTGGATTTTCATCAAAAAGTCGAAAGTTTGGTAGGAGGATCATAGGTTTCTGATTTTCTTACAAAAAAGCTATCAGAAACTGATGAAAATCTCCTCAAAAGTTTGAAATGTTCAGATTTTTTCTTCTTTTCGGAGGAAAATGAGCAAACCTTCCCGTGCATAATGAGTGTAGGACTTCATAAGCTTCTTTGGTTTTGATTTCTTTGCTGGAGGGAGGGGAGTTGGAAGAGGGAAGGAAGGCTTTGGGGTTGTTTGATGATATTTGAGAGGAGGAAGAATAGCGGTAAATGTGCTTGCATTCCTTCTTCGATTGACTATCGTGAGGGAGTCAGATTTCATTTCTTTTTTGTTTTTGATGCTGAAGCCTTCTGCGATTGCTCACTTTCCAAATATACCTGGTGTTTACCTTTTCAAAGACAAGAAGGGGCAGATTCTCTATATCGGGAAAGCGAAGAATCTGAAGAAGAGGGTTGGGCAATACTTCACTCCAGGGAGGGTTTGGAAACAGGATATGATTGCACAGGCGGAGACCGTGGATTTTCTCAGTGTAGAGAATGAGAGTGAAAGTCTCTATCTGGAATCTAATCTCATCAAGAAGCATTTGCCTCCGTTTAATAATATGCTGAAGGGAGCGAATGCCTATGCTTATATTAAGCTTACGAAGCATCCTGTTCCTCAGCTTTTCATCACGAGAAAGAAAGTAAATGATGGAGCGGTGTATATTGGACCCAAGCATAATACCAGAGAACTCAAGAAATTTCTTCAATATCTCAGGCAAATTGTGCAGTATAGAACCTGTCCCTTGAGTCAATTCAAAGAGGGGAAACTGTGTTCAGATTTTTATTTTTGACTATGTAAAGGGTGGTGTGCGAAGCCGGAGCTAGAAAAGCCAGACTATCCCCAGTTGATTACGAGTTTTTTTAAAGGAAATACTCAGCCTGTAGAAAAACAGCTTAAAAAGCTGATTGATGATGCTGTAGCGGTGCAGAATTTTGAGTGGGCAGCAAAATTGAGGGATATTTATTTACAGATTTCGCAGTTTACTGAGAAACAATCTGTTGAATATGCGAAATCTTTTTCTGGTTATTTATTGCAGATTCGTCAAATTGGATTGTGGAGGTGTTATGTGTTGTTGCATTTTTTT
>ERZ773233.1783-NODE-1783-length-12322-cov-3.090161_pt1 | contig 12322 bp, 10 predicted proteins | sample MGYA00580991_ERZ773233 | MGnify/ENA primary metagenome ERZ773233 (study PRJEB29015, sample SAMEA2738178) | human oral metagenome | biome: human oral; feature: human-associated habitat; material: saliva | place: China | collected 2161 ...
TAGTGACTAACAAATGAAAAACATTATTATCCAAAAGAAAATGCACAGAACATCAATAAGAAACAACAATCAAAGGTGCAAAAGAATCTTTTGCATGCGAGCATAGTCAGATCAACTCTTGTATTGACTAGCTATATCTATGACCTATGCTCATCCATCACATTAATGAACTTATCAACAATATGTATATTCTTGTTAGCCCAGGAATCAAGAACTGAATCGAAAGCCAGCAAAAACACACAGAACTGCAATCTAAGACATAAGAAAATACATTATTAGGCACCTCAGATAGCAGAAAATCACCACAATCAACGAAAAATATGACTTAAACGTTTGGAAGTCTTAGAAGAAAGTCGTAAATTTGCAACTCGATTGGGAATAACTACTACAACAGCAACAGAAAATTACAGATAGCAATGTCTAAGATTTGTCAAATTACTGGTAAGAAAGCCATGATTGGCAACAACGTTTCGCACTCGAAACGTCGCACCAAGCGTACCTTCGATGCCAACTTGTTCACCAAGAAATTCTACTACGTGGAACAAGGTTGCTGGATCTCGCTGAAGCTCTCAGCAGCAGGTCTCCGCACGATCAACAAGGTGGGGCTCGACGCCGCCCTCGTCAATGCAGTGGCTAAAGGCTACTGCGACTGGAAAGACATCAAAGTAATCGGCTAAACCACATTACAATGGCAAAGAAAGCTAAAGGTAATCGCGTTCAGGTAATCCTCGAATGCACTGAACACAAGGAAAGCGGCATGCCCGGCACTAGCCGTTACATCACGACGAAGAATCGCAAAAATACTCCCGAACGCCTCGAGCTGAAGAAGTACAACCCGATTCTCAAGCGCATGACCATCCACAAGGAAATCAAATAATAACCTCGCAATAGCAGCACACCATGGCTAAAAAGACAGTCGCATCGCTCCAATCCGGCAAGACGGACGGACGCTCCTATACGAAAGTCATCAAAGTGGTAAAGAGCCCCAAAACGGGTGCCTACTGCTTTGACGAGCAGATGGTTCGCAACGAAGACGTTGCAGCCTTCTTCAAAGGCTAATTTCGAAAACAGAGACAACTCTGCTCAGAAATACTCCTACTCGGTGCCCACAAAGCACCTCCTAAAAAAGCCATCGCCTCACCAAGCGATGGCTTTTTTTGTTGTTTTCTATATAGATGAGTGTACGAATCCCACTTTTTTGTCGTAAATTTGCACAAACTATATCTGTCATCATGGGATTCTTCGACTTATTCTCCAAAAAGGAAAAGAAAGAAACGCTCGACAATGGCCTTCAAAACACCAAAACCAGCGTTTTCAGCAAAATAGCCCACGTTATCGCCGGAAAATCGAAGGTAGACGACGATGTGCTCGATGATTTGGAAGACGTCCTCATTACCAGTGACGTCGGAGTCAACACGACCCGCGATGTGATTCACAATATCGAAGATCGTGTTGCGCGAGATAAATATGTAGGTACGAGTGAACTCAACCGCATTCTCAAAGAAGAAATCATCGCTCTCCTAGCTACCGACGGCAACACAAAGGAAAACAAAGGATTTGAGATCCCCGAAGGTCGCCGCCCCTACGTCATTCTCGTGGTGGGCGTTAACGGCGTGGGTAAAACAACAACTATTGCCAAACTCGCCTATCAGTTTAAGGCAGAAGGCAAGAAAGTAATACTCGGAGCGGCCGACACCTTCCGTGCCGCCGCCATCGAACAACTCGACATTTGGGGACAACGCATCGGAGTTCCCGTAGTCAAACAAAAAATGGGGGCCGACCCCGCTTCAGTGGCCTACGATACGGTGGCACACGCCAAAGCCGAACAAGCCGATGTGGTGATTATCGACACCGCCGGCCGCCTGCACAACAAAGTCGGCTTGATGAACGAACTGAGCAAGATCAAAAAGGTGATGCAAAAGCTCGATGCCGATGCACCCGACCAAGTTTTGCTCGTTCTCGACGGTAGCACCGGACAAAACGCTTACGAACAAGCGAAGCAATTTGCGCTGGCCACCGAAATTTCCGCATTGGCCATCACCAAACTTGACGGAACGGCCAAAGGCGGTGTGGTGATCGGGATTTCACACCAAATGAAAATCCCCGTGAAATACATCGGTCTCGGCGAAAAGATGACCGATTTGCAACCTTTCAACGCAACGGAATTTGTCGACTCCCTCTTTTCCGACAATTAACCCGCCGCGCTCTACGCAACACTTCCCTACACTCACGGAAATTCTCTCCACGGGAAGCGCACCCCTCTCCACGACGACATAGACGAACTTAACAATGAAACATACGATAGACGTTATCACCATGGGGTGCTCCAAGAACCTCGTGGACTCTGAGAATCTACTTCGCCAATTTGCCGCCATCGGTTGCAATTTCCACCACAATCCGGATGAACTGCACGGCGATATCGCAGTAATCAACACTTGCGGATTCATCGGTGACGCCAAAGAGGAAAGTATCAACTCCATTCTCGAATTGGTGGAGCAAAAAAATGAAGGAACCCTCAATCGCGTCTACGTGATGGGCTGCCTTTCCGAACGCTATCGCAAAGAGTTGCGGGAAGAAATCCCGGAAGTGGATCGTTTCTATGGTAAGTTCGACTGGAAAGATCTGATCAAAGACCTTTCTCCCGCCGGTGTTTCCGAAAGTGCCTCATGCCAAGCGCTGAATACGCGTGTACTCACGACACCCAAGCACTATGCCTTCCTCAAAATCTCAGAAGGTTGCGATCGCAGTTGCGCCTATTGCGCCATTCCTTTGATTACCGGGCGCCATGTCAGCCGCCCGATGGAGGAACTTCTCTCGGAAGTGGAAGAATTGGTGAAAACCGGTGTCCGCGAATTCCAAATTATCGCCCAAGAGCTCACTTATTATGGTGTAGACCTGTATGGCCATCGCCGAATTGCCGAACTAATCGAGCAAATGGCGCAAATCCCGGGCGTGGAATGGATTCGTTTGCACTACGCTTATCCCAGCCGTTTCCCCATGGAGCTCTTGCGTGTGATTCGCGAAAACAAGAATGTATGCAAATACCTTGACATCGCGCTGCAACACGTGTCGGATCACATGCTTTCGCGCATGAAACGACACATCACCAAGCAAGAAACCCTCGATCTCATCGCGGCTTTCCGCCGTGAAGTCCCCGGTATTACCCTCCGCACCACGCTGATGGTGGGTTTCCCGGGCGAAACGGATGAGGACTTCGAGGAACTCATGGAATTCGTACGCACTGTTCGCTTCGAACGCATGGGTGCCTTCGCCTACAGTGAGGAAGAAGGAACCTACGGTGCGGACAATTACGAAGATAATGTCCCCGCTGAGGTAAAACAAGAGAGATTAGATCGCCTGATGGCACTGCAAGAAGAAATTTCTGCCGAACTCTCTGCCGAAAAAGTGGGCAAAGTTTTCCGCATTGTCATCGATCGCAAAGAAGGCGACTACTACATTGGTCGCACCGAATACGATTCTCCGGAAGTGGACTGCGAAGTTTTGATTCGCGCCACAGAGAATCCTTTGGAAATCGGCTCGTTTCACAACGCCAAAGTCACAGCTGCAGAGGAATTTGACCTCTACGCCGAAATACAATAAAGCAACTTCTCTATTCTTGCCGGCATGAACAACAAAGAGTTTATCAACGCCCTCGCCGCGCGTACCGAGAAAAGTCAAAAAAGCACCAAGCTATTGGTAGATAGCCTGGTGGAATTGCTCGCCGACACCCTAGAGGAAGGCGATACGCTCACCGTTCAGAGTTTTGGTGCCTTCGAAGTGAAGAAAAAGAAGGAACGCATCATCGTCAACCCCTCGAGCAAGCAACGACAACTCGTACCTCCCAAATTGGCCATCTCCTTCAAACCCAGCAATGCGATGAAGGAAAAGGCTAACGCGTGATTGTTTTTCCCACACAAACCAGCGCGTAACACCATATAGATATGGAGAAAAAGTACACACTTCAAGACCTGTCGGCTCTTTTGGCCGAGCGCGAATCGCTGTCCCCCGAGCAAGCGGAGGACTTCGTGCGCACTTTCTTTGAGTTGACCGAAGAGGGTCTGCTGAAAGACAGCTTTGTCAAAGTCACCGGCTTTGGCACTTTCAAGTTAGTGGAGGTCAGTGAGCGTGAAAGCGTGAACATCAACACCGGCGAGCGCTTCCAAATCAGCGGACACAACAAGATTAGCTTCACCCCCGACGGAACTTTGCGCGAACTCGTCAACCGTCCGTTCGCCCACTTCACAACGGTGACGCTTAACGACAATACGCCCGAAACAGCCCTCGAAGCTGCGGAACAAACTGCCGATGAAGCACCGGCCACTCCGGCAAAAACGGAAAAACAAGTGGCGGAAACTCCCTCCAACGAAGTAGACTTTGATCCAATCGTTGAGGAGAAGAAAGCAGAAAAGGACGATTCTACCGAAGAAACCGCCGTTGAATGCACTGTCCCCGTAGAGGAAGCTACGCAAACCGCACCGGTTGCAGTAGAAGGCACCACGGTTCTCGAGCCAAGCAACCCGATTCCTGAACAAAGTAGTGAGGTTGTCGAGAATCTCCACGCTAATTGCGGGTCCAATAACACAGTTTCAGAGGAAACCAGCAACACTTGCAAAGAAAGCAAGACGATTGTAGACCGCACACCCGCCATTCACACGGAACAGGCAGAGAAAGAAGCAACGCAGCCAGGCCAGATTAAAGCTACAACTGACGTTCCCTCTACCGAAACGGCCCGGGTATCTCCGGCCACTTCGCCCCTTCTCCAACGTCCCACACCGGTTCCGATCATCGCCGACGCACTTCTCGTCTCGCAAACCCCATCTCCGGTGCTCAACAACGAGTTACTCTCCGAACTTCTCACGGAAACGCCGGACACTGCGGCCGCCATTGCTGAAGACAGCATAGAAGAAGAGGAAGCAATCACTCCCCATGCTGTAGAAAGTGCTGATGCCACCACAGCATACACTGCAGTAGCCGAAGTCGACATCGCCGAACTCGTCGAAGAAACCAACGACGCTGCAGAAGAAGTTGAGGAAGTCGAAGCAGACGAAGAAGACTTCGAAGAAGAAGACGCTGAAAATAGCGAAGAAATCGCCGAACTTCTCGAACAAACAGCAGCTGAAGCCCCACTCACGGAGGAAACTGCCGAAGAAACGGACACGATTGCAGCACAAGATGACACAAACGATCAACCCGCTCACACAGAAAGCGAAAGTGCTCCTGTCGTTCTCTCAACAGTTGCCGCTCCGATCATCGATTTAGCGTTGTCAGAAGAGCCTTCCGCTGAAATTACGGAAGAAAGTGCTCCTGTTGTGTCCGAAACTTCCGAGGAAGCCTCGGCAACACCGGTAGAACCGGAGCCTTCCCAAGGGCCTGCGCTCCAATTCGTACCGACTCGCGAGGCCTTGCGCGAACTTTCGGAAGAAAAGCCCGCAACGCAAGCGCCAACCACCGCAACAACGGCACTCCCGCTGCGAGATCAATATCGCTACCCGGTTGATTTTGAAATCAAACACAGCGATCCTGCTCCCGTTCTTCCGGAAGTGCCCGTAGAACAAGCGGAATGCAAAGAAGAAATTCCCACCGCGACGTGCGAAACGGCCGATGCCGCCGAAGTCCAGCCCGCAGAAACGACCGAAGCCCTCCCCAAAACGGAAGAAGCGGCCGAAACAGCACAAGCCGAACAGGTAGAAATCGAGCAAAACAGCCCGGCACTCCCCTCCACCATTGCGGCTCCGCAAATTGATCTCGAAGCTCTCGAAACAAAGATGCCTTCCGCCGAGGAAAACCTCCCCGTTCAAACCGAAGAAACGACCATCGAGGAAGAAGCTCCGGCCGAGTTTTCCACAGCAGCAGAGGTAACGGAAACTGAAACAGCGGTAGTTGAAGCAGAAACAGTAGTGGATGCAGCCGAAACTGCGGTTTCAGAAACAGAAACTGCAGCTGCTGAAATAGCAACAACTGCTGTTGAAACGGAAACGGCTGTGGATGCAGCCGAAACAGAGGTATCGGAAGCCGAAACTACTGAAGAGCAAACAGCTGACACGACAGCAACGCCGACCGAATCGGCTGACGAAACAGCAATTGTTGTGCCGCCCATTCTCTCTGTTCCCCTCTCCATCGCAACAGCTGTGGAGAACGAAGAACCAACAGAGACAAAGGAAGAAGCTCTCCTCGAGCCGACACCCGAAACACCCGACACGGCGGAAAAGGTAGACAGTCCCGCAGAAGAAGCAGAAGCTCCCCCGACGGAACAGCCCCTCAGCGAAGAGGCTGCAGCCAAAACGGCGACGGAACAGGACGAAAAATCCGATGATGCCACCACAGCTGCCACGGCAACCGACACGACCGGTAAAGAAAACCACGAAAGACGCAAGAGACGCTCCAGACGGCGTCATCGCAAACGCAAGTCGGGAGAAAAGATGCTCGGTCTCGTCCTGCTGCTCATCGTCCTTTTCTGCTGCGCCTTTGGCTATCTTTGCTACTCGCGCGTCATCACACCGAAAGACATCCCATCTTGGTTGCATCCCGTTTACGAATTCTTCAGCCCCGAAGACGAAAACGGACTCCACGCCACCTCGGGTGTCATCGGTTCAGCCAACGCCCAATCAGTACAACCCGTCCTTCCGACCCCGGCACAACGCGCTGCGATTGCCAAAGCGAAGGAAGACAGCGCAAAAGCCGAAGCGATTGCCGAAGCAGAGCGCGCAGCCGCAGAATCCAAAGCCGAAGCTGAGCGACAAGCCCGCGTCAAAGACTTATATGCCCGCGCATCGAGATATCCGCAGGTGAAAGATGGCAGTATGCTCATCACCGGCACGCACGCTGTACACAAGATGAAGGCCGGCGACAACATCTATCTTATTGCCGAACGCACGTACGGAAGTAGAGGTTACGCCAAATACATCGTTGAATACAACAACATCCAAAACCCCGACTTCATCAAGGTCAACAAAGTTTTGAAACTGCCCAAACTCGTCAATCCCAAGTCGATTAAATAAGCATTTCGAGTAAAAGCAGTCAAAACCAAGACCTCAACCGCCGAGAAGGTGGAAAAAGTCCACGAGTTTTCAGGAAAAGTTCCCTGATTTTAGACTAAACGCCACACCTTTCAGCCGAAAGGTGTGGCGTTTTTTGTATCGTGCCGCAACTTCTTCCGTTTTTCCACCCGATAATCCGAACCCCTGCGCGATAAATTCGGAGAAGAAGCAACATGCTTTGGCCACTTCCCACAGCGGCCAAAGCACGGTTCGCCATGTTGTGCCCCAAATCGTGCGCCGTCACGGCCCTATCGTTGTCGTGCCGACCTTTTCTCCAGCAAAACGAAACCGATGGTGTAAACAAGCAACCAAAGAACCGGTGGTAGCCGCAAACATTCGCCCACGACAGCAGGTACAAAAAAGCGGAGAGGTAAACCCTCTCCGCTGCTATATCTGCGCAGAATCCATCAGAGTGAAGCACTATCAAACTGAAACGGCAAAAGCACCGAGGCACTGTCGAGATCAAAAATGGCCTCTTCGCCGTAAAGCAGCACGCGCAATGGTGCCCCGAAGCGCGCCTGCATTTCGATCATCACCTGCCGGCACACGCCACACGGACTGATCGGTTGCTTCAGGAAGTGACTATCGGCCGCTTTTCGCGCAGCCACCGCGATGGCCACAGGGCGTACACCGGGAAATTGTGCATTGGCATAATGAATTGCGGTTCGTTCTGCACACGTTCCGGCAGGATAAGCTGCATTCTCCTGATTGCTCCCACTCACGATTTCACCGTTTTCGAGCAACACGGCCGCTCCCACATAAAAATGGGAATAGGGAGCATAACTCGTTTGCGTAGCCGCCTTAGCCGCTTCGATCAAACGCACATCGGCCTCAGCCGAAACATCAACTCCGGGAGTCAAGATGCGATAAGGAAGATGAAAACTGGCTTGTTTCATTGGGTTGTCAAAATAGATAATGGTTTAACTGCAAATTTACTCATTATTTTTTCTGCAACCAACGTTATTCGCCTCGTTTCGCCCGAAATCCCCGTATAAATCGGCCAATATGGCCTTTTTTTCGTAACTTAGCCCCCCAATAGCCCTCTCACTATGCAGCGCTTGTTTCTCGTCCCCCTTCTTTCCCTCGGCCTCTTGTGTGCCGGTTGTCACGAAAAGACGCCCAAGGTGTCCTCACGCCGGCTCACCGACGAAAGTGCCGGGCAAGCAGCCTTGGCACGTGCACGACAACAACTCGCGACACAGCATTATGACAGCGCGCGCGCCACGATTCGCACCATGCGGCGGGCGCATCCCCACGCACTGACGGCACGCGAAGACGGTATTTTGCTCATGGACAGCATCGACCTCGCCGCCACTCGCACCGCCATCGCCCAACTCGAGAAGGCGCCCCACTCTCCCGACGTCCCGGACGCACATTCCCACCGACAGGGAAGCACCGCTCTACCGGAACTCTACCGCCGCTTGCGGTTTTACGAACGCAAACTCCAACACGATCATCGGCAACGCAAATCTCATGATTGAAACTTCCGCCCCTACCCCTGAAACCCCGATAGCTCGTCCCGACAGTTTCTGGCAATCTCAACTCAACGCCAGTCAGTGGGACGCTGTTCGCACCTGCGACAAGCCCCTATTGGTGATTGCCGGCGCAGGATCGGGAAAGACGCGCGTGCTCACCTTCAAAATCGCCTATTTGCTCGAGCATGACTACGATCCTTGGCAAGTATTGGCGTTGACTTTCACCAACAAAGCCGCGCGCGAAATGAACGAACGCATCGCGCAAATCGTAGGTCCGGGTCGTTCTCGCGGGCTTTGGAGCGGCACCTTCCACAGCATTTTTGCGCGCATCCTGCGTGCCGAAAGCGCCACCATCGGTTTGGAGTCAAATTTTTCGATTTACGACTCGTCCGAAAGCCGTTCGCTCATCAAATCCATCGTGAAAGAGATGGGGCTCGACGACAAGACCTACAAGCCTTCGCGCGTGGCCGGCCGCATCTCCGAAGCCAAAAACCGTCTCATCCTCCCGCAAGAATACGCCGCCGACACCAAAACGCTCGAACGCGACCGCCGCGACAACCTCGGTGAGGTGCATCGCATCTACACCGAATACTTCCGTCGCTGTCGCACCGCCAAAGCCCTCGACTTCGACGATTTGCTCCTCTACACCTATCTGCTTTTCGATCGTGTCGAGGAAACCCGTCGTCGCTACGCCGAGCGTTTTCGCTACATCTTGGTCGATGAGTATCAAGACACGAACTACGCGCAGCACGCCATTGTGAGTCAACTCACACGCGAGAACCACAATATCTGCGTGGTGGGCGACGATGCGCAAAGCATCTATTCTTTCCGCGGAGCCAACATCGACAACATCCTCCAATTCCACCGCCAATATCCTGAAGCGATCACGGTGAAATTGGAACAAAACTACCGCTCGACGCAAAACATTGTGGGCGCGGCCAACAGCATCATCCGCCACAACAAGGAACAGATCGAAAAAACGGTGTACAGTGAGAACGATCCCGGCGAACAAATTCTCGTGATGCCTGCCGCAACCGACAAGGAAGAGGCCGCAAAAGTGACCGGCACAATCGGTCGACTGCACCGTCGCGAAGAAGTGCCCTACGATGAAATCGCCATTCTCTACCGCACCAACGCCCAGAGCCGTTCTTTCGAAGATGCCCTGCGCGAACACAACATCCCCTACCGCATCTACGGTGGCATGTCGTTCTATCAGCGCAAAGAGATCAAGGACATCATCTCCTACTTCCGCCTGGTCACCAATCTCTACGACGAGGAAGCCTTCAAACGCGTGGTGAACTACCCCGCACGCGGCATCGGCGCCACCACCTTGCAAAAGATTTTCACCGCCTCTCGCGAACACGATGTCAGTCTGTGGGCGGTGGCCGAACAACCCGCACAATATGGGGTGCAACTCACCAAGGGCACGCTCAGCAAACTCCAATCGTTTTGCAACCTCATTCTCGAATTCCGTTCGCGGCTGTTCAATGTCAGCGCCTTCGACTTGGCTTTCGACATCATCAACGCCACGGGCATCCGTGCCGACCTCAACAAGGAAGACGGACCGGAAGGCGAAAGTAAACGCGAAAACGTGGAGGAACTGCTCGGCGCCGTACGTGCCTTCGAGCGCGACAGCCAATCCGACGAGGAAAGCGAGCAACCGATCACCCCGCGCCACGTCCCCTTGACCGAGTTTTTGCAACAAAGCGCCCTGCAAACCGACAGTGACGAGCAGGATGACGGCACTCCGCGCGTGACCCTCATGACAATCCACGCCGCCAAAGGCTTGGAATTCGACGCCGTCTTCGTGACCGGACTGGAGGACAACCTCTTTCCGGGGCAACAGGCTCGCCTCTACCCTCGCGAGTTGGAAGAAGAGCGCCGCTTGTTCTACGTGGCCGTGACGCGTGCCAAGCGTTTCTGCCATCTCACCTACGCCCAAAGTCGCTACCGCTACGGCTCTTTCGAGCAATCGGACGAAAGTCCCTTCATTCGCGAAATCAACGAGCGCTTTGTGCGCCGCGAAGCCTCGAGCAGTCCCTCCCCGGGTCGACACATTCCCGCCTCGTCGCGCCAAGCGCTGCTCGACGACCTCGACGGCGGCAAATCGCGCCCCACTTATGGGCGCATCTCTCGCGAAGAGTTCAATGCCCAGCACGGAAAAGCCTCGACTTCAACTCCTCCGCTCACCACTTATGCCGAACGGCAACTGCGGCGCGTCGACACACTGCCTAAAAGTGCGGCAAGTGGCGGCGGAAAATGCCTGCTTTCACCGGGTCAGTTCATCGAACACGAACGTTTCGGCCGCGGCGAAGTCCTTTCGGTCGAAGGCAACGGCGAAAACAGCAAAGCCCTCGTCGACTTCGAAAGTGCCGGACGCAAGAACCTCTTGCTCAAATTCGCCAAATACGAAGTCATCGAACCATAATTTTGTCGCCCGTTGCACATTCCGTAACTTTGCATCACTGCATTACGCCTGTATGAATCAAGATTCAAGACCCAATAATCCCTTCTCGCTCATCGCCGATTTCGACGGTGACATCCGCGACCTCTTCACACACCGCCGCGACGGGGAACTTCCCGTTCTGCCGCTGCGCAACTTGGTGCTTTTCCCGGGTGTTGTCACCACCGTCACCATTGGCCGCGAAAGTTCGATGGCGCTGATCAAGCACATCAGCAGCCTGCCCGACGACGAAGCCTACTTCGCCGTGATGACGCAGGTGGACGCGGAAGTGGAATACCCCCAATTTGAAGACCTCTATCCCGTCGGTACGTTGGCGAAACTCCTCCGTGTGATCGAACTTCCCGACCAAAAAACGACGGCGATCATCCAAGCCTACGGCCGTGTGAGCCTCCATGAGGGCTTCACGCGCCAAGAACCGTTTGTTGTTGCGCCCGTGACTTCGCTGCCCGAAGACCTTCCGGCCGACGACGACCGAGAATTTGTGACCCTCTGCGAACAATTTCGCTCCGCCGCGCTGCAATACGTCAAACTCAGCGAGTTTCTCGGCATGGAAGCCCAGTTGGCCGTGCAAAACATCACCAATCCGGTGTTTTTCACGAACTTCATGGCCACGAACCTCTCCATAGAAACGGAAGAAAAGGCCTTGCTCTTGCTCGAAGATAGCTTTGTGAAGCGCACCTACTCCTTGTTACGCATTCTCAACCGCGAGATTCAACTGCTTGGTCTCAGCAAACAGATCCAAGAGCGCACACACCGCGAAATCGACCAGCAACAAAAGGAGTATTTCCTCCAGCAGCAACTGAAACACATCCAAAACGAGTTGGGCGACGGCGAACAAAGCGAAAGTGCCCAGCTCCGTGCGAAAGCAGCCCAGTTGCCCTTGCCGGAAAATGTGCGCGTGCTGTTTGAAAAGGAGGTAAAGAAATTGGAACGCCTCAACCCCGGCAGCCCCGACTACGGCGTTACGCTCACTTATTTAGACACCGTGGTTTCATTGCCCTGGGGCAAAACGACGGCCGACAACTGCGATTTGCGCCATGCGCGCCGCATTCTCGACCGCGACCACTACGGCATGGAGAAAGTGAAGGAGCGCATCGTCGAACAGCTCGCGTTGATGAGCGTAAGCACCACGCATCGTCCGGCCATCCTCTGTTTGGTGGGTCCTCCTGGCGTGGGTAAGACTTCATTGTGCCGTAGCATCGCCGAAAGTTTGGGACGCAAATACGTGCGTGTCTCACTCGGCGGTTTGCATGACGAGAGCGAAATTCGTGGACACCGCCGTACCTACGTGGCGGCCATGTGCGGACGCATCATGAAGGGCATCATTAAGTCGGAAACCAAAAACC
>ERZ773233.1785-NODE-1785-length-12318-cov-108.514556_pt1 | contig 12318 bp, 9 predicted proteins | sample MGYA00580991_ERZ773233 | MGnify/ENA primary metagenome ERZ773233 (study PRJEB29015, sample SAMEA2738178) | human oral metagenome | biome: human oral; feature: human-associated habitat; material: saliva | place: China | collected 2161 ...
GGCCGTCCTGGACGACGAGTACCGTCTCTTCGTCGCGGCCATCACGCGCTCGCGGCGCTACGTGCACGCGGGGGCTGTGCGCTCGGAGGACGCCGCGCCCTCCGTGTTTTTCGACGTGGTGGCGCGCCTGGCGGGCACGCCCCGCGAGGACGACGTGGTGCCTTTGGACCAGGTGGACGCGCCCCTGTCCCTGCCCGGGCACATCGCGGATCTGCGCGCGCGTGCCGCCTCGGATGATCGGGTGGACGCCGAGCTCGCTGCCACGCTCCTGGCCCTCATGGCCCGCGAGGGCATCGCCTCGGCGCAACCGGAGCGCTGGCTGGGCGCGGGCGGCACGCCCACGACGGCGGAACCCTACGGTGGTGACGTGATGCTCTCGCCGTCGCAGTTCGAGCGGGCGCTTGCCTGCCCGCTGCGGTGGTTCCTCACGACCATCGGCGCGGACGGGCCGTCGACTGCGGCGGCCAGCCTGGGAACGCTCGTTCATGCGCTGGCCGAGGAGAACCCGCACGGCAGCGCGCAGGAGCTGACCGAGGCGCTTGAGGCGCGTATCGAGGAACTGGGTTACAACCTGGACACGTGGGCTGGGCGACACGCCGATCGGCGCGCGCACACCATCGTCGACAATTTGGCCTCCTACATGGCGGGTGTTCCCGGCCGGGTGGAGGTCGAGCGATCGGTCGAGGCCCAGGTTGAGGGGGTGACGATCCGCGGACGCATGGACCGCCTCGAGCATGTCGACGAGGGCGTGCGCGTCACCGACCTGAAGACGGGTAAGAGCGGGCACAGCGCGAAGACCGTTCCCGATAATCCGCAGCTGGCGGCCTATCAGATGGCCCTCCTCGCATCGGGGGAGCGGGTCGCGGGCGCGCGCATCGCCCTGCTCGGGGACAAGAAGCCCCACTCCTTCGATCAGCGGCCCCTGGAAGGGGAGACGCTGGAGGGGTGGCGCGAGAAGGTGCGCGAGGTTGCTGCCATTGCACGCGGCCCCTACTTCGAGGCGACTCCCTCGGAGAAGGCCTGCTTGTATTGTTCTTTTGATCGGCTGTGCCCGGCTCGGGAGCGCGGCCGTAAGGTGGTGGAGTGACGTGGCGGGAGACAGCGCGATGACCCTGAGCGCAACTCAGATTCAGGCGATCGTCGATGCGACGAAGACACCGACCCCGGAGCAGGTGCGCGTCGTGGAGGCTCCGCGCAGGCCGCTCCTCGTCGTCGCGGGCGCGGGCTCGGGTAAGACGGAGACCATGTCGATGCGGGTGCTGTGGCTCCTGGCCAACCACCCGGACTTGACGCCCGCCTCGATCCTGGGCCTGACCTTCACGCGCAAGGCGGCGGGTGAGCTCGGCGACCGACTGCGCGAGCGTATCCGCCTGCTGTCGCGCGAATTGCCGCAGCTGAGTGAGCGCTTGGATGAGGACCCGGTGACGCTCACGTACAACTCGTTCGCGGAGCGCATCGTGTCCGAGCACGGGATGCGCATCGGGATTGACCCGGATTTCTCGATGCTCTCCGAGGCGGGCGCCCTCGACATGATGACCCAGATTGTTGAGGCGTGGCCCACGGACTTGGACGATGACCTGAGTCCCGCGGGCGTCGTGGGCAGGGTCCTGCATCTCGCGGGTGAGATCGCCGAGCACGGCTACACGGTGGAGAGTGCGCGCCAGGCATTGGAGGGGTTCGGGCGGGAGCTGGAGATCGTGGGGGACTCGAACAAGGTGGCCCGGGAGCTGCATCAGGCGAACCAGCGCCGCATCGCATTCCTCGGTCCGATCGAGGCCTACCAGAAGCGCAAGCGGGAGATGGGCCTCCTGGATTTCTCGGATCAGCTGGTGCTGGCCACTCGCATCGTGCGCGAGGTCCCCTCCGTGCGCGCCGCGCTGCGCGAGGAGTTCCGCGCGGTGCTCCTCGATGAGTTCCAGGACACCTCCGTCATCCAGATGGAGCTGCTGTCCACTTTGTTTGGCGACCACGCGGTGACCGCGGTGGGCGACCCGAATCAGGCGATTTACGGGTGGAGGGGGGCATCGGCCTCGTCCCTGGAGACGTTCCTGGAGCGTTTCCAGACGGGGGCGCCCGAGGAGGGGCAGACTCTCACGCTGTCGACCGCGTGGCGTAACGACGTGTCGATCCTGGACGCGGCGAATCGCGTGGCCGAGCCCCTGCGCGAGGTCGCCTCCTATCAGGCGGGCAAGGAGCAGCTGAACGCGCAGTCTCCCGTCCTGGTCCCGCGTCCGGGGGCGGGGCGCGGCGTCGTCGAGATCGCCTACCCGGCCGCCTACGAGGACGCGCTGGCGGCGACGGTCGACTTCGTGCGGCGGGTTCGCGCGCAGCCGGTCACGGACGGCAAGCGGCGCACGGTCGCCGTCCTGAGCAGGCGCCGCAAGGACTTCCCGTTGATCGACGCCGCTCTTCGTGAGGCGGGGATCCCCACGGAGATCGTGGGGCTGGGCGGGTTGCTTGACCAGCCGGCCGTGCAGGATGTGCGCGCGGCGCTGGAGTTGGCCTATGACGTGGCGGCGTCCCCGTGGCTGGCGCGCCTTCTGGCGGGCATCGATCTGGGTGCCGCAGACCTGATGGCGCTCGGCGACTGGGCGCGTGCCTTGGCGCGTCGGGAGGGGGCCAGTTCCCACCAGGCGGTTCTCCTGGATGCCGTGGATGACCCGCCGGCCCCCGGGTGGGCGGACAAGGGGCGTCCCGCGATCAGCGAGGAGGCGGTGCGCCGCGTGCGCCTGCTGGGCGAGCGCCTGCGCCAGGTCCGCGAGGGCGTGGGCCGCTCGATCACCGAGCAGGTCGAGCGCGCGATCCTCATCATGGGGACGCTGGACGACGTGATCGCGGACCCGCTGTCGATGGGTGGGCGCGCGGCGCTGGACGAGTTCATTGCCGTGGCCGCCGCATATGAGAAGGAGACGCCGGGGGCTTCGCTTGGCTCGTTCCTGGCGTACCTGAGGTTGGCGGATGAGCGTGAGGATGGGCTTGACGCGCCGTTGGGGGAGCCGGATCCGAAGGCCGTCCAGATCTTGACGGTGCACGGCTCGAAGGGCCTGGAGTGGGATGGCGTCGTCGTCTTCGGCCTGAGTGACGGCGTGTTTCCCTCGCATAACAAGAGGACCAGCGTGGAATGGACGGACGATGTTCCCCCTGCCAACGCGTGGTTGACGGAAAGCGGGGCGCTGCCGCATCCGCTGCGAGGGGATTGTGGGGACCTGCCCCCGTTCGTGCCCGTCGTCGAGGGTTCCCGGACTGCTTCCGCGGCTTACGACAAGTGGGCGACGCAGGTCTACAAGCCTTCTGTCGGCGTGTATGCGGAGCGTGAGGAGCGGCGCCTGGCCTATGTGGCGATGACCCGTGCGCGTAGCGCGCAGCTGTTGGTGGGGTCGTGGACGTCGGACTTCAACATGAAGGTTGCTCACCCGTCTCGCTACCTCATGGAGGCTAGCGCCGAGCTGTTCGGTCATACTCCGCAGCCTGCGGAGGGCACGGCGGGGGCCGTGGGGGATCGCTGCGTGTGGGGATCGGGTGCCTGGCGTGACCTCGGCGTCGAGCCCGCCGTGGGGGAGGGGGCCTGCCTGATTTCCCCGATTCCGGGTGAGGAGGAGCGCGAGGCGCTGTCCGCGCGGGCGCCCTCGGGGACGTTCCCGCCGGCGCCGGGGCCGTCGCGTCAGCGGGTCGCGGCAGCGGCGGCGTCCGTGCGCGCGCAGCTGCGTGAGTTCGCGCAGGATCGAGACGTGTTCGAGGCCTTGGCGGAGTTGGGCGATGACCCGGCGGTGCGGGACACGGTCGCCCTGATCGAGGAGGACCGGCTGGGCCAGGAGGTGCCGGTCGTGGATCTGTGGGCCGAGCGCGTGCCGGCCACGTCTGTCTCTTCGCTGCTGCAGGATGCGGGGGAGTTCGCGCGTGATATGCGTCGGCCGATGCCCGTCAAGCCCAGTTCTTTCTCTGCGCTGGGCACGGTCTTCCACGCGTGGGCCGAGCGTGAGCTGCACGTGGCGGGCGCGGATCCCGCGTCCGAGGCCCAGGACCCCTCTGCGGTCGTGCCTGGTGAGGATGCCGTGCTGTCGGGCGGTGGCGACGCGGTAGAGGAGGCGCTGCTGACCGCGAAGGAGCGCGAGCTGCTCGAGAGACTACGTAAGAACTTCCGCGCGTTCGTCGCGGGGGAGCTGGCCGGCTATCGGGCGGTGGCGATCGAAGAGGCGTTCTCCGTAGAGGTGGGAGGCGTGTCCGTGCAGGGCCGCATCGACGCCGTCTTTGAGCGCGTGAACGGGGATGGGCCGCGATTCCTGGTTGTGGATTGGAAGAGTGGTCAGCCGGTCACGCGCACGACCAAACCGGAGAAGCTGGCTTATTTCGCGACGCAGCTGCGCCTGTACCGACGCGCGTGGGCCGCTCGCATGGGCGTGGATGCCGCCGAGGTGGGCGCGATGGTCGCTTTCCTGGCGGGTCCGTCGCACTACACGCTGGAGGCCCTTGAGGAGCTGCTGGGAAGTGCCGAGCAGTCGCTGGACGAGGCCGTGAAGGGGGCGCTGGGGCAGTGAGCTGACAGGGGGCCGCCGCCATGTCCGCGCGGTGGTGGTACTCCTGTCAACGTCTGATGGGACGCGCTACAGGGACGTGCGCCGGTCCTTCTCGATCTCGGATGCCCAGTGGGAATCTGCTGCTTGCGCGTCGCGTGACGTCTGCTCGATCAACTCGGACATATGCTCGCACCAATCGTGCATGGTATCGCGGCGTCTCTTGACGTCTGATTCGAGCTTGCTATAGCCGGAGGTGACGACCAGGAACCCCCAGTTGATGGCGCCCGACGGGGCAGTGATTTCGTCGACGGTTCCACGCAGGGTGTCGTGCCTGCCCTTGAGCCGCGTCATCTCGGCGGGGTCGCAGGCGAAGGATGCTGTCATGACTGGCGTGCCTCCTCGTCATCGGGGCGGAAGTAGAGGTTGTTGTCGGCGGCGTACTGGCGTGCGGTGTCCATGAGCTGGGGATCTTGTTCGAAGCACACCACGGGATCCGGCCAGCGCTTGCCGTGGGCGGGGGGCTCCATGCCGATGAGCGTGAAGGTCCCGACCTTCTCGAGGGTCGCGCTCTCACCCAGCTTCAGTGTCTCGTTCAAATTTGCGGGGCGATTAACTCCCCCATCCCACTCCACGCGAACCTCTGCTTCGGGGGTTCCATCAACGACTTGAGCGTCGGTTGAATAGACTCTGAGATAGGGGAAGGAATCGATGAGCGGGTAGAGAATTGCCGTTCGAAGAGTGTAGATCGTGCCTGTGCATTGTTCCATATTCTGTCCTTGTTCTCTGCCGGCGCATGCGCCGATCAGGCCCACGGAAAGGACCGCTGTACACATGAATGCGATGGCTCGGCGGGTTAGCTTCTGCATCAGAGATCTCCGCTCGTCACGTCTTCGTCGTACTTGTGGACACCATGCCAGGCGATTGTGAACGCTTGGTCGATCATAGGATCGGAGGTGGGCTGGCCTTGGTACCGTGCCTGCCTGGCCTATCATCGTCTGATGGCCCGTTTTAATGCAGCCGCGGTGCGGGGTGCCCACGCCCTGTCGTGGGCGGCTTCATTGCGAGTGGCGCGATCGGGGGCGCGGAGCTGCTCGTCGTAGCGCTGAGACAATTAACTAAGCATTGCTGACAAACCATACGTTCGCCCTTGCCGAGGCAAACGCGCGCTGGTAGCATTGTCCTGTCAATTTCAATGATGAGTGACGGCACGTTACGGACCGTTTCCCGGTCAGCGCTACAGAGAGGCGGCGCGCGGGTTACTGGAGCCGTGTGCCCTAACAGGAAGGAGTGCACGATGCGCCCCACTATCTCCAGGTTCCTTGCGCTCGGGGCCACGGCCTCGGCGTTCGCGCTGCTCGCAGGTGCTTGCGGCTCGGGCGGTACTGCGAGCGGCGGATCCGGTGGCGACCAGGTCCACCAGATGTACACGTGGGTCTCGACGGAGAACGACCGCGCGCAGTGGCAGTCCTTTGTCGACGCGGCTAAGGAAGCCGACCCGAACTTCACCCTCACCTTCGATGGCCCGTCCTTCAACGACTACTGGACGAAGGTCAAGACCCGCATGGTCGCAGCCGACGCGCCCTGCATCCTCACCACGCAGGCCGCACGCGCGCAGGAGCTGTCCGGCCTCCTCGAGCCGCTCGACTCCTACATGGAGAAAGCCGGCATCAAGGCCTCCGACTATAACGCTGCGATGATGCAGGGCATGACGGTCGACGGGCATGTCCTGGCGCTGCCCTACGACGCCGAGCCCGACGTCTTGTACTACAACCGCGAGCTCTTCGAGAAGGCCGGCCTCGCCGCGCCGACGACCTCGTACACGACCGCGCAGTTCCTCTCCGACGCGAAGGCGCTCACCGGTGACGGACAGTACGGCGTGGCCGTCAAGCCGCTGCTCCTGGGCAACGCGCCCGGCGACTTTGGTATCTCCTTCGGCGGCCAGGTCTCCCAGGATGGTAAGAACACCCTGACGGATCCGAAGTTCGTGGAGGGCGTGCAGTTCGCTTTCGACCTGGTGCACAAGGAACAGGTCGCAGTCGCCCCGAACGCCGCCGATAACGACGGTCCCGCCCAGACCGCCTTCACCTCGGGAACCGCCGCGATGATCATCGACGGCCCGTGGATGTACGGCTCCTTCGAGAAGGAGCTCGGCGATAAGCTCGGCGTTGCCGTCATTCCGACACCGTCGGGTCAGCCTCGCGCGGTCATCCAGGGGTCGGGCTTCGGCATCTCGAAGTCCTGCCCCGACAAGCAGGCCGCCTTCGACGTTCTCAAGCAGCTGGTCACCCCCGAGGTCATTGGCTCGGTGGCGGACAAGCAGGGAACCGTCCCTTCGGTCGAGTCCGCGATGGACAAGTGGGCCGCGAACAAGCCCGCTGACAGCGCCGAGGCGGTGAAGGTTCTCCTCGAGAACGGCACCCCGCTCGTGACGACCACGACGTGGAACCAGATCAACACGTCCTTCCAGCAGTACTCGCCCGAGGGCTTCCGCGGCACCAAGACCGCGCAGGATATCCTCTCCGATCTGCAGAACTCCGCCGGCTGAGTCCGGCTCCCCATTGACGAGGCCGGGGTGACCTGCTCGGGTTCCCCGGCCTCGTTGGGTGGGTCCCTTGGCGTTAGCGCTAACGATGATGGTTGGCGCTGCGCGGTGGGCCCACCACGGTCCCTGTGATGGAAAGGTGACACTGCTGATGAGCACTGACACTGTGACACCCGGCCGCGAGGCGCCAGCGGGCGCGGCGGATACGGGTGAAGCGAAGGCCTCGAAGCGCGCGAAGAAGGCGCGCGACGCGGGTAAGCGCGGCGACGGCGTGCGCGCCCTCGTCTACCTGGCTCCGGGCATGACCGGCTTCCTGCTGTTCATCGTCCTGCCTCTGATCGCGTCCCTCGTGATCTCTTTCTTCGACTGGTCGCTCTTCGGGGGTGGCCGTTTCGTCGGAATCGACAACTACAAGCGCATGCTCAGCGGAGCGGACCCCGCGTTCTGGACGGTCATGCGTAACACCGTCGTGTTTGCGGCCTGCTACACGGCGCTCAACCTCGTGATCTCGATCGGCCTGAGCTACTGGCTCCAGCGCGTCCCGGAGTGGCTCAGTCGGATCCTGCGCGTCATTTTCTTCATCCCAGTGGTTACCCCGATGGTCGGTAACGCGCTGATCTGGCGCCTCCTGCTCTCCGACCACGGCGTCGTGAACTCCGCGCTGGGTGTCTTCGGGATCGAGCACATCCCGTTCCTGAATAAGCCCGCTCTGGCGATGGGGTCGCTGCTGGTGATGAGCCTGTGGCAGGGCCTGGGTTACAACATTGTGGTCCTGACGGCCGGGCTCAACGGCCTGAACACCTCGGTGCTCGAGGCCGCCACGATCGACGGCTGTAACGGCGTGCAGCGCTTCTTTAAGGTCGTCTTCCCGATGATTTCCCCGACCGTGTTCTTCTGTACGGTCATGACGATCATCGGCGCGTTCAAGGTCTTCGCGCAGCCCTATTTCCTGACGCTGGGCGGCCCGGGAGAGTCGACCAACACGATCGTGTTGTCCCTGTACCGCAACGGTTTCTCATTCGACAAGCTCGGGTACGCCTCGTCGATGGCGTGGGTTCTCTTCGTGATTGTCATGACGGTGACGGCCCTGCAGTTCGCGGGCCAGAAGAAGTGGGTGAACTACGATGCGTAGCAAAAAACGACTGTCGACTGCTGTCTCGGTTGTCCTGCTGGGGATTGTCGGGGTCGCGTTCCTGTTCCCCTTCGCGTGGATGGTCGCGACCTCCCTGAAGCCCACGACCGAGGTTTTTACCTTCAGTCCGACGGGCAGCGAGGTGGCGTGGGAGAACTATCCTTCCGCGCTGCGCTCGATTCCCTTCGGTCGGGTCGTGCTCAACTCGTTCATCGTGTCGTTGTCCGGCGCGGCCCTCGTGGTCGTCGTGTCGGTTCTGTCGGCATACGCGTTCGCGCGGCTGCGCTTTAAGGGGCGCGATCACCTGTTCATGCTGTTCCTGGGCACGCTCGTCCTGCCCCAGGAGGTCCTCGTGATTCCGCTGTACATCGGCATGCAGCGCATGGGCCTCGTGAACTCGTATTTCGCGCTCATCGTGCCCTTCGCGTTCGGAGCGTTCGGGGCGTTCCTGATCCGGCAGTTCCTGCTGTCCTTGCCCCTTGAGTTCGAGGAGGCGGCGCGCATCGACGGCTGCAGCGACTGGCAGATCCTCACGAAGATCCTCCTGCCCCTCCTGAAGGCTCCGATCACGGTGGTCGGTGTGTTCGCTTTCATCGACTACTGGTCCTCGTTCCTGTGGCCCCTCATCGTGGTCAACGATTCGACGCTGGCGACGATCCCGCTGGGCCTGCAGATGTTCTCGGGTGAGCGCGGCACCGACTGGGGCCCGCTCATGGCGGCGGTCACGATGACGACCATCCCGTCGATTCTGCTGGTCGTGTTCCTGCAGAAGCAGCTGGAAAAGGGCGTCACCCTGGGCGCCTTCGGGGGACGGTGATGAGCGTGGAACATCGTGAAACACTCGACGAGTCCGCCCGCTGGGGGGCGTTGGCTCGCCCGACGCCGCAGTGGTTCCAAGACGCGCCGCTGGGAATCTTTGTCCACTGGGGGCCGTACTCGGTGCCCGCGTGGGCGGAGGATCACGGGGAGCTCGGCGTCGAGGACGACTGGGAGGCATGGTTTACCCATAATTCATACGCGGAGTGGTACTTCAACACGATCCGTATCCCGGGTTCTCCGGCGGCGCGCCGCCACAAGGACCTGTATGGGGCTGCCCCCTACGACGCGTTCTTGGACGCGTGGGACCCGGATTGGTGGGACCCATCCGAGTGGATGCGTCTCTTCCACCGTGCGGGCGCCTGCTACGCGGTGCTGACGACGAAGCACCACGACGGCGTGACGCTGTGGGACGCCCCGGAGACGGGCACGCGCAACACGGTTCGCCGGGGTCCGCGCATCGACCTCGTGGCGGGCTTCGCGGATGCCGCGCGGGCGCAGGGACTGCGCGTTGGCCTGTACTACTCCGGGGGCCTGGACTGGCACTACCGGCCCGCGCGGCCCATCCTGTCCGAGGACGACTGCAAGGACCTGTGCCGACCGAAGGACGCGGATTACGCGCGCTACTGCTTCGTGCACGTGCGCGACCTGATCGACCGCTACGCCCCCGACGTCGTGTGGAACGACATCGATTGGCCAGACGAGGGGAAGAACTTCGGCCCCTACGGCCTGGGCACGCTTTTCGAGTACTTCTACGCGGCTCGCCCCGAGGGGGTCACGAATGACCGTTACGGCGGCGTTCACGCGGACTACCTGACCAGCGAGTATCAGCACATGGGGGATTCGGAGACTAGCGGGACGCCCTGGGAGAATTGCCGAGGTGTGGGCCTGTCGTTCGGGTACAACCGCGCCGAGGGGGACCATCAGTACCTGAGCGGGGCGGGTGCCGTCCGTCACCTGGTGGACGTCGTTTCGCGCGGCGGGCGCCTCCTGCTCAACGTGGGCCCGAAGGCTGACGGGACGATTCCTCGCGAGCAGCGCGAGTGCCTCGAGGGTCTGGGGGAGTGGAACGACCTGTATGGGCCGGAGCTTGTGGGCGTGCGTCCGGTGTCCTCCGAAGCTGCGGGCGCTGCACGTGCCCTGTCGGCTGAGGGAATGGACGAGGCCTGGGTGCGCCTGCTGGGGCACGGTGACCATGTGGCCGTGGTGGCGGATGCGTCCGTCACGCAGGTGTCGGGTCTGCCGCTCGGATTCGACTACTCGCGTTCCACGATTCTCACGCCGGGCGCGGCGTGCTCGTGGGACGGCCAGGGCCTGCATCTGCAGGCCGGGGAGAACCCGCCCAGGGATGCTCGCGGAGAAACTCTGCCACTGGTCGTCACCGCACCACGGGCATGAGATGAGGTTGTCGGCGCGGGCCTGAGGCTCCGCGCCGACACCTTTTTCTCAAGGAGCAGCGGCTCGGTCGCTTCGAGGGCCCTGGGGGATGGCCATGCGTCATAGCTGAGTGTTGTTGGGAGGAAAGCCCGTAAGGAGCCAGAAGTGACAGAGGGGCGCTGTACGATGGAGATAGTGAAAAGGTGCGTGGGAGGAGGAGCGCTATGAGCACGCGTGTCGCCGTCAGTGAGCCGGTGCTGACGTGGGCCCTCAAGCGCTCTGAACGTACCTTCGAGGAAGCGCTGACGAGGTTCCCGAAACTTGGGGACTGGATGGGTGGAAATGCCCAGCCGACTCTTCACGACCTCGAGAAGTTTGCGGCTTTTACCCACACGTCCCTCGGTGCGCTCATCATGCCTGAACCCCCTGATGAGACACTGCCAATCGCCGATATGCGTACCCGTGAGAGTGCTGCTATCGAGCGGCCCTCTGGGAATCTTCTCGACACCATCGACCGTTATCAGCAGTTCCAGGATTGGTATCACAATTATGCCCGTGAGCAGGGCGCGGAGAAGCTTTCGTTCCTGGGAACTGCGAGCGTTAAGGATTCTCCGCGGACAGTTGCTCGCCGTGTGCGCTCTCTCCTGGATTTCAATCACATGTCCGCCACCGGGACTCAGGAATGGCGCCGTGACATCGTTGCAGCGCTTGAAGGCGCAGGTGTGCTTGTCATGAGGAGCGGCGTCGTTGGTGCGAGCAGCACGAGGAAGCTCTCTACGCGGGAGTTCCGAGGATTTAGCCTCTACGACGATCTTGCACCCTTGATTTTCGTAAATGTCGCCGGTGAGTCGTACACTGCACAGAACTTCACCCTCCTGCACGAGTTTGCTCACCTGCTTCTCGGCCACAGCGCCCTGTCTGGTGGTGACCGCGCACTCGGCGGAACCGGTGAAGAGGCATGGTGCAATCGTGTTGCTGCGTGTGTGTTGCTGCCTGATGAGGCACTGAAGGCTTTTGGCGAAGCGACGACTGTGCAGGACTACCGCGCAGCCGCGCGTCGCTTTGGCGTGTCCGCCGAGGTTGCGCTCCACAGACTGTATGGCGTCGGCCGGATTGGCGAGGAACAATACGCCGCGCTACTAGAGAAGGTGCGAGCCGACTACAGTGGTGACAAGCGCAGTAGCGGGGGCGGTAACTATTACAACACCCTCACCGCACGTCTTGGGCGTTCATTTGCGACCGCGATCGTCACATCTACGCTGGAGGGGCGCACCGGATTTACGGAGAGTTTCCGCATGATCGGCACCCACAAAAGGGAAGTGTTCGACAAACTAGCGAGACATCTCCAGGTGGTGTGAGCGATGTACGTCCTGGACACGAACGTCTTCATCGATGCGGCAAACGCATACTATGCGTTCGATCTGGCCCCGGATACTGGGACTTCCTCGTTCAGCTATTCGACTCTCACCACGCCGTGAGTATCAAGTCCGTGTACGACGAACTGGACGATGCGAGCGATGACGATCCTCTCAAGGCCTGGGCGAAACAGAATAAGCAACACTTCCTTGCTCCCGACTCGCGCGTCGTCTCTTGCTATCAGCGGGTTTCAGCGTGGGCCATCGGCAACCATCAGCAGAGCGCCGTCAATGAGTTTCTCAGGGTCGCGGACTCCTGGATCGTCGCGCATGCGCTGGCCAATCAATGGGTGGTCGTCACTCACGAAAAATCTGCACCGACATCGAAGAAACGAATCAAGATTCCCGACGCATGCGCTGGATGTGGGGTGGAGTGTCTCAGTCCTTTTGAGATGCTTCGCCAGCGAGGAATGAGCCTCGCCCTCTAGTTGCGTCAACACGCAGGAGTGTCCACCACGCTCGGCGTGGGGGTGACCTCCCTATGCGAGCATCGTCACGATGGTATCCAGAACTCATCGAGGT